>Ga0070741_10009026_pt1 | contig 19623 bp, 18 predicted proteins | sample Coa_R1_4_FD_66440 | JGI IMG/M metagenome (GOLD analysis project Ga0070741, IMG submission 66440) | Surface soil microbial communities from Centralia Pennsylvania, which are recovering from an underground coalmine fire - Coalmine... | ecosystem: Environmental > Terrestrial > Soil > Unclassified ...
AGGTAGTGCCGTGGGGCTCAGCGTTCCCAGGACCGTGGCCGGCCGGCACGCGGGTGGCCACGCCTGAAGAAGAATAGGTAGTGCCGTGGGGCTCAGCGTTCCTGCCACCACCGTCTTTGCGCCGCTGCTCGGGAACTTCCAGCTCGCGCCGGGACAGCCGGGCGCCGGCACAGCGCGCCTGCTCCCTGGGATCTCCGATTCGCTGGCCGGCCTGCTGGGGCTGAACGGCCGCTCGTCGGTCGACTTCACGATCCTGGAGACGCAATCGCCGGCCGCTGCGGGGCTGGCGGCGGCGCTTTCCGGCTTCTATGCGCGCGTGCAGGCGGTGCGCGAAAGCGCGGCCCAGGTGAGCCGTGTCATCGGCGAAGGCATCCAGGCCAATCGGCTGGATGCCGATCAGACGGTGGCGGCAGCCGCGAGCCTGGTGGCGGCGATCAACGACCTGCGCCAGTTCGTGCAGCAGAACCCGGATTCGTTTGCCGCCGGCCTCCTGCTCCAGATCGACTCGCCGGTATCGCGCCTGGAGCTCCGCGACCAGCTGGCGAACATCGGTATCACCATCGATGCCGAAGGGACGCTGGCGCTGAGCGAGGGCGCGCTGCGCGATGCTCTCGGTGGCCAGCCGCAGCTGGTGGAGCGCACGCTGGCGCTGGTCGGTGGCCTGGCGACGAATGAGCTAGAGATGGCGACCTCGCTGCTGCGCGGCGCCACCGCCGCCGTGCTCGGCTTCTCTGGGCCGACACTCACCGCACCGACAGGCAGTAGTGCCGGCGCGGCGAGCTTCCTCCTCACCACGGCCACCATCGATCAGGCGCGGTTCATCGGGCAGTTCGTCAATCTGCTGGTCTGATGGAGGGGACTTTGCTCATTCCCCACCAGCTTGCCGTGCACGGCCGGTACCGGTCCACCGTACGCGCGAAAGCCAGGCTCGCGCCCGGTCCATTCCCCGCCAGCTTGCCGTGCACGGCCGGTACCGGCCATCTGAGATGGGCAGGGCAGCAACCGAACGAGAGGTGAACAATGGCTGGGCTGGTCGTCTTCCTGGCGCTGCTTGCAGTGGTGGTGGTGCTGCTGAGCCTCTCCCTGCGCATCGTGAACGAGTATGAGCGCATCGTCGTCTTCCGGCTTGGGCGCTGCATCGGCCAGCGGGGGCCCGGCCCCGTGCTGCTCATCCCGTTTATCGATCGAGGTACCACCGTCGATCTGCGAGAGCTCTACATCGAGGTTCCTCATCAGACCTGCATTACGAAGGACAACGCCCCCATCGGGATCGACTTTCTCATCTACTCGAAGGTGGTCGATCCCGTGGCGACCGTGGTGCAGGTGCGGAACTTTGCCGGCGCGGCCCAGGGGCTTTCCACGACCACGCTGCGCGCCGTGATTGGCGACATCCCGCTGGACGACGTGCTGGCCAAGCGCGAGGAGATCAACGAGCGTCTGCGCAGCAAGCTGGACGAGGTGACCGAGCGGTGGGGCGTGAAGGTGACCAGTGTGGAGATCCGCGAGATCGTGCCGCCGCGCGAGATCCAGGCGGCGATGAACCGGCAGATGTCGGCCGAGCGCACGCGCCGCGCGCTGGTTACCGAATCGGAAGGGCAGCAGCAGGCGGCGATCCTGGTGGCCCAGGGGGAGAAAGAGGCGGCGATCCTGCGCGCCGAGGGTGAGCGGGAGGCGGCGACGCTACGGGCCGAAGGCTACGCGCTGGCGCTCGAGAACGTCTTCCAGGCAGCGCGCGAGATCGATTCCAAGACGATGAGCCTGCAGTATCTCGAGGCGCTGCGGTCGCTGGCGGCGGGCCCGGCGACCAAGTGGGTGATCCCGGCCGAGTTCAGTGAGCTGCTGGGCTCGCTGCTCAACCGCCGTGGCCCCCCGGGCGCACCTGCTCCGGAGTGACCGCCCGGCCGTCTCGGCCTCCAGGCAGTGCCGCCTGTAGGAAACGCGTAAAGATTGCGCAAGAGCGCTCGCGCCCCCTTGACAGGGCCGGCCCATGGTGGTACGTTTGTGTTGGCGGGAGGGCGGAAGACCCCCCGACTACAACGGCGGATGGAAAGGAGGCGAGGGAATCAAGCCAATGATCCTGAACCGGAAACGTCCGCTGTCGCTCTACGGAGTCCTGCAGGTTGACAGGTAGTCGCCCGGTGGGAACCAGCCCCCGGGCGTGGGTCGACCGCAGGCGAGCCCTCTACCAGGCGGGGCCTAGAAACGGCTGAGAGCAAGCATTCCCAGCGGCCCCGGGTGTACGGCGAATGCCGGAGGGCGGGAGTCCTGGACACACAACAAGAGGACTCGGGTTGTAGCCCGGGTCCTCTTTATTTTGCTCATGGGGTCATGGGGTGTGCGTCCGGGCAAGCGGCAGGATCACAGAGCGGCAACCACCTGGGCCATCAGGTCGCTGGCTTCTGTTGGGTTGAGCGCCACGTGCGCCCCGGCGGCGCGCAGCGCCTCCATCTTGCCCTGGGCCGTGCCGTGCGAGCCGGAGATGATTGCTCCGGCGTGTCCCATGCGCCGCCCCGGCGGCGCCGTCACCCCGGCGATGTACGCCACCACCGGCTTGCGCATCTCGTGCTTGATGAACTCGGCTGCCTCTTCCTCGGCCGAGCCGCCGATCTCGCCGATGAGCATCACCGCCCTGGTTTCGGGATCGCGCTCGAAGGCTTCGAGACAATCGATGAAGCTGGTGCCCGGCACCGGGTCGCCACCAATGCCCACCGACGTGGTCTGGCCGATCCCCTTCTGGGTCAGCTCGTAGATCGCTTGATAGGTCAGCGTGCCCGATCGGGAGACGATCCCCACCGGGCCACCCGGCTTGGCGATGGTATTCGCCGTGATGCCGATGTTGCACTTCCCGGCGCTGAGAATGCCCGGGCAGTTCGGGCCGATCAGGCGCGTGGCAGGGAAGTCACGCTTGAGGCGGTTGTAGAAGCGCGCCTCGTCCTGCGCCGGTACCCCTTCTGTAATCACGACAATGAGCTCCAGCCCGGCCTCGGCCGCTTCCATGACCGCACTCTCCGCCCCCGGCGCGGGGACGAAGACGCAGGAGGCGTTGCAGCCTGTGGCCGCCCTGGCCTCAGCAACGGTGGCGTAGATGGGAATGCCCTCGTGAACGCTGCCGGCGCGGCCGGGGTTCGTGCCGGCCACGACCTTGGTGCCATACTCGCGATTGCGCACGGCATAGAAGGCCGCCTGGTTGCCCGGGCGCGGCGAGAGGCCCTGATAGACGACCCTGGTGTGCTCGTCGACCCAGATGCTCATCGCGCCGCTCCTTCGGCCGCTTCGGCCACCGGCGCCGGGTGCTCGCCGCTCGCGCCGACCCCCTTCGCCAGGGCCACGGCCGTCCGGGCGGCTTCTACCATCGTCGGTCGCGAGATCAGCCGATCGGACTCATACTGCTTGAGGATGGCGCGGCCTTGCTCGGCATTGGTGCCGTCGAGCCGCACGACGATCGGCGCCCGGAGCGCCACCCGCCGCATGGCCTCAACAATGCCGTTGGCCACCTCGTCGCCACGCGTGATGCCGCCGAAGATGTTGATGAAGATCGCGCGCACCTGCTCGTCGCTGTTGATCACCTCGAGCGCGCCGGCCATCACCGCCGCGCTCGCACCGCCGCCGATATCCAGAAAGTTGGCCGGCCGCCCTCCGACCTGATTGACGACGTCGAGTGTGCTCATCGCCAGGCCGGCGCCGTTGGCAATGATTCCCACGTCGCCATCGAGCCCCACGTACTGCAATCCCTTCTCACGCGCGAGCTGCTCGCGTGGATCGAGGACCTGAGCGGCCCGAAACTCCTCCCACTCCGGATGTCGGAAGGCGGCATTGTCGTCGAGCGTGACCTTCGCGTCGAGCGCGTGCACGCGGCCGTCCGGCGTCAGGATAAGCGGATTGATCTCGACCAGGTCGCAGTCGCCTTCGACGAAGCAGCGATAGAGCTTGAGCAGCACCTCGACCGCGCCATCCTTCGCGCGCTCGTCGAGCCCGGCGGCGTCCACCAGCCACCGGGCGTCGTCAGTGGAGAGGCCGTCAACCGGATTGATGTGCCGGCGAGCGATCGCCTGCGGGTCTTCGGCGGCCACCTGCTCGATGTCCATGCCTCCTTTGGCCGAGACCATGCCCAGGTGCAGCCTGGCGCTGCGGTCGAGGGTGAAGCTGGCGTAGTACTCACGCTCGATCTCCGAGGCGTGCTCGATCCACAGCCGGCGCACGACATGTCCGCGAATGCTCATGCCCAGAATGCGGCCGGCGTGCTCGCGCACCTCGTCGGCGCTGGCGGCGAGCTTGATCCCACCGGCCTTTCCGCGGCCGCCCACCTGCACCTGCGCCTTGACGACGACAGGGTAGCCCACCCGCTCGGCTTGCTGGACAGCCTCGTCGACGGTATCGGCGATGCCTCCTGCAGAGACGGGGATGCCGAAGCGGGCAAAATACTGCTTGCCTTGGTATTCGAAGAGATCCAATTCCGTGCCTGCTCCTTCATGCCAGCGGGGTTTTGCCGGAGCGTGTCTCACTCCTGGAACGAAGATGGTTTCAAGAGAGCAAGCTGGTATCAGCTTGCCAGCTTTGCTCTCAGTCGCTCCTCGACGGCGTTGAGGAAGGTCCACGTATCGACGCCGCGCGGGTTGGGTGTGGTGGTGAGGGGCAGGAGGTCGCGCGTCATCACGCCGCCCTCGATCGTCTCGATGACCGCCTGCTCCAGCTGGCGAGCGAAGGCGGTGACCTCCGGAGTGCCATCGAGCTCGCCGCGCTTGCCGATGGCGCCGGTCCAGGCGAAGATCAGCGCCACCGAGTTGGTGGAGGTCTCCTCACCGCGCTGGTGGCGCCGGTAGTGGCGGGTCACCGTGCCGTGCGCCGCCTCGTACTCGTATTTGCCGTCCGGGCTGACCAGCACCGAGGTCATCAGGCCCAGGCTGCCAAAGCCGGTGGCGATCATGTCGCTCATCACGTCGCCATCGTAGTTCATGCAGGCCCAGAGCATGCCGCCTTCGTTCTTCATGATCTGGGCGACCGCATCATCGATCAGGAAGTAGGAGTAGGTGATACCGGCCGCCTCCATCTGGGCGCGGTGCGCCTCGGCCTCCCAGGCAAAGATCTCGCGGAAGCGAGCATGGTACTGCTTGGAGATGGTGTCCTTGGTGGCAAACCAGAGATTGATCTTCTCGCCGATGGCGTAGGTGAAGCAGGCCCGTGCGAAGCTGTGGATCGACTTATCGGTATTGAACATGGCCATCGCCACACCGCTGCCGGCATCGCCGTCGAAACGGTTTACCAGCAGCCGCTGCGGCTCGCCCTCCTGTGGCGTGTAGACCAGCTCCACCGTCCCCGGGCGCTCGATCACCAGCTCCTGGTCGCGGTAGATGTCGCCGAAGGCGTGGCGGGCGATGGTGATTGGCTTCTTCCAGTACTTGACAGCGGGCGGAATGTTGGAGACCGTGATTGGCTTGCGGAAGACGGTGCCGTCCATGATGGCACGGATGGTCGCGTTGGGCGAGGGCCAGGCCTTCTTGAGCCCGAACTCCTTGACCCGATCCTCATTCGGGGTGATGGTGGCACACTTGACGCCGACGCCGTAGCGGAGGATCGCGCGCGCCGCCTCCACGGTGACCTGGTCGTCGGTGGCGTCGCGGTTAGTGACGGAGAGGTCGTAGTACTTGAGATCGATGTCGAGGAAGGGCAGCAGGAGCTGCTCCTTGATCTTGGCCCAGATGACACGGGTCATCTCATCGCCGTCGAGCTCGACGATGGGGTTCTTGACGGTGATCTTGGTCATGGCAGCGGTCTCCAGTCTATCATTCGGGGTGGAGGATTAAGAGGAGATCATGACATCGGCCGCCAACCTGCGCCCAACAGCTTCGCCGACGCCGGTGGCAGAGGAGGGCCTGCGCAATGTCGTCGCCACGAAGTCAGCCATCTGTGAGGTGTATGGCGGTGACCCGGAGCGGGGCCTTCCGGCCCGGCTGATCTACCGCGGCTACGATATCAATGACCTGGCGCGCTTTTCCACCTTCGAGGAGACGACCTACCTCCTCTGGCACGGCGAGCTACCGACCAGAGCGCAGCTGGCCGAGCTGGAGCAGCAGCTCGAAGCCAATCGAGCCCTGCCGCCACCGGTAGCCGACCTGCTGGGCCGCTTTCCCAAGCAGTCGACGCCGATGGACGTCCTGCGCACGGTCGTCTCTGCCCTGCAGCTGTGGGATCCCGACGAGAACGACGATTCGCTGCCGGCTGCGCAACGGAAAGCGCTGCGTCTGACGGCGCAGATGCCGGTGCTGGTTACCACCTGGCATCGGCTGCGGACGGGCCAGGAGCCGTTGGCCCCTAAGCCCGGGCAGTCGACAGCCGAGGCGTTCCTCTACACGCTCACCGGGCGCGATCCGGATCCCATCGAGGCTCGCACCTTCGACGTGGCGCTCATCCTCCACGCCGACCATGAGCTCAATGCCTCGACTTTCGCCGGCCGGGTCACGGCGGCCACGCTTGCCGACCTGCATTCGGCCATCACCAGCGCCATCGGCGCGCTGATCGGCCCGCTGCACGGTGGTGCGAACGAAGGCGTGATCCGCATGCTGCAGGCCATTGGTGAGATCGATCGCGTCGAGGAGTACATCAAGAGCGAGCTGGCCCAGCATCACCGCATCATGGGCTTCGGCCATGCGGTATACAAGATGGCCGATCCGCGGGCGCTGCATCTGCGCGAGCTCTCGCGCCAGCTTGGCGAGCGGCGCGGCGATCTGAAGTACTGGGAGATGAGCCGCAAGATCGAGGAGGTGATGGCGCGCGAGCGGCACCTGAACGCCAATGTCGACTTCTACTCGGCCTCGACCTACTACGCACTGGGTATTCCAAGCGATCTCTTCACGCCCGTGTTCGCTGTCTCGCGCATTACGGGCTGGACAGCGCATGTGCTCGAGCAATATGCGGACAACCGGCTGATCCGGCCGCGCGCCGAGTACGTGGGCCCGCGTGACCGGCAGTACGTGCCGATCGACCAGCGGGGCTAAGTCTTCGCCGGCCCGTTCGTCCCGAGCCGCACGGCCAAGCTTCGAAGGGCCGCCAGGGCGAACGTGCCGGCGGACACGTGGCGCCAGTGCACGGCGTGGAAAGGACGCAGGGATCAGGAATGGCTACGACTGCCCCGGTTCGCGTGCGGCTTGCTCCCTCTCCCACCGGCTATCTACACATCGGCTCGGCATTTCTGGCGCTGCTCGATGTGGCCTTTGCCGCCAAGCACGGCGGCCGGTTCATCCTGCGCATCGAAGATACCGACCAGAAGCGGTTCGTGCCCGAGGCCGAGGAGGCGATCTACGAGGGCCTGCGCTGGCTGGGCCTCCAGTGGCACGAGGGGCCCGATGTGGGTGGCGACTTTGGCCCGTATCGGCAGTCGGAGCGCCTGCCGCTCTACCAGGCGGCGGCGGAGCAGCTGGTCAGGCAGGGCGACGCCTACTACTGCTGGTGCTCGCCGGAGCGCCTGGAGCAGATGCGCCGCGAGCAGCAGGCCCGCCACCAGCCACCAAAATACGACCGTCTCTGCCTGGGGAAGACCGAGGCGGAGCGCAAGAAGCTGGGTGGCTATACCGATCGGCCGGTGATCCGGCTGCTCATGCCCTCTGAGGGCCAGACGGTGTTCGAGGATCTGATCCGCGGGCCAATCACCTTCGATAACGCGCTCCAGCAGGATCCCGTCATTCTCAAGTCGGATGGCTATCCCACCTACCACCTAGCCGCGCCCTACGACGACCATGCGATGCAGATTACACACATCACGCGGGGCGAGGAGTGGATTCCCAGCACGCCGATCCACCTGCGCATCTTTCAGGGCTTCGGCTGGGAGCCGCCGCGCATCGCGCATACGCCGCTGCTGGTCAATGCCGACCGCACCAAGATCTCCAAGCGCAAGCATCCGTGGGCCAAGGTGTCGTGGTTCAGAGATGAGGGCTATCTGCCGGAGGCGGTGATCAACTATCTGGGCAGCCTGATGGTGCATGTGCCCGATCCTAGCAATCCCGATCCGAGCGTCGATCGCGACCTCTTCGGGCTGCAGGAGATCATCGAGTATTTCGATCTCAGCCGCGTCGGGCCTTCGGCCAAGATCGTGGATCTGGAGAAGCTCAGCTGGCTAAACGGCCATTACATCCGGCAGCTCAGTCTGGGCGAGCTGGTGGATAAAGTGCGCCCCTTCATGGAGGCGGCTGGCCTGCACGTGGCCGGCGATCCGCGGCTGCCGGCGGCGTTGGCGCTCGAGCAGGAGCGGCTCAAGCGGCTGGCCGAAGCGCCACAGCTGCTCTCCTTCTTCTTCCGTGATGAAGCGTACGATCCGCAGCTCCTCGTCCCGCGCGGCCTGGACCCGCAGACGGCGCTGGCGTACCTGCGCGCGGCGCGCGAGGTGGTGGAGCAGGTGGCCGCGCGCCCGGGCGGCTGGACGGCCGAGACACTCGAGCCGCCGTTCCGCGATCTGGCCGCACGGCTCGGCCTGGCCACCGGCAAGCAGCGCGGGCAGCTTTTTGGCATTGTGCGCGTGGCGATCACCGGCCGTACGGCCACGCCGCCGCTCTTCGAGACGATGGCGGTGCTGGGTGCGGAGACGGTGCGGCGGCGCATGGATGAGGCGCTGGCGAAGCTAGAGGCGCTGGCGCGCTGAGCGCTCTCGGCGCCGTCCGGGGTACAATCCGCGCGTGTCCGCGGCTCCAACGCGCGCTTCACCACCTGGGCCGGCCATCCTGCAAGCCCGTGCCGCCGGCGCCACCGGGCCGCGCATCTTCGTGCTTTCTGGCCCGGCGGGGGCCGGCAAAGATTCGCTGATCGAGGCCATTCGCCGCCGCGAGCTGGGGATCACCGTCGTCGCCACGTGCACGACGCGTGGCCCGCGCGAGAACGAGGTTCCCGGCCTGCACTATCAGTTCCTCTCGCGCCAGGAATTCGAAGGCCTGCGTGATCGCGGAGAGCTGCTCGAATACGCCGAATATGCGGGCCACTACTACGGTGTGCCCAAGCGCGGCGTGCGTGAGGCGCTGGCCCAAGGCCGCGACGTGCTGCTCAAGATCGAGGTGCAGGGAGCGGCCGCCGTGCGCCGGCAGGTGCCGGGGGCGGTGTTCATCTTTATTACGCCCCCCGATCTGCAGGAGCTCGAGCGCCGCCTGCGGGCGCGCGGCACGGAGGAGGAGCACGAGCTGCGGCGGCGGCTCGAGACGGCGCGCCGCGAGCTGGAGCGCATTCCCGACTACGACTACCTGATTATCAACCACGCCGGTCGGCTGGAGGCGGCCGCCGATCAGTTCGAGCACATCGTGCATGCCGAGCGCTGCCGCATCAATGTGCCGCCGGTGCAGCTCTGAGGCTGGGGATGCTCTTGTCGGGGCTCGTATCAGGGCTTATCAGCCTCCCGATGGCAGCACAGGAGTGGGACTGCACACGGATGCTCTTGTCGGGGCTCGTATCACGGCTTATCCGGGCGACTTGGCTGATGGCGCCGGTGGCCGGTGGAAAGCGGAACAAGGAGGGAGGCGGCAATGTCAACGCTTGCGTTGCTTGGCGGTGAGCCGGTGCGCACGAGACCCTGGCCGGCCTGGCCGCGTCCGGCCACGGCGGCACGGGCCGCGGAGCTGGTGAGCCAGGCGCTCGCCAGCGGCCGGTGGGCGGGTGAAGGGCCGATGGAGCAGGCTTTCGCCGAACGCTTCGCCGCCTTCTCACGCGCCAGATTTGGCGTGTGCGTCTCGAGCGGCACGACTGCCTTGCAGACGGCATTCGAGGCGGTGGGGATCGGTGCCGGCGACGAGGTGATCATGCCGGCGATGACCTGGATCGCCACCGCCAGCGCGGTGCTGGCCACCAACGGCGTACCGATCTTCGCTGAGATCGACCCCCACACGTTCTGCCTCGATCCAGCCGATGTCGAGCGGCGCATCACGCCGCGCACGCGGGCGATCGTGCCGGTGCACGCCTTTGGCTCGATGGCCGATGTCGATGCGCTCAATGAGGTGGCCCGCCGGCATGGCCTGATGGTGATCGAGGATGCGGCCCACGCGCACGGCGCGCTCTGGCGCTGCCCCGATGGCGTCGCGCGCGGGCCGGGGGCGCTCAGCCACGCCGGCTGCTATTCATTCCAGGCCAGCAAGGCGCTGACCGGCGGTGAAGGCGGCATCGTGCTGACCGACGACGAGGCCTTTGCCGACCGCTGCTGGTCGGTGCGCAACGTGGGCCGTGCGCGCCGTGAGGGCCAGCCGGCGATGCTCGGCTTCAACTTTCGACTCTCGGAGGTGCAGGCGGCGGTGCTGCTGGCCGGCCTCGAGCAGCTGGAGGACGAGGTGGAGATGCGCCACGCCAACGGCCGTTACCTGGACCAGCGCCTGGCCGAGCTGCCGGGCGTGCAGCCGGTGCGGCGCGACCCGCGCGTGGTGCGCCAGGCGTACTACGGCTACATCTTTGCGTACGATCCAGCGGTGTGGGGCGTGCCGCGCAGCCGTTTCCTGCAGGCGCTCCAGGCAGAGGGGATCCGTGCCGGGGGCGGGTTCCCACCGGTGTACCAGACGGAGTTCTGGCACGTGCGCAAGGAGCGCTTCCCGTTTGCCGCGCGCTACGATCCTTCGTCTCCCGAATACGAGGAGCTGCGCCTACCGGTCACGGAAGCGCTCGCGCGGCAGCGCCAGGTGACGCTGCCGCACGCCCAGCTACTCGGCACACGTGATGACATCGACGATATCGTACGTGCGCTGCTCAAGCTCTACGAGCAGCGTGAGGCGCTCGCCCGCTCGGCTGTGGCCGGTAGGCTCTGAGTCGATGGCCATTCGACTCTCTGATCGCCGCCCGCGGGCGCAGGCAGGCGCACGCTGCGGTCGGTATGCTCTGAGTCGATGGCCATTCGACCGATCATTACCGACCAGGAGCATAAGATCCTGCGCAGCAAAGCGAAGCGCGTGGGGCGGATCGACGATTCGATCCGCCGGCTGATTGACGACATGATTGAGACGATGCGCGCCGCGCCGGGCGTGGGGCTGGCCGCACCCCAGATAGGCGTCCCGCTACGGGTGATCGTCGTCGAGTACGAGAACCAGCTCTACTCGCTGATCAATCCGGAGATCGTCAAGAGCAGCGGCGAGGCGACCGATGAGGAGGGCTGCCTTTCCGCGCCCCACTGGCAGGGGCCGGTCACCCGTGCCACCAGCCTGGTGGTCAAGGGCCGCAACCGCGAAGGTAAGGAGGTGCGGATCAAGGCGGAAGGGTGGCTGGCGCGCATCTTCCAGCACGAGGTCGATCACCTGGAGGGAACGCTCTTCCTCGACCGCGTGCGGGATCGCTCGCAGATCCACTGGGTCGAGCCGGAGCAGGAGCAGGGCGAGCCGGAGGCCGCCCTGCAGGGGGAGCGGATAACGCGTGCGTGATCGTCCGCGCGCCGTCTTTTTCGGCACGCCGGCCTTCGCCGCCACGGTGCTCCGGCGGCTGCTCGCGCCCGACTCACCGGTGGAGGTGGTGGCGGCCGTCACGCAGCCGGATAAGCCAACCGGCCGGAGCCAGGTGCTGACGGCACCGCCGGTCAAGCGCCTGGCACTGGAGCACGGCCTGCGCGTGCTCCAGCCGCCGAGCCTGCGCCGGCCGGCAGCGGCCAGCGCGCTGGCCCGCTTGCGCCCCGAGCTGGGGATCGTCGCCGCCTACGGCAAGATCCTGCCCCCGGAGGTGCTGGACCTCGCCCCGCTGGGCTATCTCAACGTCCACGCCTCGCTCCTGCCCCGCTGGCGCGGTGCCTGGCCGGTGGGCGCGGCGATCCTGGCCGGCGATACCGAGACCGGCGTGAGCATCATGAAGCTCGATCCCGGCATGGATACTGGGCCGGTGCTGGCGGAGCGCCGCGAGCCTATTCGCCCCGACGACACCACCGGCTCGCTCGAGGCCCGGCTGGCGAGCCTGGGTGCAGCGCTGCTGTGCGAGGTGCTGCCGGGCTACCTTGCCGGCACGATCGTGCCTCAGGCGCAGGACGACCGCGCCGCGACGTATAGCCACCCGGTGCGCAAGGCCGATGGCCTCCTTGACTGGACGAAGCCGGCTGCCGACCTCGAGCGGCAGGTGCGGGCGATGCAGCCCTGGCCGGGTGCGTTCACCACCTGGGATGGCAAGCAGCTGCGTGTGCTCCGCAGCCATGTGGCTGGAGAGGGAGAGGCGGCCATTCCGCCGGAGGCTCCCCCCGGGCTGGTCGTGCCGGCGGGCAGGCGTGCCGCGGTGGTTAGCGGCCGGGGCACGGCGCTGGTACTCGACGAGGTGCAGCTCGAAGGGCGCGCGCCGGTGCCGATCGCCAGCTTCTTGAACGGCTACCGCACGTTCATTGGGAGCCGGCTGGGCCGGGAGCCGGCTCCACCTGCTCCAGGAGATACTCGCGCGCCAGGTTGAGCGCGGCCAGCGCGGCCCGCTGGCGCATGATGGCCGGTGCGGTTGTGTCGAGGCGCTGCGCGCGGGCCAGCGGCCGCCCACCGGCATCGACGAGCACGGCGTAGGAGCGCCGGCCGGGAGAGGTACCCGGGCGCAGCACCACGTCGGTGGCCAGTGCGAGGCCGAGGTCGCTCCCGAACTGCTGCACTGCCTGGCGGCCGAGCGCGAGCGCTCGCTCGGCGCCTGGGCCCGGCTCGTCGGGATCGCTGCCGGGACTGGCGCCGGCCATCGCCGGCGGCGCTGCGCTTACCACGCCGCCCCGATACCAGCGACCGGCGGCCTCACTCAGCTCGCCGGCGATCAGGCCGCCCGTGAGCTCCTCGGCGGTGGCGATGCTACGGCCGGCGCGGGCCAGCAGCGTGGCCACCACGCCGGCCAGGGAATCCTCATCAGTGCCGTAGATAGCAGTACCCAGAGCCTGGCGCACGTGCGGCTCGAGCGCATCGAGCAGGGCCTGTGCCTCGGCTAGGCTCGGCGCCTTGGCGCTCGTACGCACGTGCACGCCGTCTGCCTTGGCGTAGGTGGCAATGGTGGGATTGGTCGAGGCCAGGAGCGAGCGGATGCGTTCCTCGACGGTGGATTCGCCCAGCCCCACCACCTTGAACGTGCGGGTCAGAATGATGCCGCCGCCCAGCCGCTCGCGCAGCCTGGGTACGACCTCCTGCTCCCACATGCGGTACATCTCGCCCGGCACCCCCGGCATGGCGACGATGATCCGGCCATCGCGCTCGACCCACCAGCCTGGGGCGGTGCCGATGGGGTTTGACAGCACGCGGGCCGAGGCGATGAGCGTGGCCTGCTTGACGTTGCTCTCCGGCATGGCAACACCACGGCGAGCGAAGAAGGCACGCAGCTCGGCCTCCAGCTCCGGCTGGACGACCATGGGCTCGCCGAGCACCGCGCTGATCGCCTCGCGCGTCAGGTCGTCTTCGGTGGGCCCAAGCCCGCCGGTGATGACGATCAGCTCCGAGCGCTCCCAGGCCTGCCGGAGGTGGCCGGCCAGCCGGCCAAGATTGTCGCCGATCTGCGAGATGTAGAAGCAGTCGATCCCCAGCGTCGAGAGCTGCTGGGCCAGCCACGAGGCGTTGGTGTCGGTGATGTGCCCGAGCAGCAGCTCGGTGCCCACGGAGACGATCTCAGCACGCATGGTGGTGAAGATAGCACTTACCTGATCGCTGCAGAAGCCGCGCACCCTGCCGCCTTGCTGCAGAAGCCGCGCACCCTGCCGCCTTGCTGCAGAAGCCGCGCACCCTGCCGCCACGCTCCCTCTCTGGCCCAGGTGTACGGATTTGCGTAGGGATCAGTCGCGCTTCGCCGATCAGCCGAGGTCGATCTCGCGCTGCTCGCGCGAGGACTGGTGGATCGCCAGGCAGATGGCCAGCGCGGCCCGCGCCTCCTCGCCGGTCACGGCCGGCGGGCGCTGCTCTTCGATGGCGCGGATAAACTCGCGCGCCTGGGCGAGCACGGTGGCGTTCACTCGCCGCTCAGGGTCGGTAGCCGGTGGCACCTCGAGCAGCCGCTCGAGCCCATCGCCGGTGTAGCGCAGGCGCACCGTCCGCCCCTCCGCGATAGCCATGGCCCGCGTGCCGAGCGCGCCGCGGCCGGTGCCGCCGAGCGGCGCGTTGAGGCTGCCTTCGAAGCCGGCAATCGCGCCGCTCTCGAAGACGAGGGTCGCGCGCACGAAGTCATCAAAGTCGGGATAGGCGCGCCGGCTAAAGGCAACGCGCCCGTGGACGCGGCGCAGGGGACCGGCCACTGGCTGGCCCAGCCAGCGCAGGAAATCGACCTCCTGGCAGCCCCATTCGATCGTGAGGCCGCCCCCGCGGCGCCAGTCGCGCCGCCACCACGGCAGGTCGGCCGACGACACCTCGCTGAAGCGCCGGCTCCAGCAGGCCACGAGGTCGCCGAGCTCGCCCGCGTGCACGGCCTCCTGCAGGCGCTGGGCACCGGCCGAGAAGCGTAGCGAGTGGCCGACCGTGAGCTGCACTCCCGCGGCGCGGCAGGACTCGATGATCTGGTCGGCCGCTTCAATCGTGGGGGCGATCGGCCGCTCGATGAAGACGTGTCGGCCGGCCTGAGCCGCCAGCTGCGCATGCTCGGCATGCAGGTGGGGCGGGCTGCAGATCCAGACGGCATCGACCAGGTCCCAGAGCGCTTCCAGGTCGGCCACGGCCAGCGCGCCGCCGAGCTGCTGCGCCCGCTCCTGGGCGCGCTCCACGACTGGATCGGCAAAGGCGGTGACCTGCACCCCTTCGACGTACTGCAGCGCGGCGAGGTGCGCGCTGGCGGCGCTCCCCGCGCCGATAAAGCCGATGCGGATCATGCTTGCACTGCCTCTGCTGCCTCGTGCTCCGTCTGGCGGGTGCCGCTACGTTCGCTTGCCCGGCGTGCCGGCTGCGCGTCACGCGTGGCCGCATGGCAGAGCACTCGTCCCACTCGTCCTATGTAAATCGTACGCGGGCGGCGCCACAGGCCAAAATAGGCGCAGCGGCGCAGGCGGTGGCCGGGGCCGCGCGGACACCTGATGCCTGCCGGTGCTTCGCGAGGGCCCGTTGCGGGGACCGCCCGGCCTGGCCTGGTCGTCGTACTTTCGGCTGCATCCGGGGGCTGCTTCGCGAGGGCCCGTTGCGAGGACCGCTCGGCGGCCCCTATACTCGTGCGACCCTCCCTCTCGATGAGCTCGACGACACACCTACCCGCCAAGCTGCCTTCCGGCGGAGCTGAGGCCGACAGGGCCGCCTCGGGCGGAGCCTGGGCCTGGCTGCGCCGCGAGACTACCCTGCTCGCCTGGCACGCGTGGCAGTGGCTGGATGGCCTTCTGCCGCGCCCGGTACGCTTCGCCCTGGCCACGGCCGTCGGCGAAGCGCTCTATTGGCTGCTCCCGAACAAGCGCGCGGCTGTGCTGGACAATATGGCCCACGTGCTCGGGCCGCAGGCGACCGAGCGTGAGATCCAGCTGGTGGCCAGGCGCTCGTTCCGGAACTATGCCAAGTACCTTTCGGAGTTTACCCACCTCCCCCGCTGGTCGGCCGCCGACCTGGAGCGCCTGATGACGCGCGTGGACGGCTGGGAGCACGTCGAGGATGCGCTCTCCGATGGGAAGGGGGCGTTGTTCCTCACCTCGCATTTTGGTAACTGGGATCTTGGAGGCTGGTACTTTGGCCGGCGCCATGCCTTTTCGGCCGTGGCCGAGCCGCTCGAGCCGCCGGAGCTCGATGCGCTGGTGCAAGGCTGGCGGCGCGCCAAGCACATCGGCATCATTCCACTGGCACGGGCGGCGCGGGGCATTCTGCGAGCGCTGCAGCAAGGCGAGATCGTGGCGCTGGTGGTCGACCGGCCAACGCATGCGGAGGGCGATGGGGTTCCAGTGCGCTTCTTTGGTGAGTGGACGCGTGTGCCGGCCGGAGCGGCCCACTTTGCGCTGCGCACCGGTGCGCCGGTGGTGGTGGCTGGTGTCTGGCGCACGCCCCAGAATACCTACCACGGCATGGTGCTGCCGCCGCGGCGCTTTGGCGGGGAGCTGGGGGAGTCCAACGATGGCCGTCCGGCTGCCGGCCGGCAGCTGGCCGTGGAGCGCGTGATGCAGGACATCATGCACGACATCGAGCGCCTGATGCGTGACCACCCGGACCAGTGGTATATGTTCCGGCGCATGTGGCCCCGGCCGCCGTCGTGGCGCGTCCAGGAATCGACGCCGCGCGCAGGCAACGATGGGCCGCCGGGCGGGCATCGCGCTTCCGTGCCCCTGCGCCTCTCACCGGTTGCGGTGCCGAATGTGCCGCCGCCGGAAGCGCTTGGTGCACCATGATTCGCCTGGGGCTGTTCCTGGCCGGCATGAGGCTGGCGGAATGGCTCCCCCCAGCCGTCTTGTATCGGCTCGCCCGCCTCGTCGCACTCCTGTGGAGCTACGTGCCGTCGGCACCGCAGCGGCAGCTACGGTGCAATCTGGCGCAGGTGGTCGGGCTCCCACCGGCGGCGCCGGCGGTGCGCCGCCTGGCGCGGCAGGCCTTCCAGGTGCAGGCGGCGAACTACGTGGATCTGCTACGAGGGAGGGCGGTCGATCAGGCCGAGCTCGAAGATCGCTTCGTGCGCGTGGGCGACGGCTGGCCGGCGTTCGAGGCGGCGCTGCGTGAGCGCCGGGGGATGGTGCTGGTCACGGCTCATTTCGGCCGCGTAGAGCTGCTGCGCCAGTACTTTGGCCGCGCCGGGCTGGCCGCCACGCTGGTCGTGGAGCGTCTTGAGCCCCCCGCGCTCTTCCACCTGATCTGCCGCCTGCGTGCCCAGCCCACGATCCAGCTGGTGCCGCACGACGCTGCCCTGCGCCCCTGCCTGCGCGCGCTGGCGCGCGGCGAGGCTGCTGCCTTCTTTGCCGATTGGGATCCCACCGGACACGGCGTGCTGGTGCGCTTCTTCGGCGCCTCGGCCCGCCTGCCGGCCGGTCCGGCGTTCATGGCGCTGCGCGCCAGCGTGCCGCTCTTCGTCGGCGCGGTACTGCCGCCCGATCCAGCCGACCCGCTCCGGCGCTGGCAGGCCTTCGCCGCGCCGCCCTTGGTGCTCGAGGCCACGGGAGACCTGGCTGCCGATCTTCAGCGCGGCACGCAGGGCATTGCCCACTGGCTGGAACAGATTATCGGGCAGTATCCTGAGCAGTGGGTGATGTTTCATCATATCTGGGCCGAGGACGAGCTCGCGTGTGAGGCGCAGGCTGTCCCCGGCGTTGCCTCCAGCGAAGCGCGAGCATGATGGCATGAAGATTGCCCTCGTCTCTCCCTACGACTACCCGTTCCCGGGCGGGGTTACCGAGCACATCTCACACCTGTATACCTGCTTCCGTGAGGAGGGGCATGAGGTGCGCATCCTTGCTCCCTCGTCGCGGGCCGATGTCGAGCGTGCCCAGCCGGATGTCTACCGCCTGGGCAAGACGATTATCCCCGTGCCGGCAAACCAGTCGATCGCGCGGCTGACGCTTTCGCTGACGCTTTCGCGGCGAGTGAAGCAGATTCTGGCGGCGGAGCGGTTCGACGTCGTGCATCTGCACGAGCCGCTCGTCCCGGCGCTGCCGCTCACCGTGCTGCGATTTTCGAAGGCAACGAACGTCGCCACCTTTCACGTCGCGCGTGACACCTACTTCGGCTATCTCTACGCCAAGCCGTTCCTGAAGCGGTTCGTACGCAAGCTCCACGGCCGCATCGCTGTCTCGCCGGCCGCCCGCGACTTCGTCTCTCAATACTTCCCGGGCGACTACCGCATCATCCCCAATGGGATCGACGTCGAAGCCTTCGAGCAGCCGCGGCCGCCGATGCCCGAGCTGCACGACGGCAAGATCAATCTGCTCTTCGTCGGCCGGCTGGAAAAGCGTAAGGGGCTGATCTACCTGCTTCGCGCGCTGCCATACGTGAAGTATCACTTCCCCCAGCTCCGCCTGATCGTCGTGGGCGCATTTGACGAGGAGCAGATGGAGGAGTATCGCGACTTCGTGCAGGAGGCGGGGCTCACCGACGTCGTCTTCAAGGGCTTCGTCTCACAGGAAGAGAAGATCCGCTATTACCAGAACTGCGACATCTTCTGCTCGCCGGCGATCGGTCGGGAGAGCCAGGGGGTCGTCTTGCTGGAGGCGATGGCTGCCGGCAAGCCGGTGATCGCGAGCGCGCTCGACGGCTACCGGACGGTCGTCCGGCACGAGGAGGACGGCCTGCTGGTGCCGCCGGCAGATGAAGCGGCGCTGGCGGTCGGGCTCTGCCGGCTGCTCAGCGACGAGGCACTGCGCCGCCGCCTGGCGGCGGCCGGGCAGCGGAAGGTGCAGGCCTATTCATGGCGCAAGATTGCCCGCCAGATCCTCGACTTCTATGCCGAGACCATCGAGGCTGCGCGTCGCGACGCGCTGCCGGCCAGCACCCTGCTGGCGCCGGCGCCCGGGTGGTAGCCAGCACGATCTTGCAGCCAAGCTGGAAGCTTCATGCTCCCAAACCTGGCCCCGCCTACGGGTTCCACCTTGGCGCTCGTTTGGCCTGGCTCTGGTTTCGCACTGAACCTTGCCTGAGCTGTAGCTGCTCCCCAGGCAATCCAGATCCTCTCGTCCCCAGCGATCCTCCGGCGGTCGGCTGGCCGCGAACCCTGCCTGAACTGTGCCTGCTCCTGGCATAATCGGACCGGCGTGTCAACGATTCGTGCCAGTCTCCAAGAGCAGACCCGCCGCACCGCCGAGCGTCTGGTGGCGCCTCTGGCTCGCACCGGCATTACGCCGAACGGGCTGACGGCGATCGGGTTCGTACTCAACGTTGTTGCCGGCGCAGTGCTAGCCTGTGGCTTGCTGGGGCTCGGTGCCGCGCTCGTCCTCTTCGCCGGTGCCTTCGACATGTTCGATGGCGCGCTGGCGCGGGTGACGAACCGCAAGACCCGTTTTGGTGCGTTCTTCGATTCCACGCTCGATCGGTACTCGGAGGCGGTCGTCCTCCTGGGCCTGCAGGTGGCGTTCCTGCGCGACGTGCAGGGAGACGCCGACTGGCGAGCGTGGGCCGGCGTGGTGCTGTGCTATCTGGTGATGATCGGCTCGCTGATGGTCAGCTACACGCGGGCCCGTGCCGAGGGGCTGGGGATCGATTGCGAGGTTGGCTGGCTCCAGCGGCCGGAGCGGATCATCGCGCTGGGCATCGGGCTGCTGCTGCCTCGCGCGCTGCTCCTGGCGGTGCTGGCGGCGCTCGCCGTCTTTACCCAGATCACGGTCGTCCAGCGGATGGTCCACGTCCGGCGCGCTGCAGGTGAACGAACGTGAGCAGTGGTGGGCACCGGCGCTGCGGTACCGTGCAGCGGACGACGCGCGAGACGGCGATCGAGGTGCGGCTCGACCTCGACGGCACCGGCCGGGCGGAGATCGAGACCGGCCTTCCCTTCCTCGACCATATGCTCGACCAGCTGGCACGCCACGGGCTGTTCGACCTGGCCCTTCATTGCCGCGGCGACCTTCAGGTAGATGCGCATCACACGGTGGAAGACTGCGCGCTGGCGCTCGGCCAGGCCTTCGACCAGGCGCTGGGCGATCGTGCTGGGATCCGGCGCATGGCCAGCGCGCTGGTGCCCATGGATGAGGCTCTGGCGCAGGTGGCGGTGGATCTGAGTGGGCGCGGCTATTGCGCGAGTGCGGTGGGAGGGGCCGGCTCGCCCACGGCCGGGGTGAGTCCAGCGCTGCTGGCCCATTTCCTGGAGCGCTTTGCCGCTGAA
>Ga0070741_10009027_pt1 | contig 19622 bp, 17 predicted proteins | sample Coa_R1_4_FD_66440 | JGI IMG/M metagenome (GOLD analysis project Ga0070741, IMG submission 66440) | Surface soil microbial communities from Centralia Pennsylvania, which are recovering from an underground coalmine fire - Coalmine... | ecosystem: Environmental > Terrestrial > Soil > Unclassified ...
GAAGTCGATGCGCCCGAGTCGGGCGTCCTGCTCAGACGAATCTATCGGGAGGGGGAAGCCGTCCCCGCCACCCGCCTCATCGCCATCCTCGGCGCGGGCAACGAATCGCCGGAAGAAGTCGAACAGTTCATCCAGCGCGCCAGGGAACCCGTGGCCGAAGTGAAGGGAAGTAGCTCAGCGCCTCAAGCGGCGGCAACTCCCGTGGCCAGCGTGAAAGAGGCCGGAAGGGTAGTCAAGGCTTCGCCGCTGGCCCGACGATTAGCGCAGGAGAAGGGAGTCGACCTGGCCAGAGTTCAGGGAAGCGGGCCGGACGGCAGGATCGAAAAGGATGACGTCCTTCGGGCGCTTGAAGTTAAAGCACCAGCGCCTGTCGTCGCGGAGGTTATCCCCCTCTCTCCGGTCCGTCGGGCCATCGCGCGCCGCGTGGTGCGAAGCAAAAGCGAAATCCCGGACTTCAGCGTGACGGTTCCCCTGAAGATGACCGGGGCGCTTCGCAGAAAGGAGGAGCTCGCTGCGGCCGGCACACGCGCCACGGTCAATGACCTGCTCATTCATGCTGTCGCCCGGGCGCTTCTCGCGCACCCCGATCTGAATTCCTCCTTTGAATCTGACTCCATCCGCCGGCACGGCGCAATCAACATCGGGTTTGCTGTGGGCACTGAGGACGGGCTCTATGTTCCGGTCATCCGAAACGCAGAGCGCCTTACCATCGAGCAGATTGCCGCAGAAACCCAGCGGCTGAGCGCCAAGGCGGAGCAGAAGAAGTTGACCGAAGAAGACATGGCCGACGGCACGTTCACCGTATCCAATCTCGGGATGTTCGGCGTCGAGTCCTTCACGGCCATCATTGTTCCGCCGCAGACCGCCATCCTTTCCGTGGGGGCGGTCGTGGACCGGCCGGTCCGCGGAGAACACGGCGAGTTCGTCTGGCAGCCCACGATGCTCGCGACGCTCACGGTTGATCATCGCGTCATCGATGGCCTCGAGGCTGCCCGATTCCTGCGCGACCTGCAAGAGCAGATCCCATCAATCTAGCCGGGGCGAACTGCGCGCGCGAACGCCCTTCCGCTCCAAGACCGCCTTCCTCAGAGCGGCTCACCCTCAGACAGTTCCCGGATCCAGATGTTCCGGTAGCGGACGGGGTGATTGTGGTCTTGAAGCTGCAACGGCATCTTCTCTGGTTGCGCTTTGTAGGGCGGGCGCTGGTGGTGCGCCGTGGGCCCGGTGAGCGTGACGTGATCCTGGACGAGCACGCCGTTGAACAAAACCGTCACGGTGGCGGGGCGCAGGAGTTTGCCTGCCGAGTCGAATCGCGGACCGTGCCAGATGATGTCATAAGTCGACCACTGACCCGGGGGACGGCAGACATTCGCGAGCGGCGGGTACTGGCCATAGACGGCGCCCGCAGTTCCGTCGGCATAGGTTTTGTTGTTGTAGTTATCGAGCACCTGAATTTCGTAAGTACTCATCAGAAATATGCCGCTATTGCCCCGGTCCTGGTCCTCGCCGTGCGGAGGAGTCGGTGCCGCCCATTCCACGTGAAGCTGGCAATCCCCGAACGCTTGCTTGGTGCGGATGTCGCCCGTTTTGGGTGCAACCTCAAAATATCCCTTTTCGACTTTCCAAGGCGCGGGGCCACCCTTGAGACTTTCCCACCCCGAAAGGTCCTTTCCGTCAAACAGCACTACGGCGTCCGAAGGCGGCTGCCCCGGCCGGTCCTGGGTACTGCACGAACCCGGCGTCACCACCGGCGGCTGAGGACGATTCCGGTCGTGAATCTCCCATCGGGTGGACACCTGCGCAGCCGCGCGCTCGTGCCAGATCACGGCAGAGACGCCGGCCACGAACAACGCAGTCAGGCTACAGCTTAAGACCTTGAGAGGAACTCCGCGCATTCTCATTCTCCTTTGTGATGCGTTGAAATGGTCTCGACCTGCGCAAACCCCGTACTCATTGATTCGGGGATTCGATTGGCCTCGCGGGGATCCAAGCGCCCTTCCCGCGCGACGCTCTACACAACGCCATCGCTGGATTTCGAACACCCGAACTCCCGTAGATTGTACTCGAAGCGGGAATTGTCGGTGAGTATTCTTTACTGTTCCCTCCGACGGAACGGAACCGGTGCGGCCAGCGCGCCCAAGTCTGTGCGGCGCTTCGGGATGGCGAAAGGCAACGGCGGGCGGTTGCGTCGCATCCCGACAAATGGGAGGCGACGCAGAAGCCCCAGGCCAATTCGCCGGGAGGAAGGGACATCCAGTCCGAGGCGTCGGATTATCCCCGTTGCAGATCAAGGCTCGGGCTCCTCACGAGGGCCAGAGCGCGAGCTACTCTCCGAAGCAAGGTTGAGAGAGTTGAAGCGAAGAACCGCACTCGAAATGCTGCTGGCAGGAGTGTTGGCGGGGAGCGCCTATTACCTCTTTTTTTATATTCCCAAACACGCCAAAGCCGGGGAACCGGTGCTGGCGCTGCTCGATTATGTTCTGACTTACGCTCCCATTGAGAAGGCCAATGAGCCGGCGTATATCCTGCCCGATTCCCTGGAAGTGTGGAACACGCCGGCTTTGATTCGCAGGAAGATTCATATCCTCAAGGCGGGCGAAGAAGTGCGCCTTTTGGGGCAGTTTCGCACCTGGGCGCACGTGCGAATCCCCAACGGCGGAGAAGGATGGGTGCGCGCGGATGGCCTCCTGAGCGCCGCCGCGCACCAGGCTGAACAGCGTTTGCTCAATGCCCTGTCCGAGCTGCCCGCACAAGCAGAGGGCAAGCCCATAGCGGTGGAGAACCTGCACATCGAACCTTCGGGGGAAGCCGCGGTGGTCGCCCGGGTGAATCCGGATCAGAACCTCGAAATCTTCGCGCGAAGACTCGTCGAACGTTCCCCGGAACCCGACACACCGCAGATCGTGACAGTGGCTTCGAATCGCCGCGAGGCATGGTATCTGGTTCGCAGCGGTTCGCACGCCGGGTGGGTGCGCGGGCGACGCGTGCGGCTTGATATCCCTCCGGGCATTTCGGTTTATGCCCAGGATACCAATCTCGTGGCCTGGCTTGTGCTCAACACGGTCAACGACAACGGCAAAATGGTGCCCCAGTACGTGGTCGCTGAACGCGAAAGGTGCGACACCTGCGACTTCACCAAGGTCATGGTCCTCACCTGGTGGAAACGAAAACAGACCTATGCGATCGCCTTTCGCCAGGGAGGGCTGCAAGGCTATTTTCCGATTCTGGTCACCCATGAGGGCACGGTCCCGTACTTTCGCCTGCGGCTGATGGACGAGGATGGCAACAAATACCAACTGGTCTACGGGTTGTTTGACACGATCACCCGCCCGATGGGAACGGCGGAGGGCTGGTCGAGTGACGCCCTTCCCGAACGCCTCCCCTCACGCCGGCCCCGACACAAGCCCGACACGCGGTGGCCAGCCGCAACGGCAAAATATGAGTGATGCCGCGGAGCCGGGCCTGCCAGAAAGACGCGCAAGGGACCAAGGAGCCCGCCAGGATGGAACGGCACGCCAGGCGGCAAACCCGAAGAACCGGCATCAATCCGGGCGGAACGACGACGGGATGGGGAGGTTTGATGCGACGCGCCCGCCGCTTCCGTGCCCTCAACCTTTCGGCGGAAGGTACACCGATAAGTGTAGCCTATCTTTTTGGCTTCACGACGGCTGGAAGGGGGCGGGAGCCGCCTACCCGGAAGGCCCCCGCTGCGCCGCGGGGTCCCCCAGTTACCCAGGGAATGAAACGATGTTTCGTTGACTGGCATAACTCCGTGTGTTACTTTTAACTGGATAATATAATTGTTCAGAATCTTTGCCGAAAAGGAGACTTATTGTACGGCACGCTTTCACTGATTCTTCAGTACCAGGGCGAGGTTTGGCAACTGATCGCCTCGACGGGAATTGTCGCTCGGGTCGTTTTGCTGCTGTTGCTGTTCTTTTCGGTTCTTTCCTGGGCCATCATTTTCAAAAAAGCGAAGAACTTCAAGGCTGCGCGCCAGGAATCGCGGGAATTTCTGCGGGTGTTTCGCCAGAGCAAGAAGCTTTCGGAGATTCGTTCTTTCGGCCTCAACCTGAAGGCCAGTCCTCTGCCCGGGGTGTTTGAAGCGGGCTACCGGGAAATCGAGAGCCAGGCGGTGATTTCGGAAAACCCCGGCAAGCCGCGCATCCGCAGCCTCCAAGCGGTCCAGCGGGCGCTCCAGATAGCCTCGTCAAGTGAACTTAGCCGGATGGAGCAGTGGCTCTCGTGGCTGGCCACGACGGGAGCCGTCACGCCCTTCATCGGGTTGTTCGGAACCGTCTGGGGCATTATTGACGCTTTCCACGGACTGGGCACGGCCGGCACAGCCTCCTTGCGCAGCGTGGCCCCGGGAATCTCCGAGGCGCTGATCACGACCGCCGCGGGCCTGTTTGCCGCCATCCCGGCGGTGATCGCCTACAACCAGTTCGTGCAGCGCCTCAAGGAATTCGGCGGGATGATGGACGACTTTTCGCTCGAATTTCTGAACATGACGGAGCGGCACTTTACGTAGGAGCAATGCGGCGCCTCGGCGCTGCCCTCGGGCGGCGGACGTGTCAGCCAAAGAGGGGCGCGCAATGCGCCGTGCGCGGATTCTCCCGCTGCACCTGCGGCCATGGGCCGGGAAGGGGCCTGGTCGGAGGGGGCGGACGGATCGGGTCAAGGGAAGGTCGAGATGGCATTCACAACCCCCAAAGGTGAGACCCGGACATCGCTTTCGGAAATCAACGTTACGCCCTTTGTGGACGTGGTGCTGGTGCTGCTGATCATCTTCATGCTGACGGCGCCCTTGCTTGAATCCGGGATTGAAGTGGACTTGCCCAAAACCCGCACGGTGAAGGTGATCTCGGACGAGAAGGTCGTCATCACCATCGACAAACGGCAGACGGTTTATGTGGGCAATGATCCTGTCAACATCCACCGACTGGGCGAAACGGTTCTCGGCCGGTTGAAGGGTGAGGGCACCGCGCCTGTCTTCATCCGGTGCGATCAGGCGGTGCCGTTTGGAGCCTTCGCCCAAGTGGTGGACGCGCTCAAGCAGGCCAATCTGACAAATATCAATATTGTCACCGAACCGTTATCGACAAAGGGAAGTTAGCCAGTGGCCGCAAAGGGTCTCAGATCAATACCACGATGTGATTTAGAATCAACATCATGGGAGTGTTACGTCTCCATTCCCATTCCGGGGATCGGGAGGCTTGGCGTGGCAGGTTTGAAATGGCCAGCGTAGCTTTGGATCTCACCTTTGATCACCGCGAGAACCTGCGGGGTGCAGTCCTTCTGTCCATTATCCTGCATGCCGGCCTGTTCGCGACGGCGATCGTGTACGCGACGCTGGGAAGACATTTTGGCGGGGGCTGGGGGCGAAGCTGGGGCGGAAGCGGCGCGGCCCGGATCACCGCCGTAGCCTCCCTGCCCGGCGTGCCGCTGCCGACTCCCATGCTCCAGACGCCCAGCACGGTAGCCGTTCAGAATCCCGGTCTTTACAAGGAGGAGCCGAAGCCCGAGCCGCCAGTCGAAAAGGCCCAGGAGATCCCCAAGTTCAAGGAGGCCGTGAAGGCGGAGAAGGCCGAACGCATCAGCAAGCGCATTCAAAAGGAGCCCTTAATTACGCCCGACAACGCGGTCCCCTTCGGACTGGGTGGCCGGCCGGCCATGTCCTACAGCCAGTTCACCACGACCGCCGGCGAAGGGGGCCTGGATTTCGGCAGCGCCGGATTCGGCGACCGTTACAGTTGGTACGTGGCCGCGGTGCGGAACCGGATCAGCAGCAACTGGCTGCTTTCCATGATCAGCCCGACGATCATGAGCGCGCCCCGCGTCTACTTGACCTTTGACATCATGCGTGACGGAAGCGTCCGCAATCTTGAGATTGTGCAGTCGAGCGGTATTCCGGAAGTGGACCGTTCCGCGCTCCGGGCCGTGCTGGCCTCGAGCCCGCTGGGCCCGCTGCCCAACGACTACCCGGGAGCCAGCGTGCACGTGCAGTTCTATTTCGATTTTCGCCGGCACTAGCGCGGCCCGGCGCAAGTGGGCACCCAGTGAAAACATATCGCGCTGTGATACATCTTTTTGGCCATTCGTCGGCATCTCATCAGTGTCGGAGTTAGATCCCTATGAAGGTTTCTCGCCTCATCCTGCTGGGAGGTGCGCTTTTCCTGGGAGCGCTCGTGCCCGGCCTTCTTCTGGAACGCGCGCGCACGAGCGCCCAGGTCATCTCGGAACACCCCGACTGGTTTGAGACCGGCATCAACCTCGGGGCGTCGCGGATCCGGCTGGCGGTAACGGAACTTCCGGCGCAGTCGGCTGATCCGTCGCTGGGCAATATGACCAAGATCTTCAACCAGACCCTGTGGAATGACCTGGACAATGCGGGGATCTTCGACCTGGTGAGCAAGAGCTACTTCCCCCTCCAGATTCCGAAGGAACCCGAAGAGGTCGTGTTCGCCCAGTGGACTGACCCCCCGGCCTCTGCCCAGATGCTCGTCTTCGGCAAGACGGAGGTGATCAACGCCAATCTGGTCATCACCGCCCGCCTGTTCGACGTGAAGAATCCAGCCAGCGCCAGTGTGCTCGCCAAACGTTACGTCGCCACCATGAATGAGGTCTCCACGCGCGAGGCGGCGCACCGTTTTGCCAACGAGATCATCCGGACGCTGGGCGGGGGCGTACCGGGCATCAACCTGACCCGCATCGCCTTTGTCAGCAACCGTACCGGCCATGCCGAGATCTGGGTGATGGACTATGACGGATTCAACCAGCGGCCCCTCACGAGTTACGGCTCGCTGGCGCTGACGCCGCGCTGGGCTCCAGACAACAGCAAGATCGCCTTTACCAGCTACTCCAGGGGCAATCCCGACATTTTTGTGTACTCGCTGGAGACCAACCGGCTGATTCCCTTCCCCCGATACAAGGGCCTGAACACCACGCCCGCCTGGTCGCCGGATGGCAAGAAAATCGCCTTCTGCTCCAGCATGAGCGGCGACCCGGAGATTTATGTCTCCGACGCCAACGGCTTCAATCTTCAGCGGCTCACTTTTTCGCCGGGGGTGGATATCTCCCCGGTGTGGAACCCCAAGACGGGAAGCGAGATCGCCTTTGTGTCCGACCGGAGCGGCACCCCCCAGATTTACATCATGGCTGCGGACGGGACCAACTTGCGCCGGCTGATTACGGGCAGCGGCGATGCGAGCTCCCCCTCCTGGTCGCCCAACGGGCTGTTCATCGCTTTCCATTGGCGGCAGAGTGATACGGGAACCTATGATATCTATGTGATTGAGATTGCAACGGGACGTATTATCCAGCTCACGCATGATGCGGCTCGAAACGAAAGCCCGGGCTGGTCACCGGACGGGCGGCACCTGGTCTTTCAATCCACGCGCACAGGCCGACGGCAAATCTGGACCATGCTGGCCGACGGCCGGGAGCCCAAACAACTGACCGAGCAGGGCGACAATTGGAATCCGAACTGGTCGAATTGAAACCGCACGATGGATCAATCTTGAAACCACGGGACCGAAACAAGACACATTTTCAGAAAGGCGGAAACGAAGAGTTTTTCAAATCTGCCCGGACTATGTGTTGAAACTCCAAAGAATTTGGTGTTAGTATAGCGGGCTTCGTTATTGATTATCCCTTCGCGAGTAGGCAGAACCGATGCAATCGACCTCGCTTGACGTAGGGCGAATCGAAGAGACGTGAAACAATCCACGGGATCACAAGAACATTCAGCCGACTAAGGAGGACAGACCAAATGCGACAAAGGAAACGCAGTCTTGCGGTTCTCGTCGGTATTCTAGGAATCATGTTGCTGGCAGGAGCGTGCAAGAAGAAAGTCGTTGCCCCACCGCCGCCTCCCCCGCCACCGCCGCCTCCCCCGGCGCCAACGGTCAGCTTGACGGCAGAGCCCAGCACGATTGAGAAGGGGCAATCGGTCACTCTGAGCTGGACCTCGGAGAACGCCACCGACCTTGACCTGCAACCGGGAGTCGGGAAGGTGCAAGCCAAAGGCTCCACGACGGTCACGCCGCAGGATTCCACCACCTACACGATCACCGCGACGGGTCCGGGAGGAACCAACACGGCGACCGCGCGTGTTACGGTGACCGTGCCGCCGCCACCACCACCACCGCCGCCGGCAAAGGAAATCAGCGATTCTGACCTGTTCGAGCAGAACATGAAGGATGCGTACTTCGACTTTGACAAGTACAACATCCGTCCGGACGCCGAGCAGGCGCTCACGAGCGATGCCGATTTCTTGAAGCAGCACCCCAATATCAAGTTCACGCTGGAGGGGCACTGCGACGAGCGCGGCAGCGAAGAGTACAACCTGGGCCTGGGCGATAAGCGCGCCAATGCGGCCAAGACCTTCCTCACCAACCTCGGAATTTCCGCCGACCGGATTTCGACCATCTCGTACGGCAAGGACCGTCCGGTCTGCACCGAGCACAATGAGGAATGCTGGCAGAAGAACCGGCGGGCACACCCCAGGTACGGGCAGTAAGGCCCGATAACCGCACTGAGCCGGGAGCTCGCGAGGGCTCCCGGCTCTCTCCCATTCTTGCGCCTGCACGCGCGACACACGCCGGCCCTGCGCGGCGTGCACATGCCCCAGGAGCCCAAGGCGTCTCGAAAGCGAAGCGTCAAATACCACTCCCGGCTTCGAGCGAAGGGCTCTGTGTGCCGGTCGTGGTCCCTCCAAACGTCTTTGCGCTTCATGGAAGAGGATTTTTCTCCCAGTTGACCCCGGGAACACGTAAAGGTTAGACTGGCAGTTGGTTTTCATCTTCATTAAGAGAGGGACAACGAACTTTGAAGAAGCATTTGATCCCTGCCCTTTTTCTTTACGGCCTCTGGGGGCTTTTGCCCTCGCCGGCCCTGGCCGTCAGTAAAGAAACTATTCGCATGATGCAGCAACTGGATGATCTCCAGCAGAAGGTTGCAAACTTGCAGTCCACTCTCGACACCCAGAGCGGCATTTTGCGAACCCTGATCCAGCAGACCAGCGAGAACGTTGTCAGCATGAAGGCGACGGTCGCCGACTTGCAGAAGACCATGGGGCAGAACCTTGCCTCCACCAATGCGCGCTTCGACTCCATGACCAGCCAGATTCAGGCCCTCAGTGAAAGCCTGGAGGAAGCCAAGGCTCGTCTGGCAAAGCTGAGCGACCAGATGGCCCAGACGCAGAACATTCTCCAGACACTTCCGGCGTCCGGGCCGCAGCCCGGCGCCGCAACTTCCGGGAGCCCTCCCCCACCGGCCATCCCTGATGCAGACACGCTCTACAAATCCGCCTATAGTGATTTCAACAGCGGGCAATACCCGCTCGCCTTACAGGAGTTTCAGCAATACCTTCAATATTACGGCAGCAGCGACAAAGCTTCGAACGCGCAGTTCTACATCGGCGAGTGTTATTACCGCCAGGAAAAATTCGAGCAGGCAATCGAAGAGTACAACAAGTGCCTGGAACGATACCCGGACGGCAACAAATCCGCAGCCGCACAGCTCAAAAAGGCTTACGCGCTGCTGGAGCTCGGCCAGAAGCAGGCGGGGGTGAAAGAACTTCGTTCCCTGATGCAGCGATACCCGGGAACGAACGAATCCAGCCTCGCGCGGCAGAGGCTCAGGAAGTTGGGCTACACTAGATGATGAAAGGGACGCGAGTTGGCCGGCTGGGCGCCGCCCTCGTGGCCGGTGCGCAAAGGGGACAATGTGCCGGCAGCCCGCTTTCTTGAATGGTCAATCCAGGAACAGTGAGGATTTCATGTCAGCCTCGATCAACAAAGTGATCCTGATCGGCCGGCTGGGGAAAGATCCCGAGGTCAAATACACGCCCAGCGGCGCGCCTGTTGCCAAGTTTTCGCTCGCCACCGATGAAGTCTTCAAAGACCGAACGGGGGAGCAGCAGCGGCGGACCGAGTGGCACAACATTGTTGTCTGGAACAAGCTGGCGGAAATCTGCGGGGAATACCTGTCGAAAGGCAAGCAGGTCTACATCGAGGGGAGCATCCGCAGCCGCCAGTGGGAGGATCAGAGCGGAAACAAGCGCACATCCTACGAGATCGTGGCGCGCGATATGAAAATGCTGGGTTCGAAAGGCGACACGGAACGCACTGCACAATCTCCCGGGGCCGCCGGCCCTGTCGAGCGGAGCGCCGCCTCCGAGCCCCAGCTGGACGCCGAAATCACCGACGAGGACGTCCCCTTCTGAGTTCGGACGTTCTATGGGTCCGACCGCTGCCTCTTTATCCGTTCGTCCATGCGCCGGACGAGCTCGTCGAATTTGGCGGTCTGCTCGGGAGTCAGAATCTGGCGGATCTGGTTGCGGCTCTCTTCCCGGAGAGCCTTGAATTGCGGTTCAATCTGCGATTGCAGCGCGGAATATTTCTTCATCGAATCTTCAATAATGGGGTCGAGCTTCCGGACCTGCGCGTCGGACAAATTCAGGTCACGCGTCAAGCGCCGGACAATGACCTCCTTGGAAGGATGCCCGTGCGGATGCCGGCGCCATTGTCCCCCATACCAGCCGTAAAAGAATAGGCCCGCCCCTCCCGCGACCGCTCCCAGAATGAAGGTCAGCGTGAAATAAAGATAGGCGCGGCGCATCACTTGGCCCCCTGTTCATTCGCTTCGTGATTCAGCCGGATCGAGCCTGTCGCTCGATTGGGCTGCACGTCGTCGGAAAACAAAGGGTCGTTCCACGCCGTGGAAGGCTCGGACTGGGCGATGTAGAGTTCAGCGGCGGCAGGTCCTCGCAGCGGCCCCGAGGCGGGCAGCAGCAGCCCCATGAGCATCAGCAGAGTCACAAGCAGGCCGGCATAGACGAAGCGCCTCCCAACGCCAACAAGGAATTGCTCCCCGAAACGCTTCTCGCTCGACGGGTCCTGCAACAGGCGCACAACACGCTCGGTGAAACCCAGCGTCGCTTCCGGCACCGCCTCCTGCGCCAGCGCCTGAAACCCCAGGGAGGTCAAACGCCAGTCCCGTACAAAGGCCCGGCACGCCGGGCAGCTTGCCAGGTGCTCAGCCACTGGCGCGGTCTGTTTTCCCGCCGCTTCGACGATTCCGTCCTGGATGTCTTTGCAACGCATGACTCACCTTCCCTGGCGTAGCCGCTCCATGTCGGCCAACATGCGCTTCCGGGCCCGATGTAAGCGGACCTTAACATTCGAGGTTCTAATCTTCAAGATCTCTGCGATCTCCTCGATGGATAGTCCCTCCAGTTCCTTCAATGCCAGAATGATCCTGTCGTCCGCCGGGGCACGGTCGAGCAGCTTGTTGATCAGATCCTTAAGCGCCGCCTGCTGCTCGGCGTCCGGCTGCCTGGACGACTCCTTCTCCGCCCGGCCCTCCAGCTCCTGCTGCGCCTCCTCACTCATCTGCCAGTAGTAGCTCACGCGCGAGGCTCGTTGGCGCCGCAGGTAGTCATAGCAGTGGTTCACGGCGATCCGGGAAAGCCAGGTGCCGAAAGACGCCTGGAAGTTGTACGATCGGATCGCCAAGTACCCCTTGACAAATATCTCCTGGACCACGTCTTCCAGTTCGTCGTGCCGGTGAAGGATATGGTACACCAGTGAGAAGACGCGCCGGCGGTGCCGGTCGACGAGATACCCAAATGCCTCGCGGTCACCGTCCTGGCACCTCTGGATCCATTCCGCTTCCGGGGAAGAATTTCTCCTGGAGTCTGCCATCCAGTTTCCATTACCGGCCATCCCCAAAACGGTTGACGAGCCGGGGGGCGTGGGGGTTACAGGCTCGCCCATGCGGGTCGGGGTCGCCGTTTACTTGAAAATTCTGTTGACCACTGTGTCATCTTGTGAAAAAATCCCGCCATGGTCATTGGATCCCGACTGCGGAAGTTACGCGAAGAAAAGAACCTCTCCCAAGGGGATATCGAAAAGCGGACAGGGCTGCTCCGGTGCTATATTTCGAGAGTCGAAAACGGGCACACCGTCCCCTCGATCGAGACATTGGAAAGGCTCGCTCAGGCTCTTGAAATTCCACTCTATCAGTTGTTCTACGAGGGGGAAGAACCACCTCCGCTGCCCAACCTCAGCAAGCGCCGCTCGACAGAAGAATTGGAGCTGGATGAGGGTCAAGAGAGGGACTCCCGCTTTTTCGAGAAGGTGCGGCGCCTCTTGTCCCGCATCGACGAGAAAGATCGGACGCTCCTGTTGTACATGGCGCAAAAAATGGCCAGCCGCTGACGCACCCGCAACCGTGCCGCTCCGCACCCCACTCCAGGGGCCGGGAAGGTCATTCCCATTCGATGGTTCCCGGGGGCTTGGAAGTGATATCCAGCACCACCCGGTTGACACCCTTGACTTCGTTCACAATTCGGGTTGCGATCCGCTCAAGCAGTGCGGGGGGCAATTTGGCCCAGTCGGCGGTCATGCCGTCCTCGGATTCCACGGCGCGCACGGCGATCGTTGAAGCATAGGTCCGCGCATCACCCATCACACCCACGCTGGAGACCGGCAGGAGAACCGCGAACGATTGCCATAGCCGCCGGTAGTAGCCCGCCTCTTTGACCTCCTGCTGGACGATGGCGTCCGCCTCGCGCACCATGCGCAGGTTCTCCTCGTTGACCTCGCCCACAATCCGCACCGCCAGCCCCGGACCGGGAAACGGCTGCCGGCTCACGATCTCTTCCTCCAGGCCGAGTTCCCTTCCCACCGCGCGCACTTCGTCCTTGAACAGTTCGCGCAACGGTTCAATCAGCTTGAACTTCAGGTCTTTTGGCAAGCCTCCCACATTGTGGTGGCTCTTGATGGTCGCGGCCGGGCCCTTCACGGAGACCGATTCAATGACGTCGGGATACAGGGTCCCCTGCACCAGGAACTCGATTTCACCCAGCGCCCGCGCCTCCTCCTCGAACACCCGGATGAATTCCTCGCCGATGATCTTGCGCTTCCGCTCCGGGTCGGTTACCCCTTTGAGGCGCCGCAGGAACCGCCCGGAGTGATCGACGGCCCGCACGTTCAGATGCGCCTGTTCCTTGAGCGCGGCGGTCACGCGCTCAAACTCATTCTGGCGCAGCAGTCCATTATTGACAAAAACACAGGTCAGCCGGTCGCCAATGGCCTTGCCCACAAGCGTAGCCGCCACGGACGAGTCCACGCCGCCCGAAAGCGCGCAGAGGGCCCGCCCGTCCTTTACCTGCTCACGGACCCGCTCCACGGTCTCCTCAATGAAAGAGCGGGGAAACCAGTTGGGGGTGATCCCGCAGAGGGTCGTGATGAACCGGCTGAGGATTTCCTTTCCGTGATCGGTGTGATGGACTTCCGGGTGGAATTCCACCGCGTACATCTTGCTGCGGGGGTTCTCGATCACCGAGATGGCGTTTTCCGTGCGGCCCGTGATCCGGAATCCCGGCGGGACTTCGACCACGTGGTCGCCGTGACTGTTCCACACCCGCAAGGGGGACGGCAGTCCTCGAAGCAGTTCGCTGTCCGCTTCAAAGTCGAGCTGTGCCAACCCGTACTCGCGGCGTCCGGCGGGCTCAACCTTGCCGCCCAGTTTCTTCGTCATGAGCTGCAGACCGTAACAGATCCCCAGGACCGGCACGCCAAGTTTGAAGATTCGATCGTCGCAGGTTGGCGAATCCGGATCGTAAACCGAGGATGGCCCGCCCGAAAGGATCAAGGCCTGGGGGCTCATGCGCACTAGGTCCTCGAAGGGAATGTGACAGGGGACGATCACGGAGTAGACGCGCCCTTCGCGAATGCGTCGCGCGATGAGCTGCGTGTACTGGGAGCCGAAATCGAGAATGACGATTGGGCGCGGTAAGTCCATGTTCAAGATCGAAGTCGGGGTCTCAACTTAAAGTGCCATCGTAAGCAGTTGCCCGAGACTGGTACGCGATGAGCCAATTCCCACGTCAGCGTCTTTGTTGCCTTCGTCCAAGGATTGCCGACCGGTCAGACAGGGGCAGGTTCGCTTGTGCACTCCCAGACACTTGCTCCTTCTTTACGGGCGGCCTCCGCCAAATCCCTATCTGCAGTTATGAGGATGGACCTCGATTGTGGACCAAGCACACAATATGTTCCATGCAGGATCGTTACAATTTGGAAGCAATCCAAGAAATCGATATGATACAGGTTAATGAGACGCTCTGCTTCCCTCAAAACGTCCGGCTTCAAAATATGCACTTCGTCAATTTTTAATTTACCGCCGATGACCTGTGTTATGAAGTTGCTCACATACTTCAAATACGCTGCTTGGTCAATCTCCTCGTGTAGAAACTTCCGTTTGAATGCAGATAGGGCTTCTGTTATAGAGTACGAAGTCGCGTACATGTTTGGATTTTCGTGGTAATATTTCCGGAGTGCGGACCTCCCAGGTTCCTCTGCCGAGTCATCTGCGACCAGCTTCACTAGTGCAGATGCATCAAGGTAGTGGGCTCTGCACCTATATTGAGTGCTCTGCATCGCGGCTCCTCTTTGGTCACTTCACCACAACATTCACGAGCTTCCGGGGGACAACGATGACCTTCCCGATCTTGCCTCCGGCGATATGTTCAATCACTTTTGGTTCGGCGAGCGCACGCCGGCGCACTTCCTCTTCACTCGCATCCACGGCCACGCGGATTCGTGCCCGCAGCTTTCCGTTCACCTGAACGGGCAGCTCCAGCTCTTCCTCCGCGGCGAGTTCCGGGTCATAAGCCGGCCAGCGGAGCTTGAGGATTGGGCCGGCGTTCCCCAGGCCTTCCCAGAGCTCGTCCGCAATGTGGGGTGCAAAAAGCGAGAGGCACAGGATCAAGTGTTCGAGACTTGTCTTCAGCACCTCCGGCCTGATCTGCTGCGCTTCCACGGCGCCATCCAGATCCGACAGCTCATTCACGAGCTCCATGGTCATGGCGATGTCGGTGTTGTAGTGCCACCGACCTTCCATGTCTTCGGTAATGTGCCGCAGCACCTGGTTGGATTTTCGGAGCAGTCGCCGTTCCTCGGGTGTGAGTTGAAGCATATCGGTCTGCGCGGGCTTGGTCCCGACGGAACGAAGCCTCTCCGCATGTTTGGCGACGAAGCGGTAAACTCGAGTCAGGAAGCGTGAAGCGCCTTCGATGCCTGCGTCGCTCCAATCCAGGTCCTTTTCGGGCGGCGCGGCAAAGAGCATGTAGAGGCGCACCGTGTCAGCCCCGAATTTCGCGAACATTTCCGTCGGATCAACCACGTTCCCCTTGGACTTGGACATCTTCGCGCCGTCCTTGAGCACCATGCCTTGCGTAAACAGGCGCGCCACAGGCTCTGTGAAGTCGACCAGACCGATGTCTTTCATGACTTTGGTGAAGAAGCGCATGTAAATCAGGTGCAGGATGGCGTGCTCAATCCCGCCGATGTATTGGTCCACGGGGAACCAGTATTTGACCACATCCTTATTGATCGGCGCGGTCGAGATCTTCGGGTCAGTGTAACGGTAGAAATACCAGGAGGAGTCCACGAATGTATCCATGGTATCCGTCTCCCGGCGCCCCGGCTTCCCGCAGGCCGGGCAGGGAGTATGGACAAACTCCGGCACATCGGCAAGCGGCGAGCGGCCTTGTCCGGTCAGCTTGACGTTCAAGGGCAGCAGCACCGGCAATTCCGATTCGGGAACCGGGACAATCCCGCAGGCGTCGCAATAAACCATCGGGATGGGCGTGCCCCAATAGCGCTGGCGGGAAATTCCCCAGTCCTTGATGCGATATTGGACGGTTCCCTTCCCGAACCCTTTCGCCTCCGCATCCTGGGTCATGCGCTGGATGGCATCCGCCGACTTGAGACCGGAGTACGGGCCCGAATTTACCAGCCGCCCATATTCGACAAACGCTTCCTTCATTACGCCCTGGCCTGCGCCATCACTCCCTTCCGGAACAATGACAGTTCGAATCGGCACATGGTAGGCGGTGCAGAACTCAAAATCTCTCTGGTCGTGCGCGGGCACAGCCATGACGGCGCCCGTGCCATATTCCATCAGAACAAAATTCGCGACCCAGACGGGAACAACCTCACCGCTGTACGGGTTGCGCGCCTGGAAGCCCGTATCGACGCCCACTTTTTCCAGATTGACCTCGACCCGCGCACGCACGGCGGAGGCCTTCACCCGTTCGATCTCCGTTTGCAGTTTTCCAGGGTCTTGGGCATGCTGCACAAGCTGCGGAACGGCCGGATGCTCGGGCGCGAGCAGCACAGCCGTGCAGCCGAAGATCGTGTCCACGCGGGTGGTGAACACCGTGAGCGGCCGGTCAAGTTCGACGATGGAAAAGTTCACCTCCGTACCAAGCGATTTGCCGATCCAGTTCTGCTGCATGGTGAGGACCCGCTCCGGCCAGGAAACAAGTTCCTTCATGTCCTCGAGCAGACGCTCGGCATAGTCCGTGACCTTAAGGAACCACTGTTCCAGCTCCCGCTCCCTGACGGGAGTGTCCTCATGACGCCAGCAGCAGCCATTCACCACCTGCTCGTTGGCCAGCACAGTCTGGCAGACCTCGCACCAGTTCACCCGGCTCCGCTTGCGGTAGGCGAGTCCGCGCTTGTACATCTGGAGAAAGAACCACTGATTCCAGCGGTAGTACTCCGGCACGCAGGTGGCGATTTCCCGCCGCCAGTCATAGCTCACGCCGAGCCTCTTGAGCTGGCCCTTCATCCGATCGATGTAGCTGAAGGTAAACTCCGAGGGATGCCGCTGGTGCTTGATCGCAGCGTTCTCGGCCGGAAGCCCGAAAGCATCCCAACCGATGGGATGGAGCACGTTGTAACCCTTCATCCAGATGTAGCGCGCCAGCGCATCCCCGATCGAGTAATTCCGCACGTGACCCATATGGATGTCGCCCGAAGGATAGGGCAGCATCTCAAGCACATAGTACTTCTTGCGGCCGGGCTCGGCCTCGGCGTCGAAGAGCTTTTGCTCTTCCCAGATTTTCTGCCACTTCGCTTCGATTTTTTGAGGGTCGTAGATAGGTTCCATAGGCAAACGCGCACTCAACACCTGAGAATCCAATCTTCGTTCAGCCGTCAGCGATCAGCTCTCAGCGGTCAGCGTCCTGAGAGCTTGCTGAAAACTGATGACTGAGGGCTGACCGCTATCATCCCAGCCAGCTTCCTCATCATGCGGATGTTCCGCCGGTCATCGCCCGGCCGGTCAATCGGCGTCTCGCAGATGAACGGAATGGTCATGAGCTTCGGATGGCACACGATGCGCCGAAAAGCTTCCCTGCCGATATGCCCTTTGCCAATGTGTTCGTGCCGGTCGGCGTGGGAGCCGAAGGGTGTTTTCGAATCGTTGGCGTGGATGACTCTCACACTGCCCAGGCCGATGGTTGAATCGAGTTGCCGGACCGACTCCGCCAGTCCTTCCTCGGTGTGAACGGCATACCCGGCTTCGAAGCAGTGTGCCGTGTCGATGCACGCTCCCATGGGGAGATCCTTCGATGCTCCCGCGATGATCTCGGCCACCTCTTCAAAGGTCCGTCCGATGGACTCCCCCTGTCCGGCCGTGTTCTCAATAAGGATCGTTACGCCGTGGAGCGCGATGTCCCGCGCCGCTTTCAGGAGCGATTCCGCGCAGGTCCTGATGGCTCGCGATGGTGAAGCTCCCTTGGCGCTTCCGGGATGGGTCACCACGAAGTCTGCGCCCAGGGCGACAGCCCTCCGAAGCTCTCGACGGAACGCGGCCACCGACTTGTTTCGAATCACGGAATCCGCCGAAGCAAGGTTAATTAAGTAGTTATCATGGATGACAACCGGTGCAAGCCCGTAGTTCGTGCGGGCTTCACGAAACCGCTCGCAATCCTCCGGGGTTGGATCGAGCGTCTTCCAGCCACGCGGATTGGCCGAAAAAATCTGAAAGGTGTCGCAACCGATCTTTCGGGCATGATGGGCGGCGTTCTCCACCCCTCCCGCAATGGAGGTGTGGACGCCTACCCTCATGGAATTTCCCTTCATGCTTAATCTGCCATCTTAGCAATCCTTCGTAACACCGTCAATTAACGCGGCAAACTGGTATACTAATCGTCCCTCGTGTCATTTGGGGAATCAATACACCCTTCCCGGAGGTTCCGGATGTCTTGTCTTCGTTGGCTCATTTGTGCTGTTCTCTGCCTGGTTGTTTCCCATCCCTCTGCCGCACAAGAGAGCCCCTTTCTCCCGCAGCACACTTACGATAAACTCACCAACGAGATCTCGGGCGACATCGCTTACGATAATCTGCGTTCGCTCGTGATGTACCACGCGCCGAGCGGCGGCTCGGAGGGGTTCCGAAGAGAAGCGCAATGGGTATTGGATCGCGCCAAGAGTTACGGGCTGGAAGATGCCCGATTCATCCCCTTGCCCGCCTGGATCACTTCGCCCAAGGCGGTCAACCAGAACTGGACCCTCCGGGGCGGCGAGCTGTGGCTCGTGGAGCCCAAGGAGATCAAACTCGGCGATGTTCGAGAGACTCCCACCTCCGTGGCCGATAACAGCCCGTCCGCCGACATCACGGCTGAAATGGTTGACGTGGGTGAAGGGACCAGTGAGGGCGATTACACGGGCAAAGACGTCGGCGGCAAAGTGGTTCTGGCCTATGGAAGGATCGATAGGGTTAAAGAAATGGCCTGCTGGGGGCGCGGAGCGATCGGCATCGTCTCGTACTATTCCTCACGCGTGAGTCCCTGGACGGATTTCCCGGATCAGGTGGCCTGGTCGCGGGTCAGCCCCTCCAAGCCGGGCGAAAAGCCGGCTCCTCCGGTCTTCATGATCTCGCCCCGGTCCGGCCTGATGCTCAGCCGATGGATGGCAGGCCGCACGCCCTCTCACATCTTTTCGGAGGAGCCTGAAACGAAGGAGGGGACGACGCCGCGTTTCCGCGTGCACCTGAAAATCCAATCAGAAACCACTCAGCCGGGCACTCAGGGGCTGGTTGAAGGATTTATTCGCGGGACCACCTACCATGATCAGGCGATTGTCCTGACGGCACACCTTCAGGAAGAGAAGACCTCGGCGAATGACGACCGCAGCGGCTGCGCGAGCCTGCTTGAAATCGCGCGCGCACTGGAGGCCCTCATTGCCGACGGCCGCCTTCCCCGCCCCAAACGGGACATCCGCTTCTGGTGGACGAACGAAATTGCCGCGGAGTACGAATACTTCGCCGAGCATCCCGAGGAACGGTTGAAAATTATCGCCGATATCAACCAGGACATGGTGGGTGCGAGGCAGTCGCTGGGGGGGCGCGTGCAGCAGGTAAGCCGTACTCCCTATTCGCGCTGGAGCTTCCTGAACGACGTGGTGGAGAGCATCGTCACGAGCCTGGTCAAGGGGAACAACGGTTACCTGGCGTCCTGGCAGAATCAGAATCCCGCTCCGTATTCGCGGGCGATCTTCGCGCACCTGGGGAGCCGCGAACCTTATCGCGCTGAAGTGGTCCCGTACTTTGACTCGACCGACCACATGGTCTTCAACGAAGGCGCCATCGGCATTCCCGGCGTGACCTTCACCAACTGGCCCGATGATTACATTCACTCCACGGACGACGACCTGTGGCAGATTGACCGCACGCAACTCCAGCGCAATGCGGCGGCCGTCGCTGCAACGGCCCTTTACCTGGCCAGTCTGGGTGACCCTGAAGTACCCGCGCTTACCGCCGTG
>Ga0070741_10009028_pt1 | contig 19619 bp, 20 predicted proteins | sample Coa_R1_4_FD_66440 | JGI IMG/M metagenome (GOLD analysis project Ga0070741, IMG submission 66440) | Surface soil microbial communities from Centralia Pennsylvania, which are recovering from an underground coalmine fire - Coalmine... | ecosystem: Environmental > Terrestrial > Soil > Unclassified ...
TCGGAGCAAGGCCAAATAAGGGGAGGGCGGCCCGTCCAATCCCCTTGGTAGGCCGCTTAGATGGATGGCCACCACTCCGCAAGGAGCACAGAACCCCGCCTACAGGCCGACTCACCGTCGCCCACTCGTGGTGACCGGCAACGGTCGATCGACTCGTCATTCGAAATTCTTTCCGGCAATTGTGCCGGGGCGACCTCTTTGCGCCGGAGTGCCGTCATCCGGACAGGGCGCTTGCTGCGCATCATCTTGTGATGCCGACGCAACGCCTGACGATATGACGCACGCGACCTCGTCCGATCCGGATCCCGATTCGACCTCGGACATCGCGGACGCGGCGGTGCCGGACAACGATCTCGAGCACCTGACGAGGCCACTCCTGAAGGTACTGAGCGAGGTGACGGGTATGGAGTCCACCTACCTCACCGTCATCCACTGGGAGGACTCCAAGCAGGAGATCCTGTTCTCGCGCAACGCCGGCGCGATTCGCGTGGACGAGGGCCTGATGGTCGATTGGAGTGACACGCTGTGCCGCCGGGCTCTCCAGGACGGGCGGGTCGTGACGCCTGATGTCGCACAAGCCTGGGGGACCGACCACGCCGCGGCCGGTCTCGGCTTTCGCACCTATGCCAGCGTTCCCATCGTCACGGCCGACCGCAGCATCTACGGCACGCTCTGCGCGGCGTCGACCTCCCGCCGGGATCTCGGCGACTCCGACGTGCGCATCATGCAGATGTTCGCCCGGCTCATAGCCGATCAGGTGGAGCGCGAGGAGCAGCTTGGCGTCGAGCGCAGCCGGACGGTCGCGGCCGAGACCAGGACAATGCGTCGCGCAATGCTGCTGGCGGCGGCCGAGCACAAGGTGAAGACGCCGCTCGCGGTCATCCGTGGCGCGGCATCGACCCTCGTCGACGCCTGGGACGACCTCCCCGACAGCCAACGACGCGAGTTGGCCGAAGTCGTCGTCCGCCAGGGCGAGTCCCTGAGGGAGTGCATCGAGATGATGTTGCAACAGTCGCGGGCCGAGGTCGCAGCCGCCGAGCTCCGTCTCCACGCGTTCCGTCTCGAGCCCGAGCTGGTGCGCATCGCGGCCGACCACAGCCTCGTCTCAGAGCTGCACCGGGTAGCGGTCCGCTGCGACGCCAACGTCATCTGCGTGGCCGATGTCGCTTCGCTCGATCAGGTGCTCGGTCACCTCATCGACAACGCCATCAAGTACTCGCCGGCGGGCGGCGACATCGAGATCAGTGTCCGTCACGAGGGCGACGTCCTCGTCATCTCCGTCCTCGATCACGGCCCGGGCCTCCCGCCCGGGGATCTGTTCCTACCGTTCGAACGGGGGGGCAGGACGAGCGGAACGGGCACCGGGCTCGGGCTCCATGTCGTTCACACCCTCGTGGAGGCGATGGGTGGATCCGTGGCTGCGGGCCCGGGACCCGACGGTGGCGCCTTGTTCGAAGTCACCCTCGGCGCCGGCTGATCGCGACGCCCACGCGGAACCGGGATCCGGATGGCGCCGGAACCGGCACCAGGAATGTGCAGGACGTTCCCGGCGTTCTCCTTGATGCCACAGGACTTCTCGTGGGCCGTCCCCCGAGAACCGCCTCATCCGCGGAAACGATGGGGCCTGAGGCAACGCCGGAGGCTCGCATGTGCCCCCGACCGTGACCAGCAACGGCGGCACGGATCGACCACAGGAAAGCCGGACCGGCAGATGGAACTCCAACCACGCACCAGGAACGGCGATGCAACGACCAAGCTGTGGCGGGTGGTCGTGGTTGATGACGAGGCCGATATCCGCGTGATGATGCGAGTGATTCTGCGAACAGACGGGCGCTTTGACGTCGTCGGCGAGGCCAGCGATGGTCGGGAAGGCGTGAACGCCGTGGCCGCGCTTCGGCCAGACGTCGTCGTGCTCGACCTGTCGATGCCGGTGATGGACGGGCTCACGGCCTTGCCGTTGATCAAGGAGATCGACCCTCACTGCGGCGTCGTTGTGTGCTCGGCCTACCTGGAGAGCAAAACGGGCCTGTCTGCCGCAGGCGCGGACGCCTATGTGGACAAGCTCGAAGTCCCGGTACGCCTCGCAGATGTGCTCGAACAAGTCTGTAGCGGTCACCAACCGGCGTCGATCGAGCCGCGCTGTCGATAGAGACGTCCAGGGAGCGGTCGTCCTTCGGACGGAGTGGTTGGGTCAGTTGTCAGGCGCTCCGACGCTCGCCCACGCGTACGTCATCAGAGTCTCGATCGAGAAGGCAGCGCCTTTGGCAACCTGTGTCTTGTGTTCACGATCCACCCAGTTTGGGAACAGTCATCCCTGTTCTCTGCCATATCGCAGGGAGGCGTCGGACTCCGAGGAGAGAACAATGGTTGGCGAGGACCCGACGCATGGAGGTCGGGTGGAGGTCGGCCAGGTCGGACCAGGTCCGACTGTTCTGTACCTTCGCGGAGAACAGGACGCGGCCACGGTTGAGGGTCTCGCCGAGACGCTGGCCCGGGCGATCGCTCAGGACGATGCGGACCTCGTCGTCGATCTGAGCGGGGTCGAGTTCATGGACACGGCGACCATCGGTGTCATCGTCCGCGCCCAGGAACTCCTGCGGCTCGGGAGTCGGTCATTGGCGCTGCAACGTCCTTCTGTCGTCGCCGTTCGGCTCCTCGACGAGCTTCGGGGTCTCATCGACGCGCCTGTCCTCCCCGGAGTGCGCATGGTGGGGGGGTTGCGCCCAGACCACGAGGTCGAGCGCATGAAGAGCGAGTTCCTTTCGCGCATCGGCCACGAGTTACGCACGCCTCTTACTGGCATCATCGGGTACGCCGAGCTGTTGGGCGATGGGAGGGTGCAGCCGGACGGCATCGCGATGTGTCAGGAGGAGATCCTCGGCTTGGCCTATGGCCTCCAGCGCATCGTCGAGATGTTGGAGTTCTTCGCTGCGGCCGAAGCCGGTCGGGCGCTGCTGCGTACCGAGCCTGTCGGCGTGCTGTCGCTCGTCAAGGATGTCGTAGACCGGTGGGGCGAGCGGCTGCCGAGCGGCCGGATCAGTGGACAGTTCCCATTGCGTATTCCCGACGTCGTCGCTGATCCCCGTTGGTTGCGGATCTCCGTCAACGAGCTGATCGGTAACGCGGTGGAGTATTCGCCCGACGACAGCCCGATCACCGTCACCGCGGCGGCGGTGAGCAATGGCGGCGGCCCGGGCGCGGAGATCGCCGTCGCTGACCGGGGCGGGGGAATGTCGGCAGAAGACATCGAGCGCTGCTTCGGGGACTTCGTCCAAGGCGACAGTTCAGATACCCGCAGCCATGGAGGCCTGGGGCTCGGCCTGTCACTCGTCAGGCGCGTGGCGGAGGCGCACGGGGGCAACGTGGCGGTCGAATCCACGATCGGGAAGGGGTCGACGTTCTCGATCTTCCTTCCGAGCCGGCCCAGCGAATCCACGCGAGCGGTGGGTGCTGCCTAAAGGGGCCTCGCTTCCAATTGCACGGGATGTCGGACGGTCGGCGCATGGGTGTACCGTGACGGCGACACGACAAAAGCCCCGACGTGTCGAGCCCCGGCGGGCGGCTCGGGGGCGATGCTCCAGACCCCGGTAGCGCATCATGCAGCGCCCGAGTGCCAGGAGCTTTGCTGTGGCTGCTGTCGACTGCCGCTTCTTGACGGTGTTCAAAGGAGGCCGGGTCGCCGCCGGCGAGGGCGACACCAGTCGCACCGTCGTGTGGCTCCACGGTGAGCACGACCTCTCGACTGTCAGCCAGCTCGAGGACGCACTCGCCAATGCGATGTCGATCGACCACGCCGGGTTCACCATCGACCTGAGCGACCTCCGGTTCATCGACGTCGTCACCATCGGTGCCATCGCCCGGACCCGCACGGCTCTCTGTTCCCGGTCTCGGTCTCTGGAGCTCCGCTCCCCGTCGCCGTTCATCCGGCGAGTCCTGGGTCTGTGCGACCTCGGCGCTCTCGTCACGCCGGGCTCGCTCGCCGTCTCCCCCACGACCGAGGCGGCGAGCGCGCAGGGAGCGATGGTGTAGGCGCCACCAGCGGTTCGCATCGACGCCGTGACCTGGGGAGGTAGGCATTTCGCGAAACAGGTTCAGTTTTCCGTGCCTGGGTACGATAGTAACTGAATGCTAGAAACTATTTACCGGTTTTGCTCGCCAACTGTCGCTCGAGCCGGACGCTCCAGGGTGGCCCGCCGCTCCGCCGCCGCCCTCGTCGCAGGCACCACGGCCGCTGCGTTGCTCTTCGTCGGCAATGCCAGCGCCGCCATCGTGCCCACCGTCCCCCTGGGGACCTCGGCCAACTACGCCGTGCTGGGCGGCTCAACCGTCACCAGCACAGGTTTCACGGTGCTCGACGGGAGCCTCGGACTCTGGCCCGGTACCTCGATCACCGGCTTCCCGCCCGGGATCGTGCTGCCCCCCGGAACGATCGACGCCACCAACCCAGCCGCGCAACAGGCGCAGTCAGACCTCACCGTCGGCTACGACAACGCGGCCGGCCGGCCCCTCGACGGCAGCACGCCCGCCGACCTGGCCAACCAGCACCTGGCACCTGGCGTGTACGCCGGTCCCAGCAAGTCGGCCCTTCTCCTGACCGGACCGCTCGTCCTCGACGGGGCAGGTGACCCGACCGCGGTCTTCATCATCCAGACCGACTCCACCCTGATCACCAGTTCTGCCAGCACTGTGACCCTGGTCAACGGCGCCCAGGAGTGCAACGTCTTCTGGCTCGTCGGCAGCTCGGCGACCCTCGGCACCGGATCGGTGTTCAGGGGCAACATCCTCGCTCTCACGTCGATCACGGTGAACACCAGCGTCGTCGTGCACGGCCGTGCCATGGCCCGCAACGGTGCCGTCACGCTCGACAACGCCACTTTCGTCAAGCCGACCTGCGCCACGTCGCCGCCGGCGCCCACGACCACCGCCGCGCCAACCACCACGACGGCCGCCCTCGGTGCGACCACCAGCACGACGGCCGCCCCCCGAGCCACTACCTCCACGACGATGGCCGCTGCCGTCACCACGAGCACGACGGCGGTGGCAGCAGCTGCCGGTGCGACGACCACGAGTCAGTTGGCGGCAACCCCGACAACCGCGGCGCCGATCACCGCACTGAGCATCACGTCGGCCACGCTCCCCGCGGGCAGCGCCCTCCTCACGTCGGCGACACCCGCCCACGGCGTGCCGAGCGAGATCACCACCACCGCGACGAGCAGCACGACGCCGGCCCTGCCCCGCACGGGTGCGCCGATCAGCACCACGCTGGCGCTCGCCGTCATGGCGCTCACGCTGGGCGTCCTGGCCACCCGCTTCGGCCGACCCCGAGCGAAGGTCTGACCGACTGCTCTAGAAGTGCAGGGTGACGAAGCCGGTGTAGGTCACGACCGGATCAGAGATCTGGGTGATCACGATCGGGTAGGTGCCGGGAACGCAGCCGCTGCCACTGATCGAAACCGCGATCTCGCCCTTCAAGCCGGCCGTCCCGCCGACCACAAAGATGTTCAGGCCCCCCGTGCATGCGGCCAACAGCGCGTCAGAGTCCACAAAGCCCGAGCTGAGCGGACTGAGACCAGTCACCGTCACGCTCGTCGAGAAGTCGCCGTTGAGAGTCATGGTGATATCGCTCGGGGTGATCATGACGTTGCTGTTGCCCGAAGGCCCGCTCGGGCCGCTCGGGGTGCACATGCCGGCCATCTTCAGGGTGCCGGCGCCGCACGTGTGGCCGCTGCCACGGCCGACGTGGTGGTGGTGATGGTGGTGCCGGTGGACCGCCGATGCCGGTCCCGCAGTCATGACCACGTACGCACAGACGACGACCAGGCTCACGGCCAGCGATGCGGACTTCCTCACGTGCTGGTCTCCCTCAGTCCTTCGCCGTGACTCGGCGCCCTGCGACTCTACGCATGACCATCGCCGCGTGGCGTGACCCGGCCCGTCCCGCTCAGCGCGGTTGGTTGCCGTAGCGGTCGATGTGGACGACCTCCCGGATCGGGCGGCGAGTCGTGGGGCCGTAGTTGCCCTTGGCCCAGCCGATGGGGATGACGCAGACCGGCACCATCTTCCGAGGCAGGCCGAGGATGCGCCGGGCGATGGGGACGATCCAGATCGGCAGTGTCTGCAGCGACGCGCCCAAGCCGACGGCGCGACACGCGAGCAGCAGGTTCTGCACCGCCGGGTACACCGAGCCGTAGAACGACGACACCGAGATCTGCGGCCAGCCGACAGGCCGGTGCTGCAGGTTGCGCTCGTAGCACGGGATCACGAACACGGGGATGTCGGCGAAGTGCTCGGCCTGCCACTGGCCCGGCGCCAACCGTCGCAACTCGCGCTCGTCGCCGGCCGCCCGCCGGCGCTCGAGCGGGCTGAACGTCCGGTAGAGGGGGCGGTACAGCTTCGCCAGCCGCTCCTTCTGCTCCCGGCCGGTGATGACGACGTAGGACCAGTCCTGGGTGTTCGAGCTCGTCGGCGCCTTCAGTGACAGCTCGAGCAGCTCGAAGATCAGATCGATATCGACGGGTTCGGTGTGCAACCGCCGCACGGCGCGCTGCGTGCGCATGGCCTCGACCATCGGCATGGCGAGGCGCGCCAGCGCCTCCTCGGTCGTGGGCGGGGTGAAGGTCGTCATCGTCATCTCGTGAGCGTACGGCCGCCGGCTAATCGCAGGCCGAGGCCGCTCACCGCGTGGCAGCCTGACCGCATGCCGGATCTGATCGCCGAGACCGTCGGGCACGTGCGGGTGCTGCGACTCAATCGCCCGGAGCGCAAGAACGCGCTCACACCGTCGCTGGGCTGGAGCATCGTGCGGGCCCTGGCCGACGCCAACGATGACGACGACGTCCGGGTCGTCGCCCTGACGGGCAACGGCGACGCCTTCTGCTCCGGCCTCGACCTGGGCCCGGGCGACGGCGAGGTCCCCGACACGGGCCTTACGGAGCAGGCGCGCGTGCTCGACGAGAAGGGATGGGTGGGCCGCTTCCTCCTGGCGCTGCGCTTCGACACCGACAAGCCCGTGCTGGCCGGGGTCAACGGCGTCGCCGTCGGCGCCGGGCTGTCGCTGGCGATGGCGGCCGACATCCGCGTCGCCTCCAACACCGCCCGCCTGCATCCGGGCTATCTGCGCGCCGGCACCTCCCCCGACGGCGGCCTCACGTGGTCGCTGCCGACCCTCGTCGGGCACGAGAACGCCATGCGGTTCCTGCTCGAGTCCCGCTTCCTGCCCGCCGACGAGGCCCTGCAGCGGGGGTTGGTGTCGGAGGTCGTCGCCGCCGACGAGCTGGAGGCGCGGCTCCTCGCCCTCGCTGACGCGATTGCCGCCCAGGCGCCGCTCGCCGTCCGCCGCACCAAGCGACTCGTCGCCCGGTCGCTCCTCGTCACCGACATCGGCGCCCGCATGGTCGAGGAGATCCGCTCCGCCGTCGCCGGCCTCAACAGCGAGGACGGGCAGGAAGCGGTGCGGGCGATCATGGACAAGCGGGCCCCCGAGTTCCACGGGCGCTGACGTGACCGACATCGACATCAGCGCCCGGCGGCAAGAGGCGATCGACGAGTTCCTCGCCCTCCTGCGCCACGAACGAGACGGCGACGGTTGGATCGGGCGCACGCCCGACTGGTACGGACCGGTGGTGTTCGGTGGCATCGGCCTGGCGGTCACCATCAGCGCCGCGTGCCTCGACGCGCCGGAGGGGAGTCGCCTGCACTCGCTCCACGGGCACTTCCTGCGGCCGGTCCAGGGGGGCCGCGAGATCCGGTTCGAGACGACGGTGGTGAAGGCGGGTCGCACCTTCTCCCTCCACCAGGTCACGGCGTCGCAGGCAGGCAAGCCCGTCATCGAGATGAGGTGCTCGTTCACCGCCGACACCGAAGGCTACGTCTACGACGTCTCGGGAATCCCCGACGACGTGCCGCTCCCCGACCAGCTCCCCGAACCGGAGCCGGTCGCCGACGAGATCGGCGCGTGGGAGGCCCGCTGGTTGGGGCCGAGCGCTCCGCGTCCCGACGGCACCCGCGAGGCCACGCACCGCCACTGGTTCCGCATCCCCCGCGACCTCGGCGACGACCCGCACCTCCACGCCGCGCTGCTCGGCTACGCCACCGACTGGACCGGCATCGGTGGCCGCCCGCTGCACCTCGACGGCGACACGACCGGCATGATCAGCCTCGACCACGCGGCCTGGTTCCATCGCCCGGCCCGGGCCGACGAGTGGCTGCTCCAGGACGTGCAGAGCCTCGTCAACGCCGGCGGCCGCGGCACCCTGCGCGGCGTGATCCGCGACACGAGCGGCCGGATCGTGGCGTCGATGGCGCAGGAGATGCTGCTCCAACCGGTGGTGCAATGATTCGCCCATGACAGCCGTACGCCTCCGCCAGGTGGCACTCGTCGCCGCCGAGCTCGAGCCCGCGGCCGAAGCACTCCGCAAAGCGCTCTCGCTCGACGAGCCGTTCCGCGATCCCGGCGTGGGCGAGTTCGGCCTGCAGAACGTCGTCTTCTCGGCCGGTGACACGTTCATCGAGATCGTGTCACCAGTGCGAGAGAACACGACCGCCGGCCGCTACCTCGACCGCCGCGGCGGCGACAGCGGCTACATGGCGTTGTTCCAGGTGCCCGACACCGCCGCGGCGCGAGCCCGCGCCGCCGACCAGGGTGTGCGGGTCGTGTGGCAGGTCGATCTGCCCGACATCTCGGGCACGCACCTGCACCCCAAGGACGTGCCCGGCGCCATCGTCTCCGTCGACACGCCGAAGCCACCGGAAACGTGGCGCTGGGGCGGCCCGAGCTGGACCGGCCAGGTCCCTCCCCACCACGACGGCGGCATCGTGGGCATGACCGTCGAGTGCGACGACCCAGCGCGAACGGCGGCAACCTGGGGGGCGCTGCTCGGGATCTCCCCCGCCGGCCACGAGCTGACCCTCGACGGCGGACGCCAGACCGTGACGTTCAGACGCTCCGGTGCGCGGGGCGAGGGCATATCCGAACTGGTCGTTGCCATTCCCGGCGGTGGTGACGAGCTCGAACTGTGCGGCCTGACGCTGCGCGTCGTCGACGGCGATCAGCGCGGCGGCGACTGAGGCGGAGCGGCACCGGCCCGGGAGTTGATCCCCGCGGCCAGCCGGTCGACGGGCTGGTCCGTTCGCCGGCGGAGCCCGAAGTAGCCGACGCCACCGGGCCGGTAGGTGCGCCCGCCCGCCGTCGTCACCGCCAGCCCGAAGAACACAGGCGTGCGCCGTGTGACGGCAGCGGACGCTACGTCAGCCCACGTCAGCCGCCGCGAGAACAGTGAGCCGCGGAGCACGAGGAACTCGTCGGTCTGGAACACCGCCCGCTTCTTGACCCCCAACCACCGGGCCAGGGCAAAGAACGCCACCACCGCCCCGATGACACGCGAGCCCCAGGCCGCGCCCAACACCGCGAGGGCGAGTCCTCCTGCGCCGAGGACGACCGAGGCGATTCGGTCCGCGGTCGGGCTGGCGGCATACGTCTCGACCGCTCCGCGCTTCACCTCTCGGCCTCAGTACGACCGGGGCAGGCCGAGCACGTGCTCGGACACGTAGTTCAGGACCATCTCCTGCGAGATCGGGGCGATGCGCATGAGGCGAGCTTCGCGCCAGTAGCGCTCGACGTCGTACTCCTTGGCGTAGCCCATGCCGCCGAGGGTCTGCACGGCCTGGTCGGCGGCCTTGTAGGCGGCGTCGGCGGCGAGGAACTTGGCCACGTTGGCCTGCTCGGCACAGGGCAGCCCGGCGTCGTAACGCTCGCTGGCCTGGCGCACGACGAGCTCGGCGGCGTTGAGGCGGGCGTGGCACTCCGCCAGTGGGAAGGCGATGCCCTGGTTCTGGCCGATGGGCCGGCCGAAGACGACGCGCTCTTTGGCGTACGCCACGGCCTTGCGGATGGCGGCCCGGCCGATGCCGATCGACTCGGCGGCCACGAGGATGCGCTCGGGGTTGAGGCCGTCGAGCAGGTAGTGGAAGCCGCGGCCCTCCTCCCCCACCAGGTCGGCCGCGTCGACGAAGAGGTCGTCGTAGCGCACCTCGCACGACACCACCGCGTTGCGCCCCGCTTTGGGGATGGGACGGATGTCGACTTCGGGCCGCTGCAAGTCGGCGAGCAGCAGCGTCATGCCCTCGGTGCGCTTGGCCACCTGGTCCTGCGGAGTCGTGCGCACGAGCAGGAGCACCTTCTCGGCGTACAGCGCCTTGGTCGTCCACACCTTGCGACCACGCACGAGGTAGCCGCCGTCGACACGCCGGGCGGTCGTCGTGATCGACGTGGTGTCGGTGCCGGCGTCGGGCTCGGTCACGCCGAACGCGACGTGAAGTGAGCCGTCGACGATGCGCGGCAGATACTTGGCCCGCATCTCGGCCGAGCCGTGCTTCACCACCGGGTTCATCCCGAAGATGGTCAGGTGGATGGCCGAGCAGCCGTTCATGGCCGCCCCCGACGCGGCGATCTCCTCGAGGAGGATCGACGCCTCGGTGATTCCCTGCCCGCCGCCGCCATACTCCTCGGGGATGGCGATGCCGATCCACCCGCCCTCGGCCAGCGCCTCGTAGAACGCCCACGGGAACTCGTGCTTCTCGTCGCACTCCCGCCAGTAGGCGTCGTCGAACTTCGAGCACACCCGGCGCACGCCGTCGCGCAGGTCGGCGTGCAGCTCCTCGGTGTCCCGCCCAGCGTCGGTCATCGCTCCGCAGCCTACGGCCCGGAATCCCGGCATTGGCGGGACAGCCCCAGTAGCTTCCGCCCGTGCGCACGAACCCACATCCGCGCCGCCTCCGTTGGGCGGCGATCACTCCCGTCGTCTGCTTCACCCTGCTGGCCGGCTGCCATGTCAGCGTCAGCGTGGGCAAGAAAGAGGTGTCGAAGTCCGAGGTCGAGACCGAGGTCGCCAAGCAGCTGGCCGCCAAGGCCAACCAACCGGTGCCGAAGGTGACGTGCCCGGGCGGGCTGTCGGCCAAAGTCGGGGCGAGCATCGACTGCGACCTCGTCGCCCAGGGCGACACCGCCGTGTACGCGGTGCACGTGGTCGTGGACACCGTCAAGAACGGCACCGTCCACTTCAACGCCACCGTCGCCGATCACCCCAAGTCGAGCGGCGACACGACGACGACGGGGTAGGCGCACCGTGCTCGAGGACCGCACCCTCGCCAATGAGCTCGACGGATGTCGCGAGTACAGGACGCGCGTCCGGTACCGGTTGATGCCGGGCGTCTGGTAACGGGGCCTGGCGTAGCGTTCGGCATCGACAGACGCCTCGTCATCGTCTTCGCGGTCGCCGCCGGCGCCGCGGCCGCCAACCTGTACTACGCGCAGCCGCTGCTGCCGACCCTCGCACGCGCCTTTCACACCGGCACCGGTACCGCCGGGCTCATCGTGACCTCTTCGCAGCTCGGCTATGCGGCCGGGCTGGCCTTCGTCGTCCCCCTGGGCGACCTGGTACCGCGCCGGCGGCTGGTGCCGACCGTCCTGATCGGGACGGCGATCGCGCTGCTCGCCACCGCCGCCTCGCCCGCCATCGGCGTGCTGATCGCCCTGGCCGCGATGGTCGGCCTCGGGTCGGTGATCGCCCACGTGCTCATCCCGTTCGCAGCCGAGCTGGCGAGCGACGAGGAGCGGGGCCGGGTCGTCGGGACGTTGATGACCGGCCTGCTGCTCGGCATCCTGCTGGCTCGCACGGTCTCGGGCGTGCTCGCCGACCTGGCCGGCTGGCGCATGGTGTACGTCGTCGCCGCGGCCGTGACGGTCGCCCTGGGCACCGTGGTGCGACGGGTGCTGCCCGACGAGCAGCGCCGCCCCCACCTGCCCTACCGGGAACTGCTGCGGTCGGCGGTGCGGCTGTTCGCCACCGAGCCGGTGCTGCGCCGCCGCTGCATCTATGGCGCGCTGTCGTTCGCCTGCTTCAGTGTGTTGTGGACGACGCTGGCGTTCCTGCTGAAGGCGGCACCGTTCCACTACAGCAACACGGTCATCGGCCTGTTCGGTCTCGTCGGTGCCGCCGGTGCGGCAGCCGCCAACAGCGCCGGCCGGCTGGCGGACCGGGGACACAGCCGGGCCGCCACGTTCGCGTTCTCGCTGGCCATGGTCGTGTCGTTCGGCGTGCTCGCGGTCGGTCGGTCCTCGCTCGCCGGCCTCATCGTCGGGATCGTGCTCCTCGACGCCGGCAGCAACGGGCTGCACGTCATCAACCAGCACACCAACTACACGCTGCCTGCGGCCGCCGACGCCCGTTCGCGCATCAACGCCGTGTACATGACGAGCTTCTTCCTCGGCGGCGCCGCCGGATCGGCCACCGCCGCCGCGGCTTACTCGGCGTGGGGGTGGTCGGGAGTGTGCGCCCTCGGCGCCGTCCTGTCTGCTGTCGCCGTGGTGCTGGCCGTCACGGACCGTCGAGAGCCGCGTGAACGGCCCGCTCGACCTCCGCTCGAGCAGCCGGCTCCATGACCTTGGCGCCGCTCGCGTCGACGACGTAGAACGCGTCGACGACCTCATCACCCAGGGTCGAGACCCGCGCCGACTGCACGTTCAGCTCGCACTCGGCCAGGGCGCGGGTGATGCGGTAGAGCACGCCGATGCGGTCGAGCGTGCGCACCTCGACCACCGTCGACGACGCCGACGCCTCGTCGTCCCATTCGATCTTGGGTGTCGACGACACGCCCGGGGCGGTGGGGCGCGCCGGAGCGTAGGTGCGGTCACGGTCGGCCAGCCGGGCCTGCAAGGCGAACGGGCCGTGGACGGCGCGCGCCAGGTCGCCCTCGACGCGCCGCCAGTCCGGGGGACCGAACGGCGTGTCGACGTCGAACACCTCCACGGCCATGCCGGCTTCCCCGGCCGCCGACGCGCCGCGCACGTCGAGACCGTGCAGCGCCAGCACACCCGCGACCCGGGCGAACAACCCGGGCCGGTCCGGCGCCACCACCGTGACCTGGTCGCCCTCGACCTCGACGCTGACCTCGCCCTTGCCGATCGCCGCCCGGTGCTCCTCGCGCACCCGGGGCTCGGGCTCGGGCACCCCGGCACCGTCGAGCACCGCACCGGTGCGGGCGACCAGCTCGGCGACCAGCGCCGCCTTCCAGTCGCTCCATGCCGACGGGCCGGTGGCGAGGCTGTCGGCCTCGGTGAGGGCGCCGAGCAGCTCGAGCAGGTCGCGCCGGCCCACGGCCGCGGCCACCGCTTCGGCCGTGCGCGGGTCGCTCAGATCGCGGCGGGTGGCCACGTGCGGCAACAGCAGGTGGTGCTCCACCATCGACATCAGCAGGCCGACGTCGTCGGCGCCGAACCCCATGCGGCGGCCGATGCGCTCGACCCGTTCCATCCCGACAACCGTGTGGTCGCCGGGGAAGCCCTTGCCGATGTCGTGCAGGAGCGCGCCCACCACGAGCAGGTCGGGCCGTTCGACGTTGTCGGCCAGCGCGGCCGCGTTGGCGGCCGTCTCGCACAGGTGCCTGTCCACCGTGAACCGGTGGTAGGCGTTGCGCTGGGGCTTGCTCCGCACCGCCAGCCACTCGGGCAGGAGCCGGGCCATGAGGCCGTGCTGGTCGAGCGTCTCCACGACGCCCACCGCGGGGCGGCCCTCACGCAGCAGTGCCACGAGCGCCTGGCGAGTGGGTTCGGGCCACGGGTCGGGCGGCGTGGGCACCTCCTCGACCAGCCTCGCCAGTGTCGACCGGTCGACGGAGGCCCCGGTCTGCGCGGATGCCGCGCCGACCCGCAATGCAGTGGCCGAGTCGATGTCCGCGTCCGCCGTCAGCGCCACCTCGCCGTCACGCACCACGATGCCGTCACCCACAACCCGGTCGGCGCCGCTCGACCTGCCCTTCGGGCCCTCGATCCACGACGTCACCCGCCGCCACGAGTCGTCACCGCACCAGGCGATGGAGCGCGCCGCCTGCGCCACGCTCGCCATGAGCTGGTCGGCGTCGACCCCCAGGGTGCGGGCCACGTCGTCCTGCAGCTCGAGCAGCAGCCGGTCGTCGGCGCGGCCCGTTCGCCGCTGCAGTTCCACCCGGATGGTGAGGAGGAGGTCGTAGGCGGCGTCGACAGCCGGCACGGGCTCGTCGACGACCGGGCTGGCGTCGCGGGCCAGGCGCACGGCGTGCACGTCGCGCAGGCCGCCGCGGCCCTCCTTGATGTCGGGCTCGAGCAGGAAGGCGACCTCGCCGAATCGCTCGTGCCGCGCCGCCACATGGTCGCGCAGCACCGTCAACCAGCGACGGGCACCGTTGCGCCAGCGGTCGCGCGCCTCCTGCGCCAGGCGGTCGGTCAGCGCCGCGTCCCCGGCCACGTGTCTCGCCGTCTGCAGGCCGAGCATCACCTTGAGGTCGCTGTCGGCGACGTCGAGCGCCTCTTTCACGGTGCGCACGCTGTGGTCGAGGCGAATGCCCGAGTCCCAGATCGGGTACCAGACCCGGTCGGCCACCTCGGCGATGTCGGGCCGGCCCCGGTGGAGGAGCACCAGGTCGAGGTCGCTCCCCGGGCACAGGTCGCGACGGCCGTAGCCCCCGACGGCGACCAGGGCCACGTCCGGCTCCTCGCCGAGCAGATCCTCCATCCACTCGTCGACGGCGTCGGTGTAGGCGCGGCAGAACGCGGGCCCCTTCAGCCCGTCATCTGCCAGCAGTGCATCCCGTTCAGATCGCGTCGTGGCCCTTCTCTCCGGTACGGATGCGCACGGCACCCCCGACCGGAGTCCACCACACCTTGCCGTCGCCGATCTTGCCGGTGCGGGCCGCGTCGACGATGGCGTCGACGATCCGGTCCACGTCGGCGTCGTCGGCGAGCACCTCGACCCGGATCTTGGGCACGAAGTCGACCTGGTACTCGGCGCCCCGGTACACCTCGGTGTGACCCCGCTGGCGACCGAAGCCCTGGACCTCGGCCACGGTCATGCCGGCCACGCCCAGGTCCTTCAAGGCCGATTTCACGTCGTCGAGCTTGAACGGCTTCACGATTGCGGTGACGAGTTGCATCAGCCGATCCTCCCCATGCTCCCGGCGGCTGCCATCGAGTACGCCTGCTCGGCGTGCTGGCTCAGGTCGAGACCCTCGTTCTCCTCGTCCTCACTCACCCGCAGCCCGACGACGGCCTTGACGATGTAGGCCAGCACGAGCGATGCGACGAAGGAGTACAGGAGCGTCGCGCCCACGGCGACGAGCTGGTCTGCGAGGAGGCTCCCGCCGCCGCCGTTGAACACGCCGTTGAAGCCGGCAGGGTTCACCTTGACGTCGGCGAAGAAGCCCAGCAGCAGCGATCCGATGATGCCGCCCACCAGATGCACGCCCACGACGTCGAGCGAGTCGTCGTAGCCGAAGCGGAACTTGAGCGAGATGGCGAGGAAGCACACCGCCCCGGCGATGAACCCGATGATGATCGGCGACATGCCGCTGACGAAGCCGGCGCACGGCGTGATGGCGACGAGGCCGGCAACGCACCCGGAGGCGGCACCGAGCGTGGTGGCGTGCCCACCCTTGAGGCGCTCGACGATGAGCCAGCCCAGCATGGCCGCCGAGGCGGCGAGGCTGGTGTTCATCAAGGCCTGGGCCGCCAGCTGGTTGGCGCCGAGTGCGGAGCCGGCGTTGAAGCCGAACCAGCCGAACCACAGCATCCCGGCGCCCAGCAGTGTGAGCGGCAGCGAGTGCGGCGGCATGGCTTCCTTCGGCCAGCCTTTGCGCTTGCCGAGCACGAGGATGAGGGCGAAGGCGGCGATCCCGGCATTGATGTGCACGACGGTGCCACCTGCGAAGTCGAGGGCGCCGCGCTTGAACAGCCACCCCGTCGGGCTGAACACCCAGTGCGCCACCGGGCTGTACACGAGCACCGACCACAGGGCCAGGAACAGCACATAGGCGCGGAACCGCAGCCGGTCTGCGGTCGCGCCGGTGAACAAGGCCGGCGTGATGATGGCGAACATCATCTGGTAGGCGCAGAACGCGAGCGCCGGAATGGTGAGGCTCAGGTCGACGGCATGGTCGACCTTCACGTACCCCGGCAACTTCGTCGTCACGTCGCTGAGGTGCTTGAGCCCGACGAAGTCGAAGTTCCCGATCCACTTCCCGCCGTCGCCGAACGCCAGGCTGAAGCCGACCATCGCCCACAGCACGCCCACGACGCCCATGGCCACGTAGTTCTGCATGAGCATCCCGAGGACGTTCTTCGAGCGGACCATGCCGCCGTAGAAGAAGGCCAGCCCCGGAGTCATGAACAGCACGAGCGCCGCCGAAGCCAGCACCCAGGCGGTGTTGCCGGTGTCCATCAGGCTCCTCTCATCTGAAACGAACGTGAAACATTGCCCTAACGGAGTGCCCGATGCAGGCATCCCTGTCGGCTCCGGGCGCGTCCGTGCCAGCATTCGGGCATGACCGGTGACCAGGTGATGATCGTGACGGGAGCCACCAACGGCATCGGCGAGGCGGCAGCCGTCGAGCTGGCCCGCCGGGGGGCGCGGGTCGGCATCGTCGCCCGCAACCCCGCCAAGGCGGCGACCACCGTCGAACGCATCCGAGCGGCGGCCTCGGCCGATCGTCCCGTCGACGTGTTCATCGGCGACCTGGCGCTGATGGCTGACGTGCGCAAGGTGGCCGCCGAGATCCTCGATCGCTACGACCACATCGACGTACTGGTGAACAACGCCGGCATCCAGCTCAACGAGCAGCGGGCCACGGCCGAGGGCCTGCCCGAGATGGTGGCCGTGAACTATCTGGCGCCGTGGCTGCTCACGTCGCTCCTGCGTGACCGGCTGGTGAAATCGGCGCCGGCGCGCGTGGTCGTGACCGCGTCGGAGGCGCACCGCATCGGCTGGACGGTCGACCCCGACACGATCCTCACCGACACGTCCCCGTTCGGTCGCGCCGGCACCATGCCTGCCTACGGGAAGTCGAAGCTGCTCGACGTGCTGTTCACGCTCGAGCTGGCCGACCGGCTCGACGGCACCGGCGTGACGGCCAACTGCTGCTGCCCCGGCCTCGTCGCCACCGGCCTCGCCGGCACCGACAACCTCGCCGACCGCGTGGCCACCACGCTGTCGAGCACGTTCCTGGTGCGCCGGCCCGAGCAGGGCGCCCGCGTGCTGGTGCGCCTCGCCACCGACCCGGCGTTCGCCACCCGCACCGGCGAGTTCATCTCCTCGACGCCGATGGCCGGCATCCTGCCCACCATGCCCGCCGTCCGCGACGTCGCCCTCCGGCGACGGCTGTGGGACGTCACCGCCGACCTGCTCGAGCGCTACTGAGTCTTGGAGCCCTCGACTTCGGCCCGAATGCGCTCGAGGGTGGTGCGCATGTCTTCGCGGTTGGTCTTGCCCCGGGCCCAGCCGAGGAGGGCCCAGTAGACCCGCAGGCCGAGGCGGTTGGCGAGCTGGAACGACTCGGTCACGTCGGCGCCGTCACCGGACGGCTCAATGCGGTACGACCACGTGTTCAACGGCGTGGCGCTGTTGCCCACGCCGAAGGCGAACTGGCGGCCGGGCTCGCACGCCGTCACGGTGCACGTCGTCCAGTAGGTCGGCCCCCACCCGTTGCGCTTCACGTGGCCCTGGAACTTGGCCCCCACCGCCGGCCCCGTGGCCCCGTCGATCCACTTGGCCTCGAACGTCTCCGGGCTGTACCGCCCGATCTTGGTGACGTCGCTGACGAGATCCCACACCTGCTCGGGCGAGGCGTTCATGTGGACGGTGACCGATCCCTGCATGGCCGGGCAGCGTAGCGACGGTTCAGGCAGGCTGAGGAGGTGGACGAGCCCAGGCCGATCTTCCACCTCGCCGTGCGAGCCCACTGGGACGCCGCCGTCGCCGCGGGCGAGTACCGGCGGTCGACGGTCGACCGCACGCTCGAGGAGGAGGGCTTCATCCACTGCTCCTTCGCCGAGCAGGTGCAGGGCACGGCGGAGAGGTACTACGGCGACGTCGAGGACGTGGTCCTGCTGACGATCGACCCGGCGAAGATCGGCGCCGAGGTCCGCGTCGAGAACGGCTTCCCCCACATCTACGGTCCCCTCCCCGTGGACGCGGTCGTCGAGGCGAGGCCGTACCCGTGACGGCGCTTCAGCCGGCGGCTTGGATGGCGCGCCATACGCGTTCGGCGGTGCAGGGCATGTCGATGTGGGTGACGCCGAGGTGGCTGACCGCGTCGACCACGGCGTTCTGGATGGCGGGCGTGGAGCCGATCGTGCCCGACTCGCCGATGCCCTTGGCCCCGAGCGGGTTGCGGGGGCTGTCGGTCTGGGTGTTGGACACCTCGAAGCTGCACAGCTCCGACGCCGCCGGGATGGCGTAGTCGACGAGCGTCGACGTGAGCGGGTTGCCGTCCTCGTCGTACTGCACCCACTCGTACAGTGCCTGCGCCGCACCCTGGGCGATGCCACCGTGCTGCTGGCCGGCGACGAGCAGCGGGTTGAGGATGCGCCCGCAGTCGTCGACGGCGACGTGGCGCAGCATGGTGACCTGCCCGGTCTCGGTGTCGACCTCGACCACCGACACGTGGGCGCCGAACGGGAACGTCGACCCGCCGCCGTCGAAGTCGAGCTCGTGGCGCAGCGGCCCGGCGTCGACACCCTCGGGCAGCTTCGACGCGTCGCTCGAAGCGGCCGCCAACTCGACCCACGACAGGCCCTTGGACGGCGTGCCGGCGACGTGCACGCCTCCGTCGCCCGCCACGATGTCGTCGGGCGACGCCTCGAGCATGTGGGCGGCGATCGACTTGGCCCGGTCGAGCACGGCGTTGGACGCCAGGTGGATGGCGCTGCCCGCGGTCTGCAGCGACCGCGACCCCATCGTCCCGACGCCCCGCGGCACACGATCGGTGTCGGAGTTGACCAGGCTGATCTTCTCCATCGGGATGCCGAGCACCTCACTGGCCAGCATGGCGAACGAGGTGTGGTGGCCCTGGCCGTGCACGCTGGTGCCCGCGAACACCGACGCCGACCCGTCGTCGTGGATCTCGACGGCGCCGTATTCGATGTGCAGGCCGACAGGCGCGGTGACCTCGACATACGTCGACACGCCGATGCCCAGTTGCTTCACGTCGCCGCCCTTGCGCCGCCGCTCCTGCTCGGCTCGCAGGTCGGCGTAGCCGGACGCCTTCAACACTGCGTCCAACGCGCGCTCGTACTCGCCCGAGTCGTACTCGCCCCCGGTCGTCGTCACGATCGGGAACTTGTCGGGCTGGATGAAGTTGACGCGCCGGATCTCGGCCGGATCCATGCCGATCTTGTCGGCAGCCACGTCGAGGACGCGCTCGATGAGCTGTGTGGCCTCGGGCCGCCCCGCGCCCCGGTAGGGGCCCACGGTCGTGTTGTTGGTCAGTACGGCCGTGGTCTGGAACTTCACGGCCGGGATGTCGTACACGCCCACCGACATCATCTGCGTGAGCATCGGCAGGATGGCCCCCAGCGCCGGGTAGGCGCCGACGCCCGCCACGACCGTGCCGTTGAGCCCGACGATCCTGCCGTCGGACTTCACGCCCAGCTTTGCGGTCATGACGTAGTCGCGTCCGTGGACCAGCGACACCATGTCCTCGGACCGCGACGGGATCCACTTCACCGGCCGGTCCAACTTGAGGGCGGCCGCCGCGGCAACGAGATGCTCGATGTACGGGCCCGCCTTGGGACCGAAGCCGCCGCCCACCCACGG
>Ga0070741_10009029_pt1 | contig 19618 bp, 18 predicted proteins | sample Coa_R1_4_FD_66440 | JGI IMG/M metagenome (GOLD analysis project Ga0070741, IMG submission 66440) | Surface soil microbial communities from Centralia Pennsylvania, which are recovering from an underground coalmine fire - Coalmine... | ecosystem: Environmental > Terrestrial > Soil > Unclassified ...
GAGGTGGTGCACTCGTTCCGCTCTTTATGCCTCCCACTTTGGCCAAAGAGTACCTTATGTTAGCCCGGCCATTCACAGCTAAAGACCTGGCGAACTATGGGATCGTAAATCACGCGGTTCCCGCGTCCGAGTTGGATGTAACTGTGGACTCGATCGTGTCAAGACTTCTTCGCCGGTCGTCATACGCGCTCGCTTGGACGAAGCGCGTCGCCAACCGGTTGGTTGCCAGTCAACTTGCGCGCACGCTAGATGCCGGCATGGCATACGAAATGATCAACTTTCTACAACGCGCAGAATCAGGAAGCCGAAATCATCAAACGCTTGGTTAGGTGTCATCGCCCGCCCGCCGTCGAAGTTGAAGCAGAAAGTAATTGCTCCTACGTCCGCGGTAGCGACCCTTTGTTGGTTGTTTGGAGAGCGCCGTGAGGATCACCCTTGCCGAAAACTTTCGCGCCATTCTCTACTCGCCGTTCTACGCGCTTCGAGCGTTGGGGTTTGCGGCAGAGGAAGGATTAACGGTCGAGTGGCTGCCACCGCGCACGCCCGGCGCAGTATTTGACGAGGTCAAGCAGGGCGCTGTCGATTTGGCGTGGGGTGGACCCATCCGCGTCATGAAAGATCATGACGTGAACGCGAGTACGGGCGCCACATTGCTCTGCTTCGCCGAGGTGGTGTCACGCGACCCATTTGCACTGGTCGCCAAGCCGAACTGGCACGCTGCAGGGCTGAGCGGATTGCTCCGCGCGCGCTTTGCAACTGTTTCGGAGGTGCCAACGCCTTGGCTATGTTTGCAAGCCGACTTGCATGAGGCTGGCCTAGCGTCGCGGCTGAGTGATCAAGATGTCGTCAATGGGTTGTCGATGGAGCAGCAGCTGCAAGCGCTCGAGCGAGGAGAAGTTGACGTCGTACAACTGTTCGAACCATACATCAGCAGGGCTGTTGCCGAAGGAGCGGGAGAAATCATATATGCGGCATGGGATCGAGGCCCTACGGTGTACACGACCTTCATATGCTCTCGTGACGGCTTGGCTCGACATCGTGAGGCTTTCCGACGACTTACTTCGGCTCTGAGAAGGGTCCAGCAATGGATCGCAACAAATGGTACAGAGGAGCTAGCTCGCGTTGTGACGCCATTTTTCCCGGATATCTCCAGTGAGCTGCTACGAAGCGCTATCCGGCGCTACTGTGACGCCGAAATCTGGGCGGTCCGGCCGGAGGTATCGAAGATTGGTTTTGAGCGGCTTACTGGCATGCTTTGGCTCAGCGGATATCTAACTGCTAAGCAGAAGTACGACTCATGCGTGGCGCAATTCGATCAATGAGTGTTCCCATAAGATTGGCTGGACAGCCACACGGCGCACGGAGTCATCAGACGGTCAAGGTTAAAGAGTCCCGTCGAGTTGCCTGCGGGCTTCGGCCAGCGCATTCCTAATCGGAACAACGGAAGCAGTTATAGGTGGAAACGCGAATGTTGGCTGCGTCAGATGCCACGGGGTTGCGCGCTCATATGCTTCAGCAATTGCGAAAAGCGTCGCCTCCTCACGTGGTCGTGCCACAAGCTGCATGCCCAACGGCAACCCAGCTTTGTTGAAGCCCCATGGCATTGCCAAGGTTGGATATCCGCTGCAGCTGACCGGCCGCGTAAATGCGCCGTTGTCGAGCTGCAGGTGCTGATTACCAAGCGGGTAGGCGGCAAATGGCGTCGCAGGCAGCACAATTGCGTCAAGCGCGTTCAGGGCTGCGGCGAATTCCCCCGCAATGATTTGTTTGAGCTGGCTGGCGACGCGGAGCTCCTCGGGAGTCAATGTGCCGGCCGCCATGACCTTGTTGAAGAAACCGGACGTGTAGTCGCTAGCACGTGTTGCGAGGTTCTCGCGATGGTCCGCGAATGTTTCGCTATATGAGATCGACCAGGTCGCTGCTAATCCGTAACGAGCATGGTCGAGATGGACCTCTGCGATAGTCGCGCCTAGTTGCCGGAATGTTGTAAGGGCCTCGTCCATACAGCGGTGAACGTCCGGTTCGCACTCCGCCCACAACGAGCTTGGGACTCCCAAGCGTGTCCCTTCTAAGCTTTTTGCCATCTCCGCTAGCTTCACACCGGCAAGCGCCGCGAAAAGCAACGCGCAGTCGGATACACTGCGTGCCATAGGGCCCACCTCGTCCAACGTGCGACTCAGTGGGACAATTCCGGTGCGATCGACTAATCCGTGTGTGGGGCGCAGAGCCACGAGACCACAAAACGAGGCGGGAATCCGTACGGAACCTCCGGTATCAGTGCCCATCGCGAGAGTTACGAGCCGCCCCGCAACGGCAGCAGCAGGTCCTGTGCTCGATCCGCCCGCTGCAAAACTAAGGTTCCACGGGTTGCGAGCCTCGCCGAAAAGATCTTGGCCACCAGTCGCAAATTCATATGTGTTTAGTTTGCCCAGCGCAATCGCTCCCGCCGCCCGTACTCTTGACGCAACCGCACTGTCATCCGGAGCAATATGGCCCTTCAGGAGACGCGAGCCGGCGGTTGTCGGCATTCCTGCGACGTCGAAGACATCCTTGTATCCGATAGGAATGCCATGCAGCGGCGTACGCGGACCGTGGCGGCCGATCTCTGCTTCTGTAGTGCGCGCGACTTGCAGGGCTCGCTCTGCGTCCACGAACACGAATGCACGCAACGTATCGTTCCACTCGGCAATGCGGGCCAGATGCGCTTGCACAACTTCCACCGGCGAAATGACACGTTCCGCAAACGCATGCGATAGCTCAGTGGCCGTTAACGTGCAGGGATCCGTGTCAACGATTTGCGTCATACGACATCCTCATGCGGATGGGACGCGTCACCTTGTCGTACTTGTGCATAGTCTCTGTGTCGAGTAGCTTGTCAGACGCAGGCTGGCTCGAACGAATACTTCTTTGCCCGATCCACTTGCGAAACGCGCAACTCGCGGTCCGGTGTAAAGAGGTGAATAAAGAATGGCGCTGACAGGTGAAGAATTCAATTGCTACGATTTTTGTGGTTCATCTCCCGGCGCCGATGCAAGACTTTGTCCTGGGCCACGGGAAACACCCAGAATGCGTCGGTGAGTTCCGCCGGGATCGTCGTGCCTGCAAGCTTCTAAAAACGTCTACACACCATTTCATCGGCTTCGCGTCGCACGCTTTCTCCTGAATTTCGGCAAACATAATGTGAATTGTAAAAATTCTGATCTGTCCATAGATCGCACCTGTCACCAGCCGCTTCCCGTCGCTCTCCGAAAAGGACCCGTAAACGTATGTGGAACGATCGGTCGGTTGTCCATTTTCGAATGGCGACCTGGGAGTTAGCGGAGAAAGATAAGCGCGTTGGAAAAAACGCTCCCCAGTACGGGCACTACGGGTGTTCTTAAACCGGGGATATATCTCTCCCGAAAAAACCTACCATTGCTATTCGACAAGACTATTCGGCTGGTCTGCCCTAAGGGGAACTATAAATCATCCTAAACACCCGGCATATCCATGGGCATACGGAGACACACATCAACGAACGCAGGCTGATGCTCTATTTCGACCCGTACTAAGCCTCCCTCCTGCAGTACTTCATAGAATCCGTTGCGGCCAAAAAGTCGCTTGGCGCCGTTCTCAGTAGCCCAATTTATACAGGCACGATATAGCACGCTTCCATGCGTCGGGCCACGGCCCTTGCCGCGCATGCATGCAACCGTGTCGTTGATGAATTGCAGCGCGCTATTGTTCGCGTTCCGCCATTCCTCCATGACCTCGTTGTGGGCGGACGTGCGCGGTAGCTCCTTCAAGTTGCTGACCGCCAACGCGCCTTCTAGTAACCATGCGAGTACAGCGCCAGTCTCTTGAGCGATGATCTTTGCGGCGAGGCCTGCGTCGCGATCCTTCTCTTCCACTGTGTGTTTAAGGCGTACAACTCGCTACCGGCGAAAGAAGGCGTCGCTACGGTCGTTGATAGGCGGTAGCCGTTTGCCATTGAACACCTGCGCTGCTTGAGAAACGAAGGCGAACGGCCGGTGCGTCGGATGGCGGCCGGTAATCAGGTCCCCACCGAGCACAGCCTTGAAGGGGCCACCGGCGATGGGTGCGCGGGGGTCCAGCTCTCCGACGATGTTTAGAGACTTGCCGGCCAGACTCGCTTCGTTGGCCACTGTTGCGGGTTAACTGCGCTCATTAAGTCCGGTAGGAACATCGCGCGCAGAATGGACAGCAGCACAGATTTTCCAGAGCCCGTGTTACCGTACAGCAACACCGCGACCTGACGCTTCCACAGGGACTGAGTAAGTGCCCCTCCGAATAGCAACTGCAACAGAGCGCGTTGTTCTTTGTCGTCACGGAATATGTGGTCGAGTAGCCCTTTGAATAGAGGGGCTTTAGCCTTGAAGTCTGGCTCGGCATGCACCCGCGTTCGCATCCTGCGTTCCGGACGCAACGGCACTTCTTTCAACTTGCCGTCTACGACGGCCCAAAAATTCTTCGGGGTCGCGACCCCCACGGCCGTGCCCTCGAAAAAGCGTTCATCAGTGGCGATTTGAGCCGCGATCTGCGCGATCCCTCTAAAATCAGATTGCCGCTTACAGTACCTCTTGGTACGAAACCATTTCCCCACAAGGCACGTGACGGAATCGACCGTCCGCGGCACCCATAGGGCATCCTCCACAATCCAGAATTGTCCCTGTGTAAAGACCGGGCGCGTACCATACTCTCGCTCCATCTTTTCCAGCAGGGCCTCTGCGAGCGAGAAGTGGTCATCACCATGTGCACTGTCGTACTCTGGGTTCTCCGCTGCCCATAGAAAGATGGACCTAACTGTGATCGGCCGATCATGCGCCGATTTGTCATAATAACGGTCACGCGACCCTTTCTCGTCATAATTAGCGGCCGTTCGAGCCCATTGTAGATAGATCGCTAAGCCCTCGTTGCTGTATTGGAAAGCGGCCCTAGCGCAAACCCCGCGTAGGTCCAGCGGTCATAGTTGGAGGCATCAATGAACGACAGCGCGTGTTTCAGTCGCGCTACATCGCGCGGGTTGTCCGCATCAAACGATCGCGGTTCCCTGGTGCGCGGACGCCCTCGCGGCGGAACCTTTAGCCGTAGAGCGTGGGGCCACGGCACGGGTGGCGCAAGCTCGGGCGCGATCTCCCACTGGTAGGCGGCGCCGTTCTTGTGGACAGGAGGTGGCGCGACGACGTAACCGCCTTCGCTGCGTGTGTCTATTCCGGGCGCAAGCTTTCCCGCCCCCGTTTTGACGTCCGCGTCATACTGGAAGTACAAGTGCCAGCCGCCACTTCCGGTGCGTAGTGAAGCTGAACAAAGTAGCTGCTTAGGTTTGGTAAGGCCGTCTTTTCCGTCCCTGACGTCTAAATCGAGCACGGTCAGGTTCGAGGCCTTCCCCGTGATGCTCCTTAGCATACGACCTTCAGCGACCCGAAGCTAACCTACTAACTTGATGATTGAATTGGTGCTGTGATGATGTACGCTTGGGTGGATCTTACGTTCGGGACGTAGAGGCCGGAGGTTCGAATCCTCTCACCCCGACCAATTCTTCTCGTGTGCTGGTTGCATCGCTCACGCGCCCTATAATCGCCGCGATGTCGACCGCCGCACCCGCCCGCGGCAGCGAAGCGCTCGCTGCCCACACGCCGATGATGCAGCAATACCTGCGTCTCAAGGCGGACCACCGGGACAAGCTGCTGCTCTACCGGATGGGCGATTTCTACGAGCTCTTCTACGATGATGCCGAGCGCGCTGCGCGCCTGCTCGACATCACGCTGACCGCGCGCGGGCAGTCCGCCGGTGCACCGATTCCGATGGCGGGCGTGCCGTATCACGCGGTGGAGCAGTATCTCGCGCGCCTCATGAAGCTCGGCGAGTCGGTCGCGATCTGCGAGCAGATCGGCGATCCGGCCACGAGCAAAGGTCCCGTCGAGCGGCGCGTCACGCGCATCGTGACCCCCGGGACGTTGACCGACGCGAACCTGCTCGATGCGCGACGCGACGCGCTGCTCGTCGCGATCAATCCCGGACGTCAGCACACGGGCATCGCGTCGCTCAGTCTCGCCTCGGGCCGGCTCACGATCCAGGAGGTCGCGAATGCCGAGGCGCGCGCCGCGATCGAGCGGCTCGAGCCCGCCGAGCTGCTCGTTCCCGACGGCAGCGTGATCGCTGCCGAGGCGCTGCCCACACGCAGCCTGCCGCCGTGGCAATTCGATGCGCAGGGCGCGTTGCGTGCGCTCGCGCGTCATTTCGAGACCCATGACCTCGCCGGATTCGGCATCAGCGAAGCCGATCTCGCGATCGGCGCTGCGGGTGCGCTCCTGCAGTACGCCATCAGCACGCAGCAATCCGACCTGCGGCACGTGCGCGCGATACGCCGTGTCGACCCGAGCGATGCGCTCGCCCTCGATGCGGCGACGCGGCGCAATCTCGAGATCACGACCACGCTGCGCGGCGAGCCGGCGCCGACCCTGTTGTCGCTCTTCGACGCCTGCGCGAGCTCCGCCGGCAGTCGCTTGTTGCGCGAATGGCTCACGCATCCGCTGCGCCGCCAGGCCGATGCGGCACGACGTCACGACGCCGTCGCGGTGCTGTGCCAAGCCTCGAACGAGCGGCGCCGGCTATGCGCGTTGCTCGCGCGCACCTGCGACGTCGAGCGCATCGCCGCGCGCATCGCGCTCGGCAATGCGCGACCGCGTGATCTTTCGGCGTTGCGCGACACGTTGCTGCGGCTGCCGGAGCTCGCCGATGTGCTGAGCGCGATTCGTTCCTCCGGCGCCGCGGCGCTCCTCGATGCGATGGCGACGCAATGCAACGTCGATGCGAGCTGGGCGAATCTCCTCGTGCGCGCCATCGCCGCGGAGCCTGCGCTGCAACTGCGCGACGGCGGCGTGATCGCGGAAGGCTACGACGCCGAGCTCGACGAGCTGCGCTCGATCGATGCGCATTGCGGCGAGTTCCTGATCGCGCTCGAAAGCCGCGAGCGCGAGCGCACGGGCATCGGCAATCTCAAGGTCGAGTTCAATCGCGTGCACGGCTTCTATATCGAGGTCACCAACGCGCATGCGACCAAGGTGCCGGACGATTACCGCCGCCGCCAGACGCTCAAGAACGCGGAGCGCTACATCACGCCCGAGTTGAAGGCGTTCGAGGACAAGGCGCTCTCGGCGCAGGAGCGGGCGCTTGCGCGCGAGCGGGTGCTGTTCGATGCGCTGCTCACGGAGCTCCTGCCGGCCATGGCGCCGCTGCAACAGCTCGCCGGCGCGCTCGCCACCCTGGATGTGCTCGCGACCCTCGCGGAACGGGCCGAAGCGCTCGATCTGGTCGCGCCGCAGTTCACGGATGCGCCCGGCATCGCGATCCGCGGCGGCCGGCACCCGGTGGTCGAGCGCCAGGTGGAGACCTTCATCGCCAACGATGTCGAGCTTCGTCCCGACCGGCGATTGCTGATCGTGACGGGTCCCAACATGGGCGGCAAGTCGACATACATGCGCCAGACAGCCGTGATCGCGCTGCTCGCGTATTGCGGCGCTTTCGTGCCGGCGCGATCGGCCACGATCGGTCCGCTCGATGCGATCTACACCCGCATCGGCGCCGCCGACGACCTGGCCGGCGGGCGCTCGACATTCATGGTCGAGATGACGGAAGCCGCCGTCATCCTGAATCGCGCCACCGCACAAAGCCTGGTGCTGATCGACGAGATCGGTCGCGGCACGTCGACCTTCGACGGGCTGGCGCTCGCGTGGGCGATCGCGCGCGATCTCGCCGAGCGCAATCGCTGCTTCGCCCTTTTCGCGACGCATTATTTCGAGCTGACGGCGTTGCCTGCGGAAACGCAGGGCTGTGCCAACGTGCACTTCGATGCAGTCGAGCACGGCCACAACATCGTGTTCATGCACGCCGTCGCCGAAGGTCCGGCTGATCGCAGCTACGGCCTGCAGGTCGCGCGGCTCGCCGGCGTGCCCGCCGATACCCTGCGCCGGGCGCGCAGCTACTTGTCGCGCATCGACCGCTTCACCGTGCGCGATGCGGCCCAGCACGATCTCTTTGCCGCGCCTGCCGGTGACGCCGCGAACGTCGAGACGAGCACATCGACCGACAGCGACGCGCTCGGCGCCGCACTGGCCGCGCTCGACCCGGACCAGATGACGCCGCGCGATGCGCTGGCGGCGCTCTACGAGCTCAAGCGTCTCGCGCGCTGAATCCTAGTGGTGGTGATGCCCGTGCGCGCCGTGCACGTGGCCGTGCGCGACCTCTTCTTCGGTGGCCGGACGCACGTCGATGATGCGGCAGTCGAAGCGCAGGCTCTTGCCCGCCCAGGGATGATTGCCGTCGAGCACGACCTTGCCTTCGGCGACATCGGTGACGGTGAACACCGTGCCCTCGCCGTCGCGCTCGTCCGGATTGGCGTAGGCCTCGAATTGCATGCCGACCTTGACATCGGCCGGCAGGCGGTCGGCAGCCTCGACCTTCACGAGCTCCGGGTCGTACTCGCCGAACGCCTCCTCCGGTTCCACCTTGACCGAGACCGAATCTCCCGGTTGCTTGTTGGTGATCGCTTCCTCCAGCTTGGGCAGCATGCCGGAGTGTCCGCCGTGCAGGTACTCGATCGGCTCCTGGGTCTCCTCGAGCAAGGTGCCATCTGCGTCATAGAGCTGGAAGGTGAGCGTGACGACAGTGTTGGTGAAGACATGCATGGCAGCCTCGCAAAGCAGGGAAGGACAAACAAAAGACGCGTGAAGCCGGTCGAGGTTCACGGTGAGGGGCGTGCTCATTCTAGCGCACTGCGACCACGGCTCGCCGAGAGGGCGCGGGACGGCATAATCGCGCCATGGCAGCCGCATCGCTTCTTGGCGGATTGACGCCGCGGACGTTCATGCGCCGGCACTGGCAGAAGGAAGCGCTGCTGGTGCGCAGCGCCATGGCGGGCTTCGAGGGCTTTGTCGCGCGCGACGATCTTTTCGCGCTCGCCATGCGCGACGACGTCGAGTCGCGACTGGTGCGCAAGGAACGCGGACGCTGGTCGCTCGTGCGCGGGCCGCTATCGCGAACGCTGTTGCGCCGCCTTCCGCCGCGCGACTGGACGCTGCTCGTGCAAGGCGTGAACCTGCACGTGCGCGAAGCCGACGCGCTGCTGCGAAAGTTCGCGTTCATTTCGTACGCGCGTCTGGACGATGTCATGGTGAGCTATGCCGCGCCCGGTGGCGGCGTGGGACCGCATGTCGACGCTTATGACGTGTTCCTGCTGCAGGGCCTCGGACGACGCCGCTGGCGCTATGGTCGGCAGGACGATCACGCGTTCCGTCCCGATCTTCCGCTCAGGATCCTGCGTCGCTTCACGCCTTCGCACGATGCCGTGCTCGGGCCAGGGGACATGCTGTACCTGCCCCCGCAGTACGCGCACGATGGCATTGCGCTGGAGGCGTGCACCACCTACTCGATCGGCTTTCGCGCGCCTTCGGCGAACGAGCTCGCGCGAGCGTTCCTCGACTTGCTGCACGATCACCTTTGCCTGCCGGGTGATTATCGGGATCCGGATCTCGCACCCACCCGCGAGCCGGCACGCATCGATCGCAGCATGCTTGCGCGTGTTGAGCGGATGCTGCGCGCGGTCCGCTGGGGGCGCGACGATGTGCAACGCTTTCTCGGCCTCTGGCTCTCCGAGCCCAAGCCCACCGTCTTCTTCGACCAACCCGCGCCTGCGCTCACGCGCGCCGCGTTCGCCCGGCGCGCCTGCCGCGAAGGCATCTGCCTCGATCGCCGCACCCAACTGCTGTACGACGAGGAGCGCGTGTACATCAATGGCGACGAGGTGAAGCGTGATCCGGCCGATGCGCTCATCACCACGCTCGCTAACGCGCGCTGCCTCGCGCCGGCAGCGTTCGCGCAGGCGAGCACGGCCGCCCTCGATCTTGTTCACGATTGGTATCGCAATGGCTACCTCCAGCTCGGCAACGGCGCCTGACGGCGCTCCATCCTCCTATCGCATACTGGAGTCCTTCGGCGAGCAAGCCGATGCGATCGATGCGCTGCTCGGACGCGCGCAAGTATCGGTGCGTGTGTTCGATACCGATCTTGCACAGGCGCGGTGGAGCAGCGCCGCGCGCGCGCAGGCTGTCGGCGATTTCCTGCGCCGGTCGCGCGATGCCCGCCTGCAGATCATCGTGCACGACACTCGCCATCTCGAGAGCGCGTGCGCGCGGCTTGTCGCGCTGCTGCGACGTTACAGCGCAGCCATCACCATCTACCGCACGGGGCACGAAGCGCGCAACGCGGCCGATCCGCTGCTGATCGTCGACGAGCGTCATTTCCTGCACCGGTTTCACGCCGATCAGCCACGCGCAGCGCTCGCGATCGATGAGCCCGCGCTGGCAAAACCGCTCGTGCAGCGCTTCGACGAGATCTGGATGACGGGCGAGCCGGGGCTTGCGGGCGATGTGCTCGGACTTTGAGGCGAAAGGTGTGGCCGCCGCGCGTCACATCCCGCAACCGGGCGCGGGTTTCCGACGCAATGCCTTTGGAAACAAGGTCGTCCTGTGCTACATTTGGCACTGGATGCGCAGCGCAGCACGTGTCGCAAGGACGCAACGCTCGCGCGCCGACAACAACGACTATCCATCTCAAGGGAATCCCAGCCATGTATAAAACGCTGATCGCAGCCGCTGCGCTGACGCTCGCCCTGTCGGCGTGCAGCGAGCAGAAGTCCAGCACCACCACGGCGACCCCGCCGGCAACCTCGCCTGCAGCGAGCACATCGAGCACCTCGACCGTTTCGCCAGCACCGACGGCACCGGCGCCCTCCGCGTCGAGCTCGTCGGATGCCACGAAGGCGCCCGACACGTCCTCATCGACGTCGGGCTCGATGGCCGCGCCGAGCTCCTCCTCGTCGAGCAGCACGATGGCGCCTGCCGCGCCCGCAGCATCGTCGTCGTCGAGCAGCACGAGCGCACCGGCCGCGGACGCCGCCAAGAAGTAAGACGTCTTTCCTGCAGGAAAAAAGGGCCGGCGCACGCTGGCCCTTTTGTTGTGCGCTGACCTGACTACAGCGGTGCGCCGATACGCTGCGCAACTTCGCGGTAGTGCTCGATCACGCTGCCGAGGTCGCGGCGGAAGCGATCCTTGTCGAGCTTCTCGCCGGTTTTCGCATCCCACAGCCGGCAGCCATCGGGCGTGAATTCGTCGCCCAGCACCACCGGTCCATTCGGATCATCGAGGGGGTGTCCGAACTCGAGCTTGTAATCGACGAGATCGATGCCTGCGGCGGCAAACATCGGCTTCAGGAGCTCGTTCACTTTGTGGGTGAGGCGCTTCATCTGCGCAATCTCATCGGCCGTCGCCCAACCCAGCACGCGAATGTGATCTTCGTTCACCAGCGGGTCGTGCAGCGCATCGCTCTTGAGAAAGAACTCGAAGATCGGCTCCGGCAAGCGCCTGCCTTCCTCGATGCCGTAGCGCTTCGCCATCGAGCCCGCGACAATATTGCGCACGACGCATTCGACCGGAATCATCTTCATCGCCTTCACCAGCGACTCGCGCTCGTTCAGCACGCCGATGAAGTGTGTCGCGACGCCCGCCTGCGCCAGCTTGCCCATCACGTAGGCATTGATCTTGTTGTTGGTCTCGCCCTTCAGGTCGAGCTTCGCGAGCTTCACGCCATCGAAGGCCGAAACGTCGTCGCGATAATGCATGATCAGGCGATTCGGATCGTCGGTCGCATAGACGGTCTTCGCCTTGCCTTTGTAGAGCTCCTGCCGCTTTTCCATCGCCATCTCCCGATGTGCCGCCGGCCGCGCTAGCACGCGCGCCAGGCAAAGCCGCTTTCCTGGTCGGCGATGCCGATCCAGTCTTCGGCACAGCATAGCGCGCCGGCGAGCGCGGCGCGCGCCCGCTCCGGAGTGTTGTTCTGGCGCGAGAGATGGGCCGCGACGATGTGCTTCAGGCGGGAGGTATCGATGCGCTTCAGGAGGTCGGCCGCGGCCTCGTTATGCAGATGCCCGAATCGTCCGGCGATGCGCTGCTTCAGCATGAAGGGATAGTCGCTGTCGGCGAGGAGCTCGCGATCGTGATTGCATTCGATGACGAGCGCATCGCAGCCGGAAAGGCTCGCCTCCACGTACGGCGTCGAGGTGCCGATGTCGGTCAGCACGCCGACGCGATGGGCGCCGTCACCGATCACGAATTGCACCGGCTCGCGCGCATCGTGCGGCACCGGAAACGGCCGCACCTCGAGCTCGCCGACGGCGAAGCAATCGTGGCTGTCGAAACCGTAGACGCGGCCGCATTCGTCGAACCGTCCCGCCGAGGCCTGCAGCGTGCCGAACGTGGCCCACACGGCGATGTCGTGCTTTGCTGCAAACGCCGGCACGCCACCCACGTGATCGGCGTGCTCGTGCGTGACCAGAATCGCGGTGAGATCGGACGGAGCGAGGCCGTGGCGCGCAAGGCGCGTCGCGGTGTCGCGCACGCCGAACCCGCAATCGATCATGATGCAGGTGTTGCCGGCCTGGACCAGCAGCGCGTTGCCTTCGCTACCGCTGCCCAACGAGGCGAAGCGCATTCAGGAGCCGAGAGTCAGGTGACAAACAGAATGAGTGAGCAGCGTAAACCAAAACCCGAGCGCCCGCGAGACCATGGTCGGTATTCGGCGCACCTGAGGGTATGCGCGTTGCGCGCACGCCACTCGGTTCTACGCGGGTGTTATCTCATTGCGTGTGTCTTCTGAGCTCTGACTCCTGATTCACTTCAACTGATCACGCAGCAGCGCGAGGATTTTGCCGCTCGTTGCCGATTTCTCCGGTGCGCCCTCGGGGTTCTGCACCAGCACCGCGCTCGCCGTTCCCGTATCCGACACCACGATCCGGTATTGCTCCGGCTTCTGGGTGTTGTCGCGCCAGAACGCGAGCTTGTCCAGGAAGCCTTTGTCCTTCTTGTCGGCGTCCGGATCGGCATAACGCACGTAGTAGAGCCCCTTCGAGCGATCGCGGTCGACGACGGTGAAGCCGATCCGGTCGAGCGTCAAGCCGACGCGGCGCCAGGCGCGATCGAACGAATCGTCGACGATGAGACGCGTCGTGCCGTCCGGGCCGTTCTCGAGGCGCGCCTTGGCCGCCGAAAGCGAGGCGGTCTGCAGCGCTTGGGTTGCCTGCGGTTGCGTCGCGCCGAAGCGCACGAGCAAGCGCGTGAGGAACTCGGCCTCGAGATCCGGATTGGGCGGCAGCACGGCCCACGCGAACGCCACGGGCGAGCCCTGGCTCATCGCGGTCGGCATCTGCTCCATGCCGCGATGCGAAAGGTAGATCTCGACCGTGCCGGGCTCGTTGCCGCGCTCGATGCGCGTGCGGAACTTGTCACGCTTGTAGGTGTTGTACAGGACGTCGATGTACTTGCCGATCGTGCGGCGCAGGAGATCCTGCGGAATGTCGGCGCGGTTTTCGGCCCAGTCGGTCTCGATCACGCCGGTTTGCGGCTGATCCTGCGCGATGGCGAAGCCGCTGTCGGTCCAGAACTGGCGCACCACGGCCAAGGCCTGCTCGGGTGTCGCCTTCGCCACGATCCAGCGCTCGTTGCCTTCGCGCACGATGCGCGCTTCGCCATTGTCGATCGTCTTCGGCGCGACCTCGGTTCCGGTCGCCGGACGCGTCGAATCGCGCGCGGCCAGACCGGACGCCGTCGTGACGTTGTAGCGCTCGTCGTACTGCGGCGTGGAAAGATCCGGGGGAATCTCGAGTGCCGGTGCCGACGCGCTCGACTGGTAGTCGATCTTCTTGCCCAACGAGCTCATGCCGCCACAGCCGGCGACGAGCAATGCACATGCTGCAATCGCTCCGAAGGGAGCAACGGATCGTAGTACCTTCATGCAAAACACCTTGATCAGTGGAGGCAGCCCGCTTCCCGCAGGGCCGAGCGAACCGCCTCGTGGTGCGGCGCCGACAAGGTCGTCAGTGGCAGCCGCAGCACATTTTCGACGAGACCCATCTCGGCGAGCGCCCACTTGACGGGGATTGGATTCGCCTCGAGGAAGAGCTTGCGATGCAGCGACAGCAGGCGGTCGTTGCATTCGCGTGCGGCGCCGTTGTTGCCGGCGAGCGCCGCCTTGCACATGTCGCTCATCAGGCGTGGCGCGACGTTGGCCGTCACGGAGATCACGCCCTGGGCACCGAGCAATACGAGCGGCAGCGCGGCGATGTCGTCGCCGCTGTACACCGCGAAGTTGCGATGCCCCTGCGAGCGCAGCGCGCGCAGGAGCTCGCTGCCACGCCCGAGGTCGGCGGTCGCATCTTTCAATCCGACGATGCCCGGCACCTCGGCGAGGCGCAGCACCGTGTCGTTGGCAAGATCCGCGACCGTGCGCCCCGGCACGTTGTAGAGGAGCATCGGCAGGTCGACCTTCTCGGCAATCGAACGAAAATGCCGGTAAAGACCCTCCTGCGTGGGCTTGTTGTAATAGGGAACGACCGAAAGCGAGCTGGTTGCGCCAGCCTTTTTCGCGAATGCGGTGAGCTCGATCGCCTCGGCCGTGGAATTGGCCCCGGTGCCCGCGATGACCGGGATGCGTCCGCGCGCAAACTGCACCGCCGACTCGATCAGCTTGCAATGCTCGTCGAAGTCGACGGTCGGGGATTCGCCGGTCGTGCCGACGATCACGATCCCGTTCGTGCCCTCGGCGACGTGCCAGTCGATCAGGCGCCCCAGGGCGGGTAGATCGAGCTCTCCTGCTCCCCGCATGGGCGTCACGATTGCGACGAGGCTGCCAATCAACATGCTCTTGCTGCGCGAGTAAATTGCGCATTGTAACGAATTCGCCGACAGGGCGCTGCACTGCGGGAAAAGCGCGGATGGAGCGTCGCTCGAGCGCGCCAGACCGGGCGCAGTGTTGCAAACGCGCTAATGGCGAAAGGCCGACGCCGAGAGGGGACGTTTGTCCATGACAAATGCGGACTGCAGCCGGCCCCGCTGCGCCCCGTGCCCAGTGGGATGAGCCGCCGACCTGACAATTGTAGGCGACAAGTAGCTTTGATCGTCCTCAAACGTCGAGCTTCCGCCAAGCTTGCACCTCTGGACGTCACGCCTACAGGTCCGTACAGTGCAAAGGGTCCGACATTGGGTTGGCTACAGGGAACAAGGAGAGAATCGATGCGTCACATCGGCAAGTTCATGGTGGCATTCGTCGCGTCGGTGGCGGCGCTCGGCGCCGGCGCGCAAAACCTCATCTACGGCGATAGTGCGGGCTCCAATCGCATCGATGTGATCAATCGAGACACCGGCGCTCTGATCCGCAGTTGCTCGCCCAACAAGGGCAATGGTCGCGGCATGGTGGTGGTGGGCAATATCGCGTATTTCACCGTCGCCGGCAGCAACAACGTCTTCAAGATCGACATCAACACCTGCGCCGATCTCGGCATTGCGTTCAGCGTTGCCGGTGCGACCGGCCTGTCGACGATCGCGTATGACGGCACCAACTTCTGGATCGGCGACTATTCGGGCACCAACAACGCGTATTACTACTCGCCGACGGGCGCGCTGCTCAAGACCATCGCGCTGACGAACTGCACCGGCTTCTGCGACGGCCTCGAGTTCTTCAACGGCAAGCTCATCTCCAACCGTGGCGACGCGGTCGGCCCGTATGACGTGTACGACACGAACGGCGCGCTGCTGACGCCCGCGTTCATCAATTTCAGCAGCGATACCACGGGCATTGCATACGACGGCACGTTCTTCTATGTGTCGCTCGTGCACGGCTCGCTCATCAAGGTGTTCGACGGCACAACGGGCGCGTTCGTGCGCGACATGCCGCTCACGAACGGCAGCGGCTTCCTGATCGAGGACCTGTCGACCGACTACGCGCAGCGCCAGGATACGGGTGGCGGCGGCAACGTGCAGGTTGCGCTGCCCGCCAACATCCCGACCCTGTCGGAATGGGCGCTGATCCTTCTCTCGACCCTGCTCGCGCTGGCCGCGGTTTGGCGCATGCGCAAGCGCGGCATGTAATCCAACTCGCCTCGTACAAAACCCCGCTGCGGCGGGGTTTTGTTTTTGGGCTGCCGAACCGGACAAGGTCAGTCGATCTTGCGGTCGAGCTCCGGCGGCCACGATCTGCCGCGCCCGACCGCGGCGAGCCGCTGCACGACGGCTCGCCGCTGTGGCCCATGCACCAGGCCCTGCTCGAATGCGACGACGGTCATCGTCGGCGCGAATGCGTCAAGCAGTTCGCCTGGCTGCAGCAGGAAGTCCGGATTGGCCGGCCGGCCAAACATCTCGTTGCCCGCGGCAAACGTCTCGTAAAGCAGCACGCCGTCGGCTGCAACCGCGGCCGCGAGTTGCGGCAACAAGGGTCGATGCAGGTAATTCGTGACCACGATAGCGTCGAACCGCGCTGAAGACAGCGGCCAAACGCCTGTCTCCAGGTCGACCGCCAAGATGGAAACATTCGGAACGCCGCGCAATGTTTCGAGCAAGGTCGCATCGCGGTCGACGGCCGTGACGTGGTAGCCGGCCCGGGCGAAGAACCGGGAATGCCGCCCGGCGCCGCTTGCGACATCGAGAACGTGCCCCGATGCCCGGATGAGATGGGCGAAGCGGATGATCCAGGGAGACGGCTCGGTCAGCTCGGCGTGCAGAACGACCTCCGATGACGCGCACGGCAGCGACGGCGATTGTCGCGCGAGCGGATAGCAAAAGGCCGCGCCCGAAAGCGCGGCCTCCGTTGAAACCTATGTTGGGGTCAGGCGCGACGCTTGCGAATCGCAACAACGCCCAATCCGGCAACGGCGAGTCCCAGCAGAATCAGGCCCCACTCGCTCAGCGTCGGAATCTGGCTTGCAACCGACCCGTTCACGCCGCCGGTGGGCGGTGGCGCACCCACGGTAATCTCGCCAACCAGCGCGACGCCGAACATCTGGGTATTGGCCGTCGCAAAGCTCGTGATCTGCGGCCCGAAACTCGACAGCGAGAAGCGGAAGACCTTGCCACCGGTGTCGCCGGTCCAGAACGTCTGGCCGTCGGGGTCCAGGTTCAACGAAAAGACCGATCCCGAAGTGCCGGTCGGCGTCCACGAGCCCAGCAACGTGCCCGTCGAACTGAAGCGATCGACGCGATTCAGACCTTCGTTCGCCACGATGATGTCGCCGCTGCCCGGCAAGACCCGAATGGCCGTGTACTCGCCGCTACCTCCGAGGTCGGACAATGCCGTGCCATTGCATATGTTGAAGCGGTGGATCTGCTGCGTGGTCCCTTCATCGTCCCAGTACATCGTGCACTGGTCGGCGGCGAGGTCCATCCAGTCGGACCGCGTGTTCGGGAGAAAGGTGGCGAGCTGCGTGCCGGTGGGACTGAACTTCGTGATCGCCGGCTTCGTGCCCGAAGTGTTCGTGGTGTAGAAATTCCCGGCGGCATCACGCACACAGGCTTCGGGCGCGCCACCCGGATTGAGAAAGGTGCTGGTGACGAGCGCGCCCGTGGCCGCGCTGAACTGCGCCACGGTGCCTTGGCTAAAATTGGTCACGAGCAGGTTACCGGAGGCGTCGAAGCACATGCCGGTCGTGAACGATCCCGAGCCCGACGAGGGCAATGTCTGCACGAGCGTGCCGGTTGGGGTGTACTCGCGAATGGTCGTCGGCGTGCCGGACACGATGAGATTGCCGAGCGTCAGGCCTGCCCCTACTGCCGTGGATGTCGCTCCGATCATCGCGAATACGGCAGCAATCGCCGTCGCGCTTTTTAGTATGGGTCCGCGCATTTGGTGACCTCCCTGGGTTGAAGCCCACATCCTCGCCGGAGCGCCCCGTCGTGTCAACGCGACCAGGGGTCCAGGAGCGTAGGGAAGCGCCCCTGTGGTGCCAATCACACGTTCGAAACCAGGAAAGAACAGCGCACCGACCGCGCGTGCCCGCCGGACACTCTCGGTGCCCCGGGGGCGGAGACGCGGCGGAGCTCGGGCGGATCAGTGCGGCTCGACCAGCTCGGCCTCGACCACCCCTTCCTCCGGCGCGACCTTCTTGAACGCGATCTCGCCGGAGATGGCGGTCACCTTCACGAGATCGCCCGGGGCGAACTTGCCGGCGAGGATCTCCTTCGCGAGCGGGTTCTCGATCTCCTGCTGGATCGCGCGCTTGAGCGGCCGCGCGCCATAGACCGGATCGAAGCCCGCCTGCGCCACCGACCGCAATGCTGCCTCGTCGAAGTCGACGCGAATGCCCATCTTGGCGAGCCGCTGCTCGAGATACCTGAGCTGGATGCGCGCGATGTTCGCGATCTGCTCGGTGCCCAGAGGCTGGAACACCACGATCTCGTCGATGCGGTTCACGAATTCCGGCCGGAAGTGCGTCTTCACCTCGGCCATGACGGCGATCTTGATCAGCGCCTGCTCGTCGCCCTGATCGGTCATCTGCTGGATCTTGTGCGAGCCGAGGTTCGAGGTCATCACGATCACCGTGTTCTTGAAATCGACCGTACGCCCCTGGCCATCGGTCATGCGGCCATCGTCGAGCACCTGCAGCAGCACGTTGAACACATCCGGGTGCGCCTTCTCGACTTCATCGAGCAGGATCACGCTGTACGGCTTGCGGCGCACGGCTTCGGTGAGGTAACCGCCCTCTTCGTAGCCGACGTAGCCCGGCGGCGCGCCGATCAGTCGTGCCACGGAATGCCGCTCCTGGAATTCCGACATGTCGACGCGGATGAGGTGCTGCTCCGAATCGAACAGGAATTCGGCGAGCGCCTTGCAAAGCTCGGTCTTGCCAACACCCGTCGGCCCCAGGAACAGGAACGAACCATACGGACGATTGGGATCGGCGAGGCCCGAGCGCGAGCGCCGGATCGCGTCCGACACGAGACGCACGGCTTCGTCCTGCCCGACCACGCGCTTGTGCAGCACGTCTTCCATGTGCAGGAGCTTGTCGCGCTCGCCCTGCATCATCTTCGACACCGGGATACCCGTTGCGCGCGACACGACCTCGGCGATCTCTTCCGCCCCGACTTGCGTGCGCACCAGACGGAAGCGCTGCTTCTGTTCCTTGTCCTGCGCGGCGTCCGCCTTCGAAAGCTGCGCCTCGAGCTGCGGTAGCCGACCGTACTGGAGCTCCGACATCTTCTGCCAGTCGCCCTTGCGGCGCGCCTCCTCCATCTGGAGCTTGATCTTGTCGATCTCCTCCTTGATGTGCTGCGTGCCCTGCACCATCGACTTCTCGGCGTGCCAGATCTCATCGAGATCGGCGTACTCCTTCTCCAGACGCGCGATCTCCTGCTCGATCAAGTCGAGGCGCTTGCGCGAAGCCTCGTCGGTTTCCTTCTTCACCGCCTCGCGCTCGATCTTCAACTGGATGAGCCGGCGATCGAGACGATCCATCACCTCGGGCTTGGAATCGATCTCCATCTTGATGCGGGCCGCCGCCTCGTCGATCAGGTCGATGGCCTTGTCGGGTAGGAAACGGTCGGTGATGTAGCGATGCGAAAGCTCCGCCGCCGCGACGATGGCGGGGTCGGTGATGTCCACGCCGTGGTGAATCTCGTAGCGCTCCTGCAAGCCGCGCAGGATCGCGATGGTCGCCTCCACGCTGGGCTCCTCGACCATCACCTTCTGGAAGCGGCGCTCGAGCGCGGCGTCCTTCTCGATGTACTTGCGGTATTCGTC
>Ga0070741_10009030_pt1 | contig 19618 bp, 19 predicted proteins | sample Coa_R1_4_FD_66440 | JGI IMG/M metagenome (GOLD analysis project Ga0070741, IMG submission 66440) | Surface soil microbial communities from Centralia Pennsylvania, which are recovering from an underground coalmine fire - Coalmine... | ecosystem: Environmental > Terrestrial > Soil > Unclassified ...
TTCATCATCTTCTTCGTCACCCTGGTTGAGATCCCGGCGTTGATCCTGCTCGCGCTCTGGTTCATCCTTCAGTTCCTCCCCGCGCTGGGGCAGGTGGCGGTCCACTCGGGCGGCGAACAGGGCGTGGCGTACTTCGCACACGTAGGCGGGTTCCTCTTCGGGCTGGCCGTCGCGGGCCTCCTGATCTTGAGGCGCGGGCGAGAATCCGAGTCGCGCTTACCCGTCTACTGATCGAAATTGGATCCCGATCTCAGGAATGCGCTCCTGATGCTCGGCCTCATCTTCTGCGGCTTCTTCGCCGCGGTGACGATCTACGTGATCGCCGATACCGGGCTGCGGCTGAGGACCTACGGCGACATCGGCGCGCTCATCCTCTACGGGATCTCGCTGCTGATCATCGTGATGATCGCCGCCGGGCTGATCGGCGCGATCCGAAACCCTCCCGATGAGTAGGCGGGCCGCGGTGATCGCGGGGCTGCTGCTGTTCGGGGCGACCGGAGCCGCTGCCGTGGTCATCTGGCGCAATCACGGCGGCGGTCACGCGGCGGGAACGACCCCGCCCGTCTTGACCGGGCCGGCGGGGGACGCCGTCAGCCCGGGGACCGACGCCGCCGCCAAGGCCAGCCTGGCTCTGCCGCCGGTCGATCACCGCTATCTCCTGGAGCCGGTGAGCGGCGCCCCGCCGGTCCATTACCGCTTCAAGCATCCGCCGCTCGCGGGCGTCCTGTTCGACGTGGAGAGCGGCCGAGTGCTCTGGGAGCGGAACCCGCGACTCGAGCATCAGATCGCAAGCCTGACGAAGATGATGACGGCTCTAATCGTCGCCGAGCACGACCCGCCTCAGACTCTCGTGAGGATCAGCGCCAGGGCGGCTCACACGCCGGGCTCGGCCACCGGCCTGCTGCCGGTGGCACGCAAGGTGCCGCTCGAGCCGCTGCTCCAAGCGCTGATCATGATCTCCGCGAACGATGCCGCCGTTGCGCTCGCCCAGCACGATGCCGGCTCGGTGGGGCGGTTCGTCAAGGAGATGAACCTGCAGGCGCAGGCGCTGGGCCTCACCTGCACGCACTACTCGACGCCGAACGGGCTCCGCGACCGCCACAACTACTCGTGCCCGGCCGACCTGGCGGCGCTGGCGCGCGCCGATCTCGCCAACCCCCGGATCGCGAAGATCGCCGCGACCCGAACCGCGCAGCCGCGCTTTCCGATCAAGGGCAAGCACCTCTACCTCTACAACAACCACTACTTCCTCCAGCGCGGCTTGCCGGGGCTTCCGGAGGCGCAGGTCACCGGTCTGAAGACCGGCTTCACCGACCGCGCCGGTCGCTGCTACGTGACCACCGCGCGAATCGGCGGCCGCGAGCTCGGCGTGGTCCTCCTGGACTCGCCGAACCCCCTGCTCCAGGTGCCGGCCCTGTTGCGTGCCGGGTTCGAGGACCTCGGCCTCGCACCGCCGCCGGCGTCGGTCAAGGGGACGCGCCCGGGGGTCGGCTGAGGGCGCGCCATGTGGGAGCGCACGCCAAGCCGGCCGACGCTCGCCTGCATCGGCGTCTGCATGGTGATTCTGCTGGTCGCGGCCATCGACCTCGCGCACACCGAATCCCGGCTGCCGCCCGGCGGGTCACAGGCCTGCGACACCGGGCTGGCGAGCTGCTTCAACTCCGACCTCAGCGAGCAGCTCGCCCGCGACCGCGCCGCCGATCCGCTCCAGCGCCGGTACGACTCGCGGGCGTGGGTCTACTCATTCGGCATCCTCGCCGCGCTCGCGATCGGTACCGCCTACAGCCTCCGCGCCAATCCGAGGACGCGCTGGCCGGCGATCTTCACCAACCTGGGGGTGATCGGAGTCTGGCTCGGCATCGGGGTCGTGATCCTGCTGCTCGCCACCGACGGCGACTCCGTCAAGCCGCCCCCGGCCCAGACGCTGCTGCTCCCCGTCGCGCTGGTGTCAGCTGCGGCCATCGGCACCCTGATGGCGCGCTCCGAGGGGTGGTCGGACCAGAGCCAGATGCAGGGCGTTCGGGACCGGGTGATCCGGATCGGGCGCGTAGCGGTCCATGTCGGGACGCGCGGGCAGGCGCGACGCTCCCGGATGGAGCGGCTCGCCCGCTGGCTCTCCACCACCGCGCTCGCGCTCACGGGTGTCACCTGCGTCGCGGCGCTGGTCGTCGGATTGGCGCAGCCGGCCTGCGGGACGGGCCTCGGCCCGCCGGGCTGGACCGACGTCTTCGCCGCCGTCACGGCGGTCGCCTCGATCGCGGCGATGGCCGCCGGGGTCGGCGCACTGCTGCTGCGCCGCTGGCTCGTGGCGCTGGCGAGCTTCGTCGTCTGTCCGCTCGCGGTGCTGCTGCTCCTCGCCAGCACCTGCGCCTTCTATTGACCTGCACATCGCGATCCTTTGCGATCGGCGCGCCTGGGTATATGAATTGCGACACGCGACGGCGATGAACCCGGCCCTCCACATCCTGGCCCTGCAGAACACGCCACAGAGATCGGGCGGTGGACTCGGCCTTTCGATCGAGATCGTTGCGGCCTCGGTGCTGGCATGCGTCCTGTTGACGGCGACCGTCCTGCTCCTCGCCAGATGGCGCCGGCGGCACGACCCGATGCTGATGCGCGAGTGGCACGCCCGCGAGCAGATGCAGGAGCTGTGCCCGAACGGGTGGAGCGCCCGGATCGTCCTCTACGGCAACGGCGCGCCGCTGCCGGATGATGCCCCGGACACCGGGGACCGCAGGGTCTGCGTCGAGTGGACCGAGTACGAAGCCGACCCCAACGGCCACACCGAGGTCGCCGTCGCCCGCCGGATGTGGGCGCGGACGATCGCCGGCGCGCTGCGCGGCATGCTCGCCGACCGCCGGCTCGACCGCGAGCTCGAGGAGATCGAGCGGAAGGTGATCCAGGACGCCGCCGGAGGTGAGACCGGCCCGCCCGCCGCCGGCCCCCGCGGGAAATCGGACCGCTAGCCACGGCAACGGGGGCGCCGGTGAAGAGGGCGGTGACCGTCATCACGCGCAGCCATCTGCCGATGGCTCGGGTGCTCGAAGCGACGATACGCGAGCACGACGAGGACGTCCGCCTGACCGCCGTGCTCGCGGATGCCCGTGCGGAGCACGCCGAGGGGGAACGCTTCGAGGTTCTCGACCCGACCGGAATCGGGATCGACGAGCGCGAGTGGCACCGGCGGGCCGCGATGTACGACGCGCGGGGGTTGATCAGCTCGCTGCGACCCAACGCCATCGCCCATCTCCTGCGCGCCGGCAGCCGGGCGGCGCTCTTTCTCGACGCCGACATGCTCGCGTTCGGCTCGGTGGGCGGACTCTGGGAGCTGGCCGCGGACGCCGGCGTCCTTCTTTCGCCCCATGCGGTCCGGCCGTCGGGCGGTCGGTCCGGACACTGGACCGGTGAGCAGTCGTTCCTCCTCAACGGGACGTTCAACGGGGGCCTGCTGGGGGTGTCCGCCGCCGCCACGGACTTCCTGGACTGGATCGGCGCCCGAACGCGCCGGGATTGCGTCTTCGACCGGTCGCGCGGGCTCCTCTACGGCCAGAGCTGGCTCAATTTGGTGCCAGCGCTGTTTCCACACGCCGTGATTCGCGACCCGGGTGTGAACACGTCGATCTACATGCTCGACGGCCACGACCTCGAGGGTGATCCCGATGCACCGCGGATCGACGGCACCCCGGTGCGCCTGTTCCACTTCGCCAGCTTGCTCGGCGACCAACGGGTCGGGGACGAGCGGTATGGCGCGGTCGGGCATCGTCCGGTGCTGGCGCAGGTCCTGGCCGGCTACCGCGACCGGCTGCGCGAGGCCGGCTGGCGGGCCTCGATGAGCTATGGGTGGGAGCGACTGCCATCAGGAGGGCCGGTGACAGCGGAGATGCGCCGCCGCTACAGGGAAGCCATCCTGGAGTCGGAGGCGTCCGGCGGTCCCGAGCCGCCCGATCCGTTCGATGCCGCCCATCCGAAGGCGTTCGCCGGGTGGTGGGCCGACCTCCGCGGGCGAGAGCAAGCGACCGAAGCGCAGGACGAGATCGTCTTCGGTCGCCCCCTCGTCAGCGAGGAAGCGGTCGAGGCCGTCGCGAACACGCTCCGCTCCGGGTGGCTCGGGCCCGGGCGCCGCCTCCGGGAGTTCGAGGGGGCCCTCGAGGACCGCCTGGGGGCCGGGGTACAGGTCCGCTGCACCTCGTCGGCCACCGCGGCGCTCTACCTGGTTCTGAGCCTCCACGGGATCGGACCCGGCGACGAGGTCCTGCTGCCGGCGATGACCTTCGTCGGCTGCGCGCAGGCCGTGGAGCTGACCGGCGCCAAGCCCGTGCCCGTCGACTGTGAACCCGGGACACATCAGATGAGTCTCGATCACGCCACCAGCCTCGTCACGCCTCGGACGCGGGCGTTGATGCTCGTGCACTTCGCCGGGCGTCCGGCCGACGTGGAGCGCGCTGCCCGTCTCCGCGACGATCACGGCATCCTGATCCTCGAGGACGCGGCGCACGCGCTGGGGGCGGCCTGGGCGAGCGGCCCCGTCGGCACTTCCGGCAATCCGACGATCTTCTCGTTCCAGGCAACCAAGAACATCACCAGCATCGAGGGCGGGGCGATCGCAACCCCCGACGGCGATCTCGCCGAGCGGTGCGCCCGCGCCGCCTCGCACGGACTCGACCGCTCGTCGTGGGCCCGCTTCGAGGAGCGCGACGGGCTCGGGTACACGGCTGTCGCTCCGGGCTTCAAGTTCGGCATGACCGACGTGCAGGCCTCGCTCGGCCTGGCCCAGCTTCCGCACCTCGACGAATGGATCGGGATCAGGTCGCGGCAGTGGTCGCGCTACGACGACGAGCTCGCGGGGCTTCCTCTGGAGCCGCCACCCGAGCCCGAGCCGGGCACGGTCCACGCCCGTCACCTCTACCAGGTGGGCCTCGCGCCGGACGCGCCGCTCGACCGTGACGAGCTCGCGAGGCGGTTGCGGGCAGCCGGGATCGGCAGCGGCCTCCACTATCCGCCCCTGCCGCTGCACCCGCACATGCGGCAGCGCCACGGCATGGATCCGGGGACGTGCCCGGTGGCGATCGAGGCTTCGACGCGATCGCTCAGCCTCCCGATCGGGCCAGCCCTCAGCGCAGCCGACCAGGGCCGCGTGACCGACACCCTGGCTGCCCTCCTGGCGGCCGAGCGTTGAGCGGCGCGCGGCTCGTCCTGCTAGGCACCGGGCTCTACGCGGAGGAGCTGATCGACGCGGTGGCCGCTGTGCCCGACGCCGAGGTCGTGGCTTGCTGCGAGAACCTCGACCGCGAGAAGCCGGGAGGCGAGCTCCGGGGTGTGTCGATCGTCTGGGTGGATGACCTGCCGCGGCTGGGCGACGTCGAGGCGGTCTGCGCGATCACCACGACCGAGCGCGAGCGCTACGTCGCGCAGGTCGCCGCGCTCGGGGTTCCGTTCGGCCGGCTGGTACATCCCCGGGCGACCCTCGCGCCGTCGGTCCGGGTCGGCGAGGGAGCGGTGATCCAGGCGGGCGCGATCGTCGGCGCCCACACCACCCTCGGCGACCACGTGATGATCAACCGGGGGGCGCTGATCGGGCACCACTCGACGCTCGAGGACTACGTCACCGTCCAGCCGGGGGCGAACATCGGGGGAGCGACCCGCATCGGCGCCCGCGCCTACATCGCGCTCGGCGCGCAGGTGCTGGACCGCCGGGTCGTCGGCGAGGGTGCCCTCGTCGGCGCGGGATCGCTGGTGACCCGCGACGTCGAGCCAAACACGCAGGTCATGGGAGTCCCGGCGAAGGCGACCCGCACCGGCGTGACCGGGCGCTAGCCACGCACACCGCCTCCGGAGGTGGAGCCAGCGGGACTCGAACCCGCGACCTTTCGGATGCAAACCGAACGCTCTCCCAACTGAGCTATGGCCCCAGCGTTCGGTCGATTGTAGGTGCGCGCACCTCACCCCCGGCGCACACACGTATGAGAGACTGGCCGGGCAGCAGAGAGGGGCTCGTGGCGACCAAGGCCAAGACACCACAGCGGGAGGAGACCGACAAGTCGCCGACCGCCGTCGACCGCGCGAAGGAGGAGGCCGCGGCCGCCGGCCGGCCGGGCCCGTCGCAGCGCGCAGAGGTCTCCAACCTCGACATCGTCCGCTTCTACTTCGACCGGGCGGTCGAGCGCCTCGAGCTCGCCGACGACATCCGCACCGTCTTCTGGACGCCGTACCGCGAGGTCACCGTCCAGATCCCCGTGAAGCTCTCGGACGGCAAGGTCCACACCTTCTCCGGCTACCGGATCCAGCACAACGGCGCGCGCGGTCCCTACAAGGGCGGCATCCGCTACCACCCCGAGGTGGACGTCGACGAGGTGCGGGCCCTCGCCTCGCTGATGACCTGGAAAACGGCTGTCGCGAACGTCCCGTTCGGCGGGGCCAAGGGGGGCGTCAACTGTCCCGCCGACCAGCTTGAGATCTCCGAGGTCCAGAAGATCACCCGGTCGTTCATGGACAAGATCGAGAAGATCCTCGGCCCCACCCGCGACATCCCGGCCCCCGACGTCAACACCAACGCGCAGGTGATGGCCTGGATGATGGACGAGTACGGCAAGCTCCACGGCCACACCCCCGCGATCTGCACGGGCAAGCCGATCGCGCTCGAGGGCTCGTACGGACGCGAGCAGGCGACCGGACGCGGCTGCATCTACATGTTCCGGGAGGCCGCTCCACAGATCGGCCTGACACCCGCCGAGGCGACCTTCGTCGTGCAGGGCTACGGCAACGTCGGCTCCTGGGCCGCCCGCATCCTCCAGCAGCTCGGCGCGAAGATGGTCGGTGCCTCCGACGCCACGGGGGCGATCCAGAGCGAGGCCGGCATCGACGCGGACGACCTGGCCCGGCACATCGCCGAGGGCGGCAAGCTCACCGAGTTCCCCGGAACGGAGGTGATCAGCCCCGACGACCTGCTCGCGATCGAGTGCGACGTCCTGATCCCCGCGGCGCTCGGCGGCATGATTCACGAGCACAACGCCGACAGGATCAAGGCGAGGATGATCATCGAGGGCGCCAACAGCCCGACGACCCCGGCGGCCGATCAGATCCTGCACCAGCACGGCGTCCACGTGATCCCCGACGTGATGGCGAACGCCGGCGGCGTGGTCTGCTCCTACTTCGAGTGGGTCCAGAACCTCCAGCACTTCCGCTGGTCGGAGCGCGAGGTGAACGACAAGCTCGGCGGGATCATGCGCCGTGCCTACCGCGACGTGTCCGGCCGGGCCAAGGAGGAGGGCATCTCGCTCCGGGAGGCCGCCTACCTGGTCGGGATCGAGCGGGTGGTCGAGGCCTCCCGGACCAGGGGTTACGTCTAATCGGGTTCGCCGTCAGGGGGGCGCGCTACCTGCAGGCACGGTCGATCCGAAAGGATCGAGCTCGCGCGCCCTAGTCGTCGAAGTCGAAGTCCTTCGGCGGGCCCTTCTCGAACCAGAGGTCCTCTTCGTCCTCCTCGTAGGACTCCTCGGCCTCCACGCCGCCGCCCTCGTAGGCCTCCTCGTCCTCCAGCGCGGGCCGGACCGCCGTGCTCGGCTCGTCGAGGGGGACGTCGTCGCCCGACCCGGGCTCGTCGGAGTAGGGCCTCTCCTCCTCGAGGTAGGGCGCCTCCTCCTCGGCAGGGCCCAGCGCCTCGAACTCGTCATCCGCGGGAACGGATGACGAGGCGGGCTCCTCGTCGGTCTCGAAGTCGTAGAGCTGCGGGGCGCCGGCATCGAGCCCCGGATCCTCCGGCGGCTCGGGCTCGTCGAGCGGCACCCCCTCGTCGGAGGGCGCGGGCTCGCTCGGGAACGGCGGCAGGTCGCCGGTCTGGCCCGGCGGCGGATGCTCCTGCGTCGGCACGTCCACCCTGCCGCGGGCCCGCCCAGGGGGCTCGGGGCCGGTCTCGGGCGGAGGCGGCGGAGGCTCGGGAACCGAGCTCGCCGGCTCCTCGGGCTCGGGCTCGAGGTCCTCGAGCGCGCCGGCGGGATCCGCGGGCAGGCCCGGCTCCTCGGGCGGAAGCGGCGCTGCGCTGTCCTCGGGGAACGGCTCCTCCTCGGCGATCAGGTCCTCGAGCGACTCGGAAGGGGACGGCGGTTCCGGCGCGTCGTCGAGCCTCTCCTGACCGGGGATCTCCTCCTGCCCGGGAAGCTCGGCCTGGCCGGGAATCGGCTCGATGCCCTCCGGCTCATCGGGCAGGTCGAGGGCCGGCTCCTCCTCCACCGACTCGGTGGGACGGAGCGCCTCCGGCTCCACAAGGCGCGTCGGCTCCTCGTTGCCGAGGTCGGGTGGCTCGCCGAGGACGCTCGCGCTGCCGGCGGCGCTCTCGGCCGGTGCGCCCTCGCCGGCCGTAGGCGAGACCTCGGTGAGCAGCTCCCCGCCGGCGGCGAACGGGTCGGGTTGGTCGCTCGAGCCGAACGCCTCGTCCTCCATCTCGCGCAGTTCGGCCTCGCGGGCACCGTGCTTGCGCTTCAGGTCGAGGTGTTCGCGAATGGCGTCGTCGAGTATGCCCATGATGCGTTCCTCCGGCCGCCTCGAAAGCGCTCAAAGCTTAGGCGCTGCCGCGAATGAGTGATAGCCGGATCGCAGCCCGGACCCTGCACCGGAGCGACCAGTTTCCGCGTCTTCGGCTCAGGCCTCGGGGCTAGCGCTTGGCGCCCGGCCGGGTCGCGGGCGCGGTGCGTATCTGGTTCTTGCCGGCGCGCTTCGCGCGCAGCAGCGCCCGGTCCGCCGCGTCGACCAGCGACGGGAGGTCCTCCGCCGAATCGGGGATTGTGGCGACACCGGCGCTGAGCGTGACGACCATCGACCCTCCGTCCCTGCCGGGCACCTTCTTCTCGCGCATCTGCTCGGCGAGGCGTTCGGCGAGGACGGTGGCTCCCGCCCGGTCGGTCTCGACCAGGATCAGCGCAAGCTCGTCGCCCCCGTAGCGTGCGGCGACGTCGATCGAGCGGGTCGACTCCCGGACGACATCGGCGACGGCTTCGAGGATGATGTCGCCCTGCATGTGTCCCTCGCGGTCGTTGATCTTCTTGAAGTCGTCGATGTCGATGATGATCAGCGAGATCGGATGGCCGAAGCGCAGCGCGCGCGAGACCTCGCGGTCGAGCGTCTCCGCCATGTAGCGGCGGTTCCAGAGGCCGGTGAGGGGGTCGGTGACCGCCTGCCTCTCAACCTGCTGGTGAAGCCGGGTGAGCGCTCTGGCCAGCGCCCAGGCGAGCACCACCGCCGCGACCAGGAACCAGACGAGGATCGCGAGCACCGGACGTCCCACCCCGAAGATCCCTCCCGAGCCAGGCGGGCCCATCAGCAGCAGCTCGGTGCGGTCAGCGGGGCTGAGACTGACCAGGTGCGCGCGGTAGGTCGCCCCGCCAGCGCTCACGTCCCCGGTCTGGTCGACGCTCAGCTTGGCCCCGGGGGGCGGCACGGTGGCGGCGAGCGTGGCCCCGTTTCGGGTCAGGACCAGCTCGCGCTGTGTCAGGCGATGGACCTCGGCGGCGTACTGGTCAGCCGTGGTCGTCGAGACGAGCAGCGCCCCGACCGGCCGCTGCCCGACGGTCAGCCCCACGCGGCCGAAGGCGACCGCGTTCGCGGGTCCGGCCGCGGCGAGCTGGGTGCCGGATTGGTCGTCCAGCCTGACGCCGACGACGCCGGGCTGATGTGCCGCCTGGATGGCGAATGCGTGCAGCCCGGCGGCGTCGCGGGCCTTGATCGCGGCGGCGAGCTCCGGTTTGACCGCCAGCTTGCGGGCCTCCGCCGTCCCGCTGGCCGCATCGCCTCCGTAGACGGCCACCGCGGTCTGCAGCCCCGCGGCGAGCCGGGCGTCGGCCTTGCCCTGCTGCGAGTCCGAGCTGACGAACAGCAGGATTGCGATCAGCGCCGCGGTGGGCACGATCGCGATCAGCAGGAAGAACAGGGCCAGGCGTCGTCCGAAGGTCACCCACGTGACAGCGTATCCTTGGCCCCCGGCGCACCTGGATGCTGAGGTGCGCGCCAGACATATGTCCCACCAGACGCGGGGCTATAGCTCAGTTGGGAGAGCGCCTGGATCGCACCCAGGAGGTCGCCGGTTCGAGTCCGGCTAGCTCCACTTCGACGGCATGGCTATCGAACGGATGGATCACGTCGGCATCGTGGTCAACGACCTCGCGGCCGCGACCGAGTTCTTCACGGAGCTCGGACTCGAGCCGCAGGGCAAGGGCTCGGTCGAGGGACGCTGGGTGGACCGCATCGTGGGGCTCGACGGCGTCCGAAGCGACCTGGTCATGTTGCAGTCGCCGGGCGGCAACGCCCGAGTGGAGCTGGTGAAGTTCCACTCCCCGTCGAACCGGGACGGCAACGGGCACGCGCCGTCCAACGCCCCGGGTATCCGGCACATCGCCTTCGCCGTCGATGACATCGACGCCGCCGTGGACCGCCTGCGCGCCCGCGGCGGTGAGCTCGTCGGCGCGGTGGAGCGCTACGAGGACGTCTACCGGCTCTGCTACCTCCGCGGCCCCGAGGGGATCATCATCGAGCTGGCGGAGCGGATCGGCTGACCGGGCGAGTCCGGCCGGCTCCGTTCATCGCCCGCCTCGGCGCCGGCAGCACGGGCAGCAGTAGCCGTGACCCGCTGGCGCCGCCCAGGCGCACGGTGTTCAGGGCGGGCGCGCCTGGCATCGAGGCCGCCGAGGCACCGAGGAGGATCAGCCGGATGCGATGGCCCCGTCGGAAGCGGTTGCCGATCGGCCAGAACTCGAGCTGGTAGTTTCGCTCTCTGCCCGGCGGGGCATCGGACTTCGCCGAGTAGTCGCCGTACGGCTGGACGACGTGGCCATGCGCGTCGACGAGCGAGCGCCCGCGGTCGATCCCGGGATAGGCGCTGGACAGCCGGCCGGTCGCGACTGGGTGCGAGCTGCCATCCGGCCACACGTCGGCGATCACGGCCCAGATCGCCGTCTCGCTCGCCGTGCTCGAGAGCCGGACGTCCAGCGCGGCGGGACCGGCCGAGAGCAGTCGACGTCGCAAGGGCGGCGTCGTGTAGGTCAGCGCCTGTGGCTCGGCGAGGGTGGTCTCGGTCAAGGCGGGGAATGCCTGCGCCGCCTGGTTGACGCCGAAGGAACCGACGATCGCCGTGTTGGGCTGGTCGCTCATGCTCGGGAAGGATGGGATCGCCGCGTAGGACTGGGCGCTGCTCGAGGCGGGCCGACGGCGGACCAGCGAGCCGTCGTTGACCGAGTGGCCCGTCCCGCTCCGCGCGGCACTCAGCCATCTCGTGATCCATCGGGTCCCCGGGACCGGCCAGTTCCCGGCCGCGTAACGGACGTAGTCGCCGGACAGATAGTTCTCCCGGTCACCGTCGGACAGCAGGAGCTGCACCCGAGGCCCCCGCTGGGCGCCGTTGGGGGCGCCGAGCAGGTGGTGGTCGAACCATGCCTTCGTCGCGCCGTTGCCGTCGTCGGTGCCGGCCGGCGCGCCGTCGTGGGCGCCGACGACAAGCAGGTGCGCGCCGTCGCTGCGAAGCGCCTGGAAGGCCTGGAACGCACCGCGCGACTCGACGTCGAAGAAGCCGTCCAGCATCAGGATCGGCAGATGATTGACGTCGCCGCGAAAGCCGCGCTCGCGCCACCATGCGTCGAGCGTGGGATGCTCGAGCCCTCCGCTGAGTCCCGCGTCGGTCAGGCCGATCGCCGCATCCAGGCCCGAGACCGGGCCGCGCTGGATGTGTCCCGCGGCCGTCGGGGCGCCGATCAGCCCGAGCACGCCGAGGCCGGGCAGGGCGTTCGACACCCCGCCGGGCCAGAGCAGATCGCGATACAGCTCGAAGGTGCCGGACCGCAGAACTGCGGTGCGCACGCAGGGCAGCCCGAGATGCAGCGAGTTGTAGACGGTGATCGCGCTGGCCGAAAAGCCGTTGAGCCCAAGCCGACCGTCGCTCCAAGGCTGGCCGCAGGCCCAGCCGAGCGTCTCGGCGACATCGCGCTGCGTCCGGTCGCCGAGCGCGTCGAAGCGGCCGTCACTGGCCCCGGTCCCCCGAATCTGGACGAGCAGGTAGTTGTAGGCGGTGCCGTCGTAGGTGGTGCCGGTGCCCGCCCCGTACGGGCTGAACTCGGCGATCACCGGCCGCGCGACCAGCGGCGCCTCCCCGGTCACGGTCGCCTGCAGGCTGACGCCGTCGGACATCGTCACGCGGGTGTTGAGCGTCGAGGTCGCCGCCCGGGCGGCCGGTGCGAGCGCGAGTCCCACCAGCGCCAGCGCGGCGGCGGAGCGGAGTCGGGCACGCTGTCCCTGGATCAGACCTGCAAGGCCGATGGCTGTCTCACCCCCCGGAGTGAAGAAGAGCGTTCTTCGGACTCTAGATGCGTCGCAGCGAGGGCGCGCCGGGCGGCCTAGCGGGGCGAAGCGGAGTAACCGGACTCCCGGCACTTCGGCAGGGCGGTCACGTTGAGCGGCGGCTGGTGAGCCGCGGGACCGCGGCAAAACGACGCCGCCTTCGCGCCGCAGAGGTCCGAGGCGCTCGCCCCCATCGTGCTCGGCAGCTCGATGCGGATGCAGCCCGGCGCCAGGGAGCTGCCGCTCGTGCCCCTGCCCGCGGTCGCGATCGCCAGGATCACGGTCACGAGCGCCGCTGCGGCCGCCAGCGCGATCACGGCGCGCACCAGGGCGCGCTCGCGCGGGGTCGTCTCACGCAGGGGCGTGCTGACGCGATCCCAATGACCCTGGAGCGGCACGATCGCAGTCTAGAAGCGGGTTTTCGCCCCCGGTTCGACCGATTGTCGAGATCGAGACCGAGGATTTTGTCCCGGTGGAGGTATGAGGCTCCGCCGGCTTCCGGCACCCTCGAGCGTGGCTTTGCCCCTCCGGGCGTCGTCGAGGCGGCCGGGAGCATCGCCTTTGCCCGCAACCGAGAGAAAGGAGAAGGCGGACCTATGCCTACGTGGGTGCCTTATCCCGATTTTGTGAACCCCGGCGACAACGCCTGGCAGCTCACCGCGGCGACCCTCGTCGGCCTGATGAGCGTGCCCGGTCTCGCCGTGCTGTACGGCGGCGTGATGCAGAAGCGCTGGTCGGTCAACGCGATGATGATGAGCTTCGTCGCGTTCGCCCTGGTGCTGATCGTCTGGGTTCTCTACGGGTTCAAGATGGCCTTCGGCAGCCCGCTTCACATCTTCGGCGCAGGCGACGGCTCCTTCTTCGGGAACATGTGGGGAACGCCGGCCTCGGTGTTGGGGACCGGTGCGGAGCAGGCGCAAGCGGCGATACCGCTGATCACCACCGGGCCCGCGTTCAACTTCAGCCAACCGACGCTGGTCTATTTCCAGTTCGTGTTCGCGGCGATCACGCCGATCCTGATGCTGGGGTCGGTCCTCGGCCGGTTCAACTTCCGCGCCTGGATCCCGTTCGTGATCCTTTGGTCGAGCATCATCTACACCGTCAACGCCTTCCTGATCTGGGGCGGCGGCTGGTGGGCGGCGCATGGCGCGCTCGACTTCTCGGGTGGGTACGTCATCCACCTGGCGGCCGGTGTCTCAGGCTTCGTGGCGGCCGCGGTGATCGGGCCCCGGCTTCAGCGTGATCGCGAGATCGACGCACCGAACAACCTCTTGATGGTCGCCACCGGCGCGGGCCTTCTCTGGCTCGGCTGGAACGGCTTCAACGGCGGCGATCCCTACTACGCGGGCACCGACGCATCACTCGCCGTGCTCAACACGAACCTGGCCGCGGCGATCGCGTTCCTCTCCTGGATCGCGCTCGACTATGCGACCGGCCACAAGCCCAGCCTGATCTCGAGCGTCAACGGCATGATCACGGGCCTCGTCGTGATCACGCCCTGCGCCGGATTCGTCAACGGCTGGGGTGCTCTCTGCATCGGGCTGATCGGGGGCACGCTCTGCTACTTCGCCCTCAACTACCTGAGCCGAGTGCGGCCGTTCCGCAACGTCGACGACACCCTGGGCGTGATCTACACCCACGGGTTCGCCGGCCTCTTCGGCGGGCTCCTGCTCGGGTTCTTCGCCGACCCCCACGTCATCGTCTACGCGGCCACGGGCGGTGGGGCGACCGACCTCCCCGGGTTCGCGGGCATCCTCAACGGGGGCAATGCCGAGCTGTTCAAGGACGAGCTCGTCACCGCCCTCTGGGTGATCGGCTTCTCCGCGCTCGGCACGTTCGTCCTGCTCAAGCTGGTCGGCCTGTTCGTGCCGCTCCGGATGACCGAGGAGGAAATGGAGGAAGGTGACATCGCCGTGCACGGTCACGAGGTCTACCCCTCGGACGTGCCCTCGCTTGCCTTCCCGGCCGGATCACAGGCCGGCACGATCACCTAGGCACCCCACGGCAGCACCGAGGAGACGCTGTCCCCGCCGCAAGGCGGGGACAGCGTCGTTCAGGGCTGATACCGGCGCGCGGTATAGCGCAGGATCTCGAGCATCGCCGCGGCGGCCGGCAGCGAGACGCCCGAGCCGCGCGTCGCCGCGACCACATGGCGGACCGGGCCGGGCGGATCCAGCTCCCGAACCGCGATGTCGTAGCTGACCGTCTGGGAGAGGGCGAGCTGGGGGATCAGCGCAACGCCGACGCCGGCGGCAACCAGGCCCTGGACCGTCAGATAGTCGTCGCTCTCGAAGGAGACCCGCGGCTCGAACCCCGCGGCGCGGCAGATCCTGACGACGTGCCGGGCGCAGGCGCTCGCCTCCGAGGTCTGCACCCAGGCTTCTTCCGCCAGGTCCTCGACGCCGATCCGGTCCTCGCGCGCGAGCCGGTGGCCCTTGGGCAGAGCGAGCTTCATCGGGTCCTCGAAGAGGGGCGAGCTCCGCAGCCCCGGGCCGAGCTCGCCCGTGCCCTCGAACTCGAAGATCAGACCGAGGTCGAACTCTCCCTCGCGGAGCCGCGTGACGAGCTCCTCGGGCTCGCCCTCGACCAGGCTGAGCGCGACGCCCGGATGCGCGGCGCGGAACGCGGCGATCGCTAGCGGCATCAGGGTGGCCCCGGCGGTCGGGAACGAGGCCATCCGCAGCTCGCCCCCCTCGATGCCGGCGATCGCGGCGAGCTCGGCCTCCGCCGCTTCGAGCTGGGTGAGGATCCGCCCGGCGTGCTCGTTGAGCCTCTCCCCGGCGGTGGTCGGCCGCACGCCGCGGCGGTTCCGCTCAAGCAGGGGCACCCCGGCCTCCGCCTCCAGCGTCGCGATCGCCTGGGAGACCGCCGACTGCGTGTAGTTGAGGGCGCTCGCCGCCTCGGAGAACGAGCCCTGCGCGACCACCTCACGCAGGACCCTGAGCCGCTGCACGTTTAGCATTAGCAGCGCTGATTCTATAGATCACTAAAAGTGCTTGTTCTAATGGAAGGGACCCGGCATGATCGACGCGAACTTCAGGGACGCAAGCCAGACAGGAGACCGCAATGCCCAAGATCATCATTTCCTACGACGACACCGCCAACGACAGGGACGCGCTCGCCCTCGGCCGGCTCCTGGGCGAGCTCGGTGGCGAGATCTCGCTCGCCTACGTCCGCCACACCCAGCAGCCCGACCAGGCTCGCGAGGCCCTCGAGGAGAAGGAAGCCGAGGAGCTGCTCCGCAACGGCGCCGCGGCGCTCGGCGACGAGAGCATCGAGCGGCACGTCGTGGTCCATGCCTCGACCGGTGCGGGGCTCTGGGAGCTCGCGGAGAGCGAGAAGGCCGACCTGATCGTCTTCGGCTCCGATTACCGCACCGCCGCGGGCGCCGTGCTCCCGGGCACGTCCGCGCAGCGGATCCTCACCGGCGGCCCGGTCGCGGTCGCGGTCGCGCCGGCGGGCTTGCGCGACATGGAGGTCGAGATCAAGAGCATCGGCGTGCTGCGGGAGGACGACGGTGACGACGCCGCGCTCGAGACGGCGCAGAGCCTCGCCGGCGCTCTCGGCGGGACCGTCGCCGACGGGCCCGCGGGCACCGATCTCCTGGTGGTCGGCTCGTCGCCCGCCTCGCCCAAGGGCCACGTCAATCTCAGCGCCCGCGCGGGCTACGCGATCGAGACCTCGAACCGCCCGGTGATCGCGGTGCCGCGCGGAACGCCTATCAAGTTCTCCAAGCCCGGAATCGTCCAGCGGGTCGCCGCGAAGGTCTAACCGGCCAGGCGCTCGAGCAGCGCCTGAACGGAGGATTCCTCGCCGGGCTCGAGCCGCAGGACGTCCACGCCGCCCGGCAGCGCCGCGGGCGCGGCGCCGTCCTCGAGCCGGACCAGCACCGCCCGTGAGCCCAAGGCGCCGAGGGCCAGGCCGGCGTCGAACCACCAGTCGCCCGACGGCTCGGGCTCGACGGCGACCACGGCGGCATAACCGGGACCGCGGCTGCCCGGGTTCGAGCCGAGGATGCGGGCCCTCAGCTCGGCCCACGAGGCCGTCTTCAGCTCGAGCCGAACGATCAGCTCCTCGAGCCGCGAGCGAACCGTCCCGTCCTCGGCCAGCACGGCCACCAGCGGGCCGGCCGCACCCTTACCCGCTGCGGACTCGACGAGCCTGCGTGTGACGTTCTCCGAGGCCTTCTCGGCGTTCGACCAGCCGCGGCCCATCGAGAGATCGGCGTCGGCCAGCTCGGGGCCCTCGAGGATGATCAGCTTGCAGTCGCGCGGCTCCCAGTCCTTGTCGCCGAGGTCGATGACCTGCCCCGCGACCCATGGCTCGAGGATCTCCGAGCGCAGCTGGGCCTTGCTCAGGTTGAACGCGCGGGCACGCTGGCGGAAGCCGCTCGAGATCTCGACGTGAAACGGCACTGCCTCGACTCTAAGCCCCCGGCCAATACCCTTGCCGGAATGAGAATCGACCAGATCCTCGCCACGACCAGGCCCTGCTTCTCGGTCGAGTTCTTCCCGCCAAAGACCGAGGAGGGCCGCGAAGCGCTGTTTGAGACGGTCGACATCCTGCGGGATTTGCGGCCGAATTTCTTCTCCGTCACCTACGGCGCCGGCGGGGCGACACGCGAGGGCACGCTCGAGACCACTCGCGCAATCCGCGATCAGCACGGCGTCGAGGCGATGGCGCATCTGAGCTGCGTCGGCGAGACGGTCGAGAGCCTGCGCGAGATCGTCGACCGGATCGCCGAGGCCGGGATCGAGAACATCCTGGCCCTCCGCGGCGATCCGCCCCGGGGGCAGGAGGACTTCGTGCAGCCGGAGGGCGGGCTGGGCAGCGCGGCAGAGCTCGCGGCCCTGATCAGCGAGGCCCATCCGGAGATCGCGATCGGCGGCGCCTGCTTCCCCGAGGTGCACCCGGAGGCGCCGAACCTGGAGGCCGACCTCGCCTACCTCAAGACCAAGGTCGAAGCCGGGGCGACCTTCCTGATCACCCAGCTCTTCTACGACAACAGCTCCTACTTCGACTTCGTCCCCGCGGCGCGGGCGGCCGGCATCGACGTGCCGATCGTCCCGGGCATCATGCCGATGACCGGCTTCAAGCAGATCGCCCGCATCGCGGAGCTCTGCGAGGCGAAGATCCCCCCGGCGCTCGCGCAGGCGATGGAAGCGGCCGGGGGCGAGGAGCGGGTCGAGTTCGAGCTCGGCGTGGCCTACGCGGCGCAGCAGTGCGCGGAGCTCCTCCGCGCCGGCGCGCCGGGAATCCACTTCTACGCCCTCAACCGCTGGCCCGCGACGCGAGCGATCCTCGGGGCGCTCCAGGCCGCGAAGCCCTGGGAGGACCGCCCGCCACACTCGGCTCCCACTAACTACGGCGCCGGCCCTGCCGCCACGGCGGTGGGCTAGCGCGTGAGGACTCTGCCTAGACTGCCCGCGTGCCGGAGTTCGACTACAACGGCTTCCGGATCTCGTACGACGACCGCGGCACGGGCGAGCGGCCGATCATCCTGGTCCACGGCCTGCTGATGAACAGGCGCATGTTCGACCGGCTCGCGCGCGAGATGGCCTCGCGCGGCAACCGGGTGATCACGATCGACCTGCTCGGCCACGGGCGCTCCGACCGTCCGTCCGACATGTCGCAGTACTCGATGACCTTCTTCGCCCGCCAAGTCGAGGCGCTGATGGACCACCTGGGCCTCGATCAGGCGGTGGTCGGGGGCACCTCGCTCGGTGCCAACACGACCCTCGAGCTCGCCTTCCTGGAGCCCAAGCGGGTCCGGGCGATGATGGTCGAGATGCCGGTCCTCGACAACGCGCTGCTCGCCGTCGCGGTGATCTTCACGCCGATCATGCTCGGACTGCGCTTCGGGGAGCCGATCTGGAGGAGGATTGCGTCGGCCGCCCGGCGCATCCCGCGGACCAACCCGCTGATCGACATGGGCCTCGACCTGGTCCGCCAGGATCCGGCGCCGTCGATGGCGGTCCTCGAGGGGCTCTTCCTTGGCTCCTCGGCGCCGCATCACCAGTTCCGGGTCGAGATGACCCAGCCCGCCCTCGTGATCGGCCACCACCGTGACCCGCTCCACCCCTTCTCGGACTCAGGCATGCTCGCCGACGAGCTGCCGAACGCGCGGCTGATCGAGGCCAACTCGATCCTGGAATGGCGGATTGCGCCCGAGCGCCTCGACGACGAGCTCGCCCGGTTCCTCGACGAGGTCTGGGAGGGCAAGCCGGCGGCCGAGGCCGCCTTGAGCGAAGCTTGAGCGCCACCCGCTAGCCTCATCGCCTCGAATGGCCAGCCGCAAGGAAGAGAAGGAGCGACTGCGCGCACAGCGGCTCGCCGCGGAGCAGGCGGCGGCGTCCAAGGGCCGCATGCGCCTGGTAGCCGGATACGCGGCCGCCGGCATCCTCGCACTGGCCGTGCTCATCGGGCTGGTGGTGGTGATCGCCAGCGGCGGCGGCGGCAGCGCGGCGGCCGACGCCTGCAGCAACGCCCACATCCAGAACACCGGCAGCTTCGCCGGCTTCAAGCCCGACTGCCGCGAGGGCACGCCCCCGCCGACGCTTCACTACGCCGATCTGCAGATCTCCGCGCAGAAGGCCGGCTGCGAGCTGAAGCTCAACCTGCCGAGCGAGGGCCGGACGCACGTGTCCGACTCAACCCCGGTCACCTACCACACGGCTCCCCCCACCTCGGGCAACCACAACCCGGTGCCCCTGTCGGACGGCGCCTACCTGACCCCGATGACGACGGACACGAACAAGCACCCGAACGTCCGCAACGAGGTCCACGCGATGGAGCACGGGCGGGTCGAGATCCACTACAGCCCGGCCCTTCCCCAGAGCGAGCAGCTCGCCATCAAGGGTGTCTTCGATGCCGATCCCGACGGGATGCTGCTCTATCCGGACCCGACGCAGCCCTACGACGTCGCGCTCACGGCCTGGACGAACGAGGCCCTCTGCCCGCACTACAACCCGGTCGTCCTCGACGTGATCCGGAACTTCCGCGACACCTATCGCGGCAACGGCCCGGAGCAGCAGGTCCCGATTCACCTGGGTTAAGCGGCGACCCGCCAGCCGCGACCCGAAGAGCGGTGGCGATGGGTGGCCGCTTGCAGCCGCGACCTGGTGGCGAAGCCGTCCAACGGGGTCGAAACCTGAGCTGGGGCCATGTGTTCACGGCTGAAGATGCGCAGGATCTCAACTCGGTTGGGGCTGGTCGCCTGCCTCGCGCTGCTCGCGGGTTTCGCCTGGGTCGCGGCGCCCGCGCTCTCGCTGCGTCCGTACGTCACGGGCGCGGTCGATTTCCA
>Ga0070741_10009031_pt1 | contig 19616 bp, 24 predicted proteins | sample Coa_R1_4_FD_66440 | JGI IMG/M metagenome (GOLD analysis project Ga0070741, IMG submission 66440) | Surface soil microbial communities from Centralia Pennsylvania, which are recovering from an underground coalmine fire - Coalmine... | ecosystem: Environmental > Terrestrial > Soil > Unclassified ...
CTGGTCGTTGCCGCTGCCTGCAGGCGTGACTTTCCCTTACGCCCAAGCGAACACGCAGTACGCGGTGCTGTACGACGGCGCAGGGACGCTGGTGGTGGGAGGGCAAGGCGGATCGGATGCGACCGCCACGATCACCGCATCCGGGCAGACGTTTACCGTTGCGACGCCGAGTCAGGGCCTTTCGCTCGACATCACGTCCTCGACCAATGGCAACCACGTGCGCAATGTGCGTGTGGTCGAAGCCTCGCTCCTGCCGAGTTTCAACAGCGGGGCGATTTTTCATCCGAACTTCCTGGCCAAGGCGCAAGGCGCCGGCTGTATCCGTTTCATGGGCTGGCTGCAGGGGTACAAGCAGCTCATTCAGGTGCAGTTCTCTGCAACCCCCGCTGTCGGCGCGACGAGTGCGACGGTTACGGGATTCTACTGGGGCGGCGCGGGGGGGCCTGACCCCGCGATCTGGCACGGCCCGACGGGGACGTACGTGCTCACGTTCTCCGACGGCGAGCAGCGTACCGCCACACTCACCAACGGGGCGTCGACTTGTAACTGGGTATCCGGCGGTGGCGCGCTCACGGGCAGCCAGACGAAGGCCTATGCCTACATGTCGGTGGTGCCTTCCTGGGCGCAGCGCCCGGTGCCGACGCAAGCCTTTTACGGCTCAAGTGACATTCGCGGCGCCCCGATCGAAGTGTGCATCGCGCTTGCGAATGCGCTCAATGCAAACCCGTGGATCACGGTCCCGCTGTTTTATAGCGACGCGGACATCCAGGCCCTCGCCACGCTTGTCAAATCTCTGTTGAACCCGGGCCTCGTCGCCTATTTCGAGCTCAGCAACGAGGTCTGGAACGGCGCCTACTTGGAGCAAGAGGCCGCGCAATTCGCGGGCAAGGGCACTTGGAGCGGCCTGGCCTCCGACTTCGAGTACAACCGCAACTGGTTCGGGATGCGTACCGCCGTCATGGCGGAACTCATCAAGGGCGTCTACGGCGCAAGCTTCTCCTCCAGCGCGGTCGTAGTCCTCGGCGCGCAGGTCGCCTCGACCTATTCGGCGACGGACTCCATGGCGACGCCTGCGTGGACGGCGCCGATTGATGGCTTCACCGGCCCGGCTTCGGCCCACCCGATTGGGGCGATCGCGATTGCGCCGTACTTCCCGGCGAATCTCGCCTCCGACATGAGCACTACCGATGCCGCCAACATCAAGGCGCAGTCGGATGGAGGGCTCAACTACCTGGGACAGCTGCTACGCAGCAATGTGGTGACAGGTGGCAGCGCGCCCGGGACGTACTCGAGCGTCCCGGCTAACGGGTACCTGGGGCAGGCCGAGAGCGAGATCAATGCGTATCTCGCGATCATGCCGAATTACCCCGGCGTGAAACTCGTCGGGTACGAAGGCGGCCAGCAATACGACGGCGGGTTCCCGAGTGCGTCCCCGCTCGGCAATACGCTCATCCAACAGTTCAATCAGAGCGCCGCCATGGGCGGCGCGTACACCGATTTCATCAATTACTGGCAGGTCAATGTGGGGGCAGGTCCCGCAAACGTGCTCAATCTCGTGAATCTGATCGACAACAACACCGGCAACTTCTGCTTCGGTATCTGGGATAGCGTGCAGCAGACGGTGGCGCCTACTAAGGCGGCCGCCGTGGAGGCCTTCATCCCATGACCGCTGTCGTTCAATCGAAGTCGAACCCAAATGCTACGGAAGGCAGCCCGGCGACCTCGTACAACACGCTCCCGACAGTGGGCAATTACGCCATCGTCACCATTGGTGCCAATGGCGATGGTCCGGTCAGCGGTGTCACAGATAACCAGGGGAACATTTACCAGCGCGCCAATCGCGCCTCCAACAGTGGCGGCGGCTTCACCCACACCGATTCGGAACTCTGGTTCGCTCCGATACTAGTCGCGAGCGGGACCGTTACCGTCTCGTTCACGATGACAAACCCCACCGGCGCCCATATTGCAGTGGGCCTGCTTGAGGTCAGCGGGCTGAGCGGGGTGGTCGATGTCACCAATACCGCTCAAGACATCTCCGGTGCGAATACATCCCTGACGGTCACCAACGGCAGTGCGAACGCGAACGCGAGCGAACTCGTGGTCGCGATTATCACCACATCGGGCAGCGGCAATGACTTCACCGTGCCCCCGAGTTCTGGCTACAGCACGCTCACGCTCGCCAGCGCGAACAGTAACGGCGTCTCGAGCAGCTCTGGTTACAAGGTGACCTCTGGGATTGAAAACTCGGCAGCGTCCTGGACGTGGGGCACGGCCGGATTTGCCTCCGCAGTGATCGTGACATTCTTGCCAGCCAGCGTCGCCGCGCCCCCACCGTCCTACCCGATGGCGTCCAGTTACTACATGTGAGCGCCGCATGAACGAGGACGGGACCTATTGCGAGGCGTGGGCGCCGGAAGTCTATGACGATGGGCGCGAGACGGCGCAGAGCGCGCCGGTGCGCGAGGATGCGCCGCGCCGCTATGTTCGCCGCGCTCGTCAGAAGCGTGTAATCATTCGTTCGCACCGCGCGCGACGCCCTGACCGTCAGTGGCACGCGCCGATGCGTGCGCAAGCTCCTCCGCAGCGCTAACCCATGAGCCTGCTGGACGTTGGCTATGGCGAGATGGAGGGCATTGAGGAAGCCCAGACCTACGCCGAACTACTCTTCGATGATGCGTACCAGCAGTCGAATCAGCCCTCTCTACCGGCGGACATCGATCAGGACTGGGAAGATCCGCAGGCGCCCATCGAGCTGAGCGATGCGTATCAGCAGTCCGAGGCCGTCCTCCGTGCGATAGAGACGGATCTTGAGTGGCCGACAGAGGATCTTGACAGCGACGTTGAACTCACGGCCGATAGCGGTCCCGTCGTGGCGAATGTCGCGCAGCTCGCCCGCGCGAATTACGCTGAAGAGGCCGAGCAGGAGCCGGAGGCACCTTACGACGTCATCGTCCTCGATGATGCGTACCAGCAGGTTCAGGGCTCCGCGCAGGGCAACGACGACGTTGCCGAGCGGCAGGACTTCGAAGACGAAGAAGACTTCTTCGATCACTTCAGCAACGAAGACCAGCCCGCGGTCGTCGATGATTCGTGGACCGACTGGGACGAGCCCTACGTTGAAGACGGGGTGCCCGATGAGCTGCAGCGCGCCGATGTCGCACAGCTCGGCCGCCCGGTTGATTCTGAGCCCTGGGACTTTGACCCACAGGAAGATGCGGAATACCCGCCCGATGAGTTCGCGCTCATCAACCAGCCCGCGCCGCAGGGTGCGCTGGATGATGCCTGGAGCGATTGGGACGAGGGGTATGTCGAGGACGGCTTCGACACCGATTTGCGCTTGGGCGATGTCGTCGATGGCGTAGCGGACCCCTGGAGCGATTGGGACGAGGCTTACGTTGAGGACGGCGCCCCCGACAGCAGCGCGATCGACGACGGCGCACGCTGTCCGGATGATCTCGATATCGAGTTGGGCGAGGAGTACGCCGAAGATGGCGTGCGCGACGGCGAAGTCCTCATCGACATCACCAGCGTCACGGTCACCTTCGATGACCCGTGGACCGACTGGGATGAAGCCTACGTCGAGGACGGGACACCCGATGAGGATGCCCGCGGCCCCGATCCGCGCGATGCTGACCGTGATGTCGAGCAATGGGATCTCACGGCCGAAGATACCGAGCCGCTGCTCGATGACACACCCGTCGCGGACTCGCCCGGCCCGGCGGAAGATCCGTGGACCGACTGGGACGAGCCGGCCGTCGAGGAACTCATCACCGATGAGATTCTCGGCACCAACGCACCGCCCACCCTCGAGGATCCGTTCAGCGAGTGGGATGAGTCCTACGTCGAGGAGGGCGTTGCCGATGAATTCCAGCTGCTCGACCCGCTGCCACCGCAGGTGGAAGACGCCTGGGACTGGAGCGAGCCGCAGCCCGATGATCTCGACTGGGGCGCGCAGGATGAGTACGCCCTCATCAACGTGCTGCCGGTCGATCCGGTGCAGCCGAATGATGAAGCCCTCGACTGGGCCGTACAGGAATCTTATGACGGCTGGGAGGACGACTTTGCCCTTGTGGACTTCACGCCGCCCATGCCGCTGAACTTTGCCGACATCATTTGGGTACGCGCGCCGCAATCGGCCCAGCCATTGGCTGCCGGGACGCTTCCCAGCGGCACGTTCTACCAGAGCGTCGGCGACAAGCTGTGGTACGGCATCGTCTGGGCAGACTGGCTGGCGAACCGCTGGGAATGCAACACGCCCGTCACGGTTGGACAGACCCTGCGGCCCACGGTCGCGACCGGCTATCAGTACGTGTGCAGCCAGGCCGGGCAAACCGGCGCCAATGAGCCAGCATGGCCGACGTACCTCAGCGGCAGTGTGCTCGATGGCAGTGCGGTGTGGACGGCCACGACGCTCGACGAGACATCCCTTGAGGACACGGTAGTGACGTCCAACTGGGTGGCCGATAGCCCGATTGCGCTCTCAGGTGCATCCAAGACCGACACCATGGCCTTCGTGCTCATCGATACGTCGGCGTGCTCCGCCGGAACCGATTACAACGTGACCGATACGATCGACACGACCGACACGCAGCAGAAAGTCGGGAAGCTTCTGATCAAGGTGCGCTGATGAGTGGCGATTCGGTTGACCAAGCGCCGGCGCCCGCAGCCCCGCCGCTCTCGGCGTACATGAAGCTGCGGCCGCGCCTGCGACGCTTCGTCGATGCCTACGTCGCCTGCGGCATCGCCTCCGAGGCGATCCGCCGCATCGGCTATCGGGGGCGCGGCGAGCCCAAGCAGGCCGGCTGGAAGCTCGTCCACAAGCCTGCCATTGCCGCCGCCATTGCCGAGCGCGAGTTGCAGGCGGTCGAGGCGGCCAGGGTCCAGCACTGGGAGACACTGCGCCAGATCAAGGCGCTGAGTGAGTCCGACATCCGTCGCTGCTTCGGTATGGACGGCGAGCTGTTGCCGATTGAGCAACTGCCCGCAGAGATCGCGGCCAGCATCGCCAGCATCGAAGTCGAGGAGATCTACGAAGGTCGCGGTGAGCAGCGCCGCGCCGTCGGCCAGTTGAAGAAGATCCGGCTCTGGTCCAAGCCCGATGCCCTGAAGCTGCGCGCGCAGGTCCAGCGTCTGATGCCGCAGCAGTACGAGTTGAGTGGCCCCCACGGCGCGCCGATCCCGCTTGCGGCGATGCAAGTGACGCCCGAGCAGCTGGCGGAAGCTGCGCGCAGTGTCCGAGACAAGGTTTAGCGTCGCTGAGCGACTCGTCGCCATGGAGGCGGCTCGGCAGGACCTGTACTGGTTCAGCCGCTGGATGTTTCTCCAGCGCCGCGGGTTCAGGTGGCTGCAGGGGCCGCACCACCCGCAGGTGGCCAATGCGCTCATGCGCGTCTACCGCGGAGAGTGCAAGCGGCTCATCATCAACGAGCCGCCTCGGTACTCGAAGACGCAACAGGTCACCGATTTCGTGGCCTGGTCGCTCGGCAAGGTGCCGGATGCGGAGTTCATCTACACCAGTTACAGCGGCCGACTGGCAGCGGGAAATTCCTGGCAAACGCGCGAGTTAGTGGCGCATCCGGCCTATCAGGAAGTCTTCCCGGCGGTCGAGCTCCGCCAGGACTCCCAAGCACGGGATGAGTGGCGCACGACGGCGGGAGGATGCGTCTACGCGGCTGGCGCCGGCGGTACGTTGACCGGCTATGGGGCCGGTAAGATGCGTCCCGGCTTCGGCGGCGCGTTGATTCTCGATGACATCCATAAGGCGGACGAAGCCCGCTCGGATGTGATCCGCGAAGGCGTGCTCGAGTGGTTTCAGAACACGCTCGAGAGCCGCAAGAATTCGCCGGAGACACCGATCATCGTGATCATGCAGCGCTTGCACGAGCACGACTTGGCGGGGTGGTTGCTTGACGGCGGAAACGGTGAGCAGTGGGAATCGCTCATCCTGCCCGCGATCCGCGAGGACGGTACGGCGCTCTGGCCGGAGAAGCACACGCTCGCGACTCTGCAGCAGATGCAGGCGGCCGCCCCCTATACCTTCAGCGGCCAGTATCAGCAGCGTCCGACGCCGCCCGAAGGCGGCATTTTCAAGCCCGACCAGATTGCGGTGTATGAGGCGATCCCTGTCGGGACGCGCTTCGTGCGGGGCTGGGATCTGGCCGCCTCCGAAGACGACGGCGACTGGACCGCAGGCGGAAAGCTTGGGCTCATGCCCGATGGCCGCTGGCTGATCGCCGACATGCGGCGCTTCCAGGGGCGTCCCGAGGAAGTCGAGGCCGGCATCGTGAATGCCGCCACGAGCGATGGCACAGAAGTGTCAGTCGAACTGCCGCAGGACCCGGGCCAGGCCGGCAAGGCGCAAGTGGCCTACCTGACCAAGCAGCTCGCCGGCTTCACCGTGCACTCAAGCCCCGAGTCGGGCGATAAGGTGACGCGCGCCGAGCCGTTCGCTGCCCAAGTGAACGTCGGCAACGTCGCGATGCTGCGCGCTCCCTGGAACGATGCGCTGGTCGCCGAGATGCGGCTCTTTCCGAACGGCACCTACGACGACCAGATTGACTGTCTCTCGCGAGGGTTCAACGCGCTGACCGGCGCCGGAACGTGGGCCTTCATCGGCGTCTAATTCTCAGGAAGGTCATGCAGCGATTGCGTTCCCTCATTCGCGCGATCGGGCGCGCGCCGACGCGGGCCTATGCCGCAGTGCCGGTGCAACGCCCATTCTGTGCCTCGCTGCGACTGCTTGAAGCGCTCGTGAGCTTCGTGCCATTTCTCGCCTCCTGGTTGCTCTGCGCGGTCTACCGCTCCGTGCTGCTGGGCTGGACGGTTTCGGGCATGGATGCCCACGATAAGCGCAAGGCGCTCAACGATCTGACAGGGCGCCATGAAAACGCCAGCTGAGGTCCTGGCCGCCGGCCGATTGCGCAAAGAGCCGCAGCGCGACTCGACGCAGTACGCGCGCTTGATGAACATCGGCGGCTGGCAGCGCCTCGACAAGCGGCCGCTGATCAAGCCGACGCCTGCGAACCTGCGCATGTTCGGGAAGACCCCCTATGCGCGCCGGGCCATCAAGCGCATCAAGGATGCGATCGCGAATCTCTCGTGGGAGGTCGCGCCGAAGCCGAAGATTGACCTCAACTCAGTGCTGAAGAAGCAGGTCGATACGGCGACCCATTGCCTGCAGCAGCCGAACCGCGATGACAGCTTCCGCTCCTTCTGCGAGCAGATCCTCGAAGATATCCTGATCAACGGGGCGGGCTGCTACGAGCACCAGATCGGAGGCAACGCCCAGCGGCCCCTGTACGCGTGGCCGGTCGATTCGATGTCGATCCAGATCAACGCCATGTGGGATGGCAATGATCGGGAGCCGCGGTACTACCAAACACTCGGCTACGGGAACATCGGCGGCGTCCAAGGTAAGCCACTACGCAATAGCGAACTCGTCTACATCCGTCAGGATCCGACGACGGAGAACCCCTTCGGCTTAGGGCAGCTTGAGGTCGCCTTCGCCGCGATCAACCGCAAGCTCGGGGTCGCCGATTACGCCGGCAAGCTCGCCAGCAATGCGCAGCCGGAGAACATCGTCGTTTTTCCCGGCATGAGCCAGGAGCAGATGCTCACGCTGCGGCAGTGGTGGCGCAACGATATCGAAGGGCAGGGGCAGATGCCGTTCATGGCCTCCCCGGGCACCACGACGCAGAAGCCGGAAGTGCTGAAGCTGCACGCGACCGATGACAAGTCACTCTTCATCCAGTACCAGGAACTGCTGATCCGCGAGATCGCAACCTCGTTTGCTCTGAATCCGATGTGCCTCGGCATAGCGCACGATGTCAACCGTTCTACCGCCGAGGTAGTCGATGACATGGACTGGGAGAGCGCCATCGTCCCGATGGCGACGTTGCTTTCGGCCTACATCACGCGCGAGACGATCGAGGACTTACTCGGTTATTCGCAGCTAGAGTTCCACTTCCTCGGGCTCAAGCGCGATGACAAGAAGGCCGAGGCTGAGATCTACAAGCTCGAGTACACCAACAACGCCTCAACCCCGAATGAATATCGTGCGCGCAACAACCAGCCGCCGATGGACGGGATCTGGGGCGATATGACCTACGCCGACGCGCAGATTGCGATCATGGCCGCCCGCGGCACCGGCGAGATTGATGACCCCGATCTTCCACCGCCTCGAGCGCCCGCAAAACCGAAGGGTAGCGCGAAGGGCACATCGAAGCAGGAGTGAACCATGTCCGAGATTGACGTCCACACGACCGCCTTTTCGCAAGGCAGTGCCGTGCCCCAGCAGCAGGACCGCCTTCGCAACTACGTGGCGTATGCAGTGGCGAATGGATCTGGCGCCGCCGGCGCGACCGTGACGGTCGCGGTGACGGTGCCCGGAGCGCCATTGCCCTCCAACGGCCAGTATTTTGTGGATTACGACCTGCCGGCCGATTACACGGTGTTCACCACCAATAAGACCGCCGCCGGCTTCACGGTCAATATTCAGCCGCGCCTCGCCGCCAACAGCGTCGCCGCTGGCACATTCAACCTCTGGGTTACCTGGTAAGTCGGGCGACTCGCGTTTTCGATCTTTCCCCGCAGGAGTAGATGTCCATGGCCGTTAAATCACTGCTGAACGAAACCATCCTGACTGCCGAAGAGGCCACGGTTGCCGCCGTTAGCCCATTCGAGGACGCACAGGGACGCATTACCGCCTCCTATAACACCGTGTGTCAGCTGATCAAGGACCTCACGTACGTCAATGCCAATATGCCGGCGGGCACCAACAAGACGAATCTCGCCACCGTCATCGCGGCGCTGAGCGCGTAATGGCGCGCGAGAACCGCGAGCCGGCGAGCGATCGTAGGGCGCCGCCGGCCGGTGGTTCATTCATCGCAGCGATGGAGGCCGCTTCTCGGCAGGCTGATGACCCGATGACTGCTGCATTGCTATACGAGATCGCTGTGGCTGCAGGGGGCCTCAAGCAGAAGACGAGTGCAGCGCAGGAGCGGTTGCCGTCGTCGATCGCTACGGTAGTGGCATCTCTGCATCAGATGTTATAATTCCAAGTGTGCGCAGCGCCGTCTACTGGATAAGAAACACTACCAACGGCAAGGTCTACATCGGATCGAGCGTGGACGTACAGACGCGATGGCGTCAACATCGCTCGGATCTGAATTGCGGGCGTCACCATTGCATCTCTTTGCAGAGAGCATGGTTGAAGTATGGCCGCGATGCGTTCGAGTTCTTGGTCATCGAGGATGTCCCTGACATCGAATGCCTGCTCCAGCGGGAACAGGCCTGGATCGATAGGCTGCGGGTTCAAAAACGGGGGTACAACGTCGCGAGTTTCGCGGTGGCTCCCATGCGCGGGCGCCATCACACGCCAGAGGCGATTGCTAAGCAGAGAGTGGCGCAGACGGGCAAGCCACATCCGCTGTCGCCCGAGGCAAGGTCGCGGGCCGCCGCGCGCCTGCTTTTACGGCCTATGGTAAGGCCGGCCGAAGCGACAAGGAGGATGGCGGCGGCTCTACGCGGGCGAACTTTGTCGCCGGAGACTCGCGCCAAGATGTCCGTGGCGAAGCAGCTACCCCGCAAACCACTACCGCTAGCGACACGAGAGAAGTTATCCAAAATCCAGTCCGCACGTAAGAAGGGCGCTGAACACATGGCGGCACTACGCGCCGGACATAAAGCATGGCTAGAGAGACGACCAAATGGCACTGACAAAGGATCAGCGGGATGAGCTACCTGATAGCGCATTCGCTGTGCCTGAAACCCGTGACCTGCCAATTCATGATGAGCGCCACGTGCGCATGGCCTGGTCGCAGGTTGATCGGACCCGAGGCCTGAGCAAAGAGCAGCGCGCGCACGCGCGCACCCGGATCCGAACGCGCGCCCACGAACTGGGGATTGATACAACCGACTGGGACTTGCGCGCCGTCAGTTTCACGCTCGAGGCAATGTCTCTGGCGCTGCCGGAAGTCGAGGATCACCCGAACAGGATGCCGTTCTCCGGCGTTCTGACGCGGGTCGATGAGCCTTCCGATGAGCCCCCCGGAGGGGCAGACGGGAAACGGGTGCTGATCCCGAAGGCCGTCGCTGAACAGGCCCTGCCGACGCTTCTCGGCATGGCAATTGATTACACCGATGATTTCGACGGGCACAACCACCGCGCCAAGATCGGAATCATCACTGAAGCGACTATTGAAGGAAACGCGATCCGTATCGCGGGCTTCCTGTACGCGAGCGATTTCCCCGAGGAATGCGCGCGCATCCAACAAGAGAAAACCCGACTTGGATTCTCCTACGAATGCAAGGTCGCTATCTCTGATAAGGGTGCCGACCCCTGGGTGGTCAGTCGCATCGTCTTCACCGGTGCTGCCCTGCTCTACAAAGACAAGGCCGCCTATCACTCCACTTCATTAGCGGCCCGATCGGCTGCGGAGAACGAAGTTATGGATCCGAAAGATATGAAAGCCCTCACCGACTCTATCGCCGCGCTGGGCAAGAGCCTCGGTGAGGTTCAGAAGACCGTCGATGCGAACGCGAAGGAAGTCGCGACGCTCAAGGCCGGGAAGGGCTCCTCGCTCGCAGGCCCCATTATCGACCAGGTGACCCCGCACGTGGGCGCGCTGAATGCCGCCGCCGATGCGATGGAGTGCGCGGGCATCGGCTCACACCCGACGCTCGGACATGCCGCGCATGTACGCCGCGTCGCGGGTCATCTGCTGCAGGCAGCCGTCGCCGGTCATCTGCCGCAGATCTACCGCGATCACAACTACCTCGAAGCTGTCGGGACCGATAAAGGCGGCGCGAACGAGGCGGCTGTGCGTGCGGCAAACGAGAAGGCGGAGAAGCTGGAGAAGGAACTCGTTGCGATGCGAGACACGCTAAACGGTCTGAACACACAGATCTCCGATCTGCAGGCCACGGCGAAAAAGCAGGCGGAGGAGCCCCAGCGCAAGACCGAGCGCAGCGCGCAGGCTGTCGAGCTGCTCAGCAAGTTCGATATCAAGGCCAGCGAGGGCGAGACGATCACGGCCGAGGCCGCCGATAAGGCGCTTGAGGCCGCAGGCGTCAAGGGTACGGCTGCCATCGCAGCCAAACTCAAGCTGCGGTCCGCAGGAGTGCTCGCCTAAACCGTCTCTCATCGTTTTGCGAAGAAGCCGCCCATGAGGCGGCTTTTTTGTGCTCGCCAATTGCAGGAGTGTTCACATGTTGACTCAGAAGCCCCAGGTCATCGACTTGACCGCTGCGGCAGACTTCCTCGGCACCGGATCGGTGGAAGTGCCTATTTTCGAGAAGGAGATCATGGATCTCGTCCGCCGCAGCTCCGTCGCGCTGCAGCGGGTTACGCAAGTACCCGCGACCGGCCATCCGCATCGCTACTTTGAGCAGACCGCAATCGCTCAGGCAGCCGCTGTCGATCCCCGCAGCATCAGCGCATCGGCGACCGGCCCGACCCGCGTTGAGCGGCCGGTCTTTATCAAGGCCGCTACCGGTCAGAGCAACCTTTCGCTCTTCGACAAGGATGTGACCGAGCAGCAGGGCCAATTTGCCTCAGTGGTCGCCAAAGACATTGAGGACATCATCAGCGGTATCGAAGTGCTGCGCGCCCAGATGCTCTGGGCTGGCACGGACACATCGCTCGTGGCTCCGACGACTCTGCAGTGGATGGGCGGCCTCGCTCAGATCTCCCAGGAGTTCACGGTCGCCAGCGGAAGCTCGATCATCGACGGCATCAAGACTGCCGTCGCCACGATAGTAGCCAACCAGCAGTTCGTCGCGCGTCCGTCCGCGGTTTACGTGAATCCCCTGCTGGCCGATTACATCGATCAGGAGGCGAAGGCCTCGCGCATCACGCTCGACAGCATGGAAGTCGTGGCAGGTGTCAGCGTAGCGGCCATCAGCACGCAGGTCGGGAAGCTGCCTATTGTGGGCGACCCATACATGCCGACCTGTCCGGCCTCGACCGCGCAGTACGGGTTCAGTGCCACGCCGGCGGGGTTGAAGGGCTACTATGCGGCCATCTTGATGGAGAAGGAAGTCGAGATTCCGGTGATCTCGGGCAAGGAATACAACCCGAATCCGCGGCTCTTCCAACTCGGCCTGACTGGCAACCTGGCGGGTCAGTTTCTGGGGATCAAATTCGATGCCGTAGTGTTCAAGGGCGCGAACTACGCGCACGCCGTCGTGCAGGTGATTCGCCCTTGATGGTGAGTTGAGTTAGGGTAAAATGGCGAGGCCCGACGGGTGGTGGTACACCTGTCGGGCCTCTCACCACCTTTCCGCTTTAGTGAGCGATTGATGGCTGTTTCGGAGTATAGCCGTTGCACGTGCTGCGGCCAGACCAAGCCTAAGACAGAATTTTACAAGCGAGGCGATTCGGACCGCCTTCGCAGCCATTGCAAGCGTTGCATCGAGACCCGCACTGACAATGAAGCGCGGAGGGCCCGAGCAGCCGCATGGCACGCCACCCATCCTGAAAGAGCGGCTGAATTAGCCAGGAAGTGGCGCGCACGGCATCCGGAATATGGCGCGCAGCGCTGGGCCCGCAATCGGGACCAGCTTCGAGCGGCCGGCCGAGCAGTGTATCAACGGCACCGCAAGGTACGGATCGCCAAGCAAGTCGTGCGTGACCGAACGCGCCGCACTGAGATTGCCGCGTACCGAAGACTATGGTGGCAGGGGAATCCCGATAAGGCTGCTGAATACCGCAACCGCCGGCGGGCCGCGAAGCGCCGAGCTGGCGGCCACTACATTGCAGAGGACATTCAAGCCCTTTTTGAAAAGCAGCGCGGGCTGTGTGCTTACTGCCGAGAGCCCTTGCACAGGTATCACGTAGATCACGTCGTGGCTTTATCGAAGGGCGGAACTAATTGGCCGGGCAACCTATGTCTGGCTTGTGGGCCTTGTAATTGTTCGAAGCGTGCTAAAGATCGGGACGAGTTCATGAGAGAGCGCGGGTTCGCATAGCCGCCTCGGTGCTCATCAACCTTCTGACAGGCCGCCTCCCGCGCGGCCTTTTTATTTCTGGAGAACGCGATTGAAGATCTACAGCGCATCGATGTACGGCAACGGCACTCTCTTCGTCACCCCTGGCTCGGAGCACCCCGAGAATATCGATTGGGTTAAGGTGTCCACGGATGCTGAAGGGCGCACGGTACGGCAGCCCATCCAATTCGCGGTGAAGTTCCGCAACGGCGAAACGGAGGTGCCGGACGGCCTAGGGCGCTACCTACTCGACAAGAAAATGGCCAGTGCCTCAAGGGTGATCGTGCCCACTCCGCCGACTTTGCAAGTCGTGGAGGGCCCGAAGTACGCCAAGCCGATTCCGGTGGGGCGCCCGCTGGCTAATGCGGGTGGCGCGGCATGAATCCGGCCCAGGTGTTCCTCGCCAACAATTTCTCGGGCGCCGGTCCGACCTCACCCGTTTTTTTTCCGGGCGGCACTGCCGCGTTCGAATGCAATACGCCGACGGGCGCCACGACCGCAACCCTGCAGAAGCTGGGGCCGGATGGCGCCACCTACGAGACGGTAGGGGCCCCCACGACCGTCTCGGCCGCTGCATTCGTCCAGGGGCTCAATTTGCCCGCGGGCGTTTACCGAATGACCTTTGGGGCCTCCGTCACCGCCTTCTTCGCCACGCTTTCGGCATCCCTCGACTGAGATGCCTTCGCAATACCTCACGCTCAGTGAGGCGCCGGTCTACGGCCTCAAGAGCGTGACGGATGCCCAGATTTCGCAAGCCTCGACGCTGATCGATGCGTATCTGAAGCGCCCAGAGGGGCTGGTGTGGGCACCGGATTCCACCGGCACGCCCTGCTATATGACCACGCCGGTGGCCCAGGCCAGCTTTACCCTCGCACAGGCGATTGCGCCCGGTGCCACGGTCCCTGTGACGCTCACCGGGCCCACGGGGATCCTGGCGGTCGGGGATGTACTGATCCTTGACCGAAAGAACACCGCGCTGACTGAGGCGTGCGTGGTGGCGACCACAGTCGGTGCCACGAATCAGCTGTCGATCACTTTCCAGAACGTGCTCAACGCACATGCGCAAGGCGCCACCGTGGAGCTCGGTCTCGTGATCGAGGAACAGAAGTACATGCCGAGCAATCGGCCGCTGACCTTCCTCTCGCGCACGCCGCTCATGAACGTGACTTCCGGCGTGGGGCGCTATGGGTACGGCCGGCGCGGCGACTCGGCGAACTACAACATGGAGCAGTTCAACCTGCTCGCCGCCGTCAACAAGTTTGGCGGCCCACCGGTGTGGGAACTCTTCCAGTCCTCTTTGTCGAGCAGCTGGGACGTACAGACGGGGCAAGTCTGGGTGCCGGCCGGGATCATGCTGGCCTACTACAGCGAGGTGAAGCTGCGATACGTGGCGGGATTCCCCGCAGGGTCTATTCCGGCATCGGTAAAGTTCGCCTGTGCGCGCCTCATCCAAGCGATGCAGGCCACCCCTTCAACGGGCAACACCAAGTCGCTCAAGGCGGGCGATACGAGCCAAGCCATGTTTACCGCCTCAGTGCTCGATGAGGACACCAAGGCCTCGCTGCAGCCATATGCCGCGCGGTTGTTCGTGTGAGCTTTACCTACCCGCGCCTCATTCGCATCGATCGGCCGCACGCAGAAGGGGTTTACGGCGCCGTCGGATATCGCGGGCAGACCGAGACCGACGAGGGGTGTATTGCGAGAGACCTTCCGGCCTCAGTGCAACTGCGCCGAAGCAGCGGCAAGCCGGACGCGCATCTCCCCGGGGATGCGAAACTGTCCAACTGGCGGATCTTGCTGCCACTCGGGGTGATCGATGCCAGCAAGGTGCACACGCGCGATATCGTCACCGACGATGCGGGTGAGCGCTACCAGATCGATGCGGCGTACATGACGAGCCTCGGGCTGCAGATTGCCGCCGAACGTCTGGAGACCTGAGAGCCGCCATGGCCGACCTGTCGGATGTGAGCAATACGCTCGTCGCACTGATCGCGAGCGTCCTGTATCCCAACGGTTCGTCCAGACCCTCAGCGCTTGGAATCGATGCGCGCATCTTTGTCGGCTGGCCGCTCCCCGCCCAATTGGATGCGGACCTGGCGAAGAATGTGTGCCAAGTCTCGGTCTATCCGTCAGCGATGAACCGCAACACCACGCGCTACATGGATCAGTGGCAGCCGGCGAGTGTGAATACACCGACGTTGGCACTCACCCTCGCGGGGCAGACGGTCACGGTCAGCGGGACAGTCCCGCCGGCCAACAATCCGCACAACCTGGTCATGTTCGTGGGCGGCGTGCCGTATGTCTATCAAGCCGTTCCCAGCGACACGCTGGCGAGCATTGCTGCGGCTCTCGCCGCACAGATTAATGCGGCGGTCCCCGGGACCAGCAGCGCCGGACCGGTGATCACCGTCCCGGCTCCGGCCGAGATCAACACAGTGCGCGTCGGTGTCACGGGCACCGGCGTCATGGAGATTCGGCGCCAAGAGCAGCTCTATCAAATCGGCATCTGGGCGCCCACGCCGACGGCCCGCGATGCGATTGCGAAGGCGATCGACCCAGTGCTCGCCTCCACCTTTCGATTGACCTTGCCGGATGGCTCTTCATGCCGGCTGATCTGGAAGAACAGCCTGCAGTCCGATCAGGCCCAGAAAGCGAACCTGTATCGACGCGATCTCTTCTACAGCGCTGAGTTTCCGACCTTGGACACCGAGACCGAAACGCAGATCACGCAGCAGCAGCTGAACACGGGGGTGGCCATCGCGGGCGTCTACCCCACGCAGCCGGTGACGACGATTTACGAATAGCCGCGCCGTCCGATTCCACCCCACGCAGCAGGCCGCCTTCGGGCGGCCTTTTTCGCTCTAGGAGCCTCGAATGCCGATCTCACAGGCTGGCAGCATCAATACAACGGCGCTGGTCGTCCCGAATCTTTACGTCCAGATCCAGCCGCCGCAGACTCAATTCCTCAACGGCGTGCCGACAAACGTCGCCGGCATCGTCGGCACGGCGACCTGGGGGCCAGTCAACAGCCCGACCACAGTGGGGAACCCGGCGCAGTACGCCTCTATCTTCGGCCCCGTGCAGAACCGCAAGTACGATGCGGGCACTTGCCTGAATCTGGCGGTCTTGCAGGGCGCGAATAACTTCCGGGTCGTGCGGGTCACTGACGGCACGGATACCGCAGCCCAGGCGCTCGTGCAGACGAGCTGCATCACCTTCACGTCCAAATACACCGGCTCCTTCGGCAACGGCATCACGGTGTCGGTCACCAGCGGCTCGCAGATCGGCACCTTCCGCGTAGTGGTCGGTGCCCCCGGCCTGGTCCCGGAGGCCTTCGACAACATCGGCTTCGGTCTGTCGGCCAATGCGCTCTGGGTGGCCATTGCCAACGCCATCAACAATGGCACGACTGTGCTGCGCGGACCCTCTGCGATCGTGACGGCCGTCGCGGGCGCCGGGATTGCCGCCCCCGTGACAGCGACATACAACCTGGCGGGCGGCACGGATGGCGCCGCGAGCATCACCGGGGCCGTCCTGGTGGGCACCGATACCGCCCCGCGCAAAGGCATGTACGCGCTGCGCAATACGGGCGTCAGCGTGGCTGCGCTCGCCGATTGCGATGACAGCACCACTTGGTCCACGCAGATCGCCTATGGGCTCTCCGAAGGCACCTACATGGTGGCCACGGGCCCTGCAGGCGACACCATCGCCAATGCCATTGCGACCAAGGCCTCGGCGGGGATCGACTCCTACGCATTGAAACTGTGCTTCGGCGACTGGTTATTCTGGCTCGACACCACCAACAATCTGCTGCGCCTGGTGAGCCCCCAGGGGGCATTCCTCGGGATGCTGGCGAATCTCTCGCCCGAGCAGAGCTCCCTCAACCAGCAGATGGAAGGGATCGCGGGTACTCAGAAGAGCTTCGCGAACCAGCAGTACGCGGACGCCGACCTGCAGCAGCTCGTGAGCGCCGGCATCGACCTGATCACGAATCCGGTACCGGGCGGCGCGTACTTCGGCGCCCGTGTGGGCCACAACTCAAGCTCCAATCCGCTCATCAACGGGGACAACTACACCCGGATGACGAACTACATTGCGAGCACCATCAATGCCGGAATGGGGCTCTTCATCGGCCAGCTGCAAAGCGCCTCCGTCCGAGCTCAGGCGCTCGCCACGCTCTCCGCTTACTTCGATAACCTGCAGCAGCAGGGAATGATCGGCGACCCCAACGGTGCGCCGGCCTACAGCGTGGTGCTGGATGCCACGAATAACCCGCAGTCGCGCGTTGCGCTCGGGTACATGCAGGCAGATGTGAAAGTTGAGTATCTCGCGGTGATCGAGAAGTTCCTGGTCAACATCCAGGGCGGTACTTCGGTGCAGATCACCCGTCAGTCGGTCGCGCTCGCCTAACACACAACACCCTTCGTCGCTCACGTAGCCGCCCGCGAGGCGGCTTTTTCGTTTCTGGAGCACCCACATGCCTTTGAACGGCTTTAGTATCGGTAGAGACGTCACGCTAAACATCGTGACGGGCTCCGGTCCCCTCAGTCTCAATCTCATCACCGGCTTCCAGTCCAAGCAGGACACGGTCGAGGAGAAGATCAAGGGGCTGGATGGGGTTACGCGGCATGTGCGCTTCTTCGATGCCTGGAGCGGCCGCTTCACGCTCGAGCGTCAGGACAGCACCCTTGATGACTACTTCTCGCAGCTCGAGGCGAACTTCTACGCAGGCCTCAACGAGCAGCCCGCGACACTCACCGAGACAATCACCGAGGTGAATGGCAGCGTCTCGCAGTACCGCTACCTCGGCGTACTGCTCAAGTACGATGACGCTGGCGAGTACCGCGGGGATACGAGCGTGAAGCAAACGATGTCCTTCATCGCCTCGCGGCGTGTGAAGATCGCATAGGAGTCAGGCCATGGCAGACGTCAAACTCAAACTCGCAGAAGCGCCCCCCTCGCAGCAGGTGGTCGCGAAGGCCATGCAGACGGTCAGCGTCGTCGATTCGACGGGCCGCACGCTCGTCCTGCGCAAGCCCGGGGTACTCGCGCAGTACCGGCTGATTGAGGTGATCGGCGAGGCGAACGAGCGCTACATCAACATGGTATTGCCGATCATCTATCTTGCGGAAATCGATGGCGATCCCGTCGTGATGCCGGTCAAGAAGAGCGAGGTCGAGGCTCTGATCCAGCGGCTGGATGATCCGGGGCTCGAGGCCCTCGCGAATGGCCTGCTGGAGCATTTTGCCGTCTCGACGCCGGAGGCTGACCGGCTCGCGGTAAAAAAATAGCCACGGCCACGCCGATCAAGGAGTGTCTGTGGCTCGTGCACAATGGCGTTCCGTTTGATGTGGCCTTCGCGCTCGATGAGATCACGCGCGCCGCTTGGTCGATCATCTGCTCAGAGTTCAACGGCTCGAAGTTCAACTGGCGCACCATGTCCTGGGAGCAGCCGGAATGAGTACGATCGGCGAGCCGCTCGAGACGCTCACGCAGGGCAACGAGATCGGGCTCAGAGTCCTGAGCCAGCACGTTACGCAGGAATTTCACAGCGTCCAGGCCTTCGCCTTGCATCTGCTCGCTGCGGAGGCGATCTGGCGTACGCAGCGCAAGCACGCGCTGAATGCCGCTGCGGATCTGATCAAGAAAGACGCGCGCGCCCAGATCGGCGAGTACCAAGAGGCCATTGGTAACTACCCCGCTTGGGCGGAGCTCGCCGAGAGCACTGAAGACGAGAAGGCGCGGCTGGGCGCGCCGGCCGATGCCCCTCTGCTGCGCTACGGCGACCTGCAGAAGAGCTTCCGCAGCGAGCTGGAAGGCGATGAGACGGTCATCGTCGGGTCGACCGATCCCGTCATGGAGTACCACGAGTTCGGCACGAGCAAGATGCCTCCGCGACCGGTGCTTGGGCCTGCACTTCTGAAGAACGACGAGAGGATCCGACAGATTCTCGGGGTGGCAATGCTCGATGCCATCGTGTCGGGCCAGCGCCTGGGCTATCGCTTCAATCCCGTCTACGGTGTTGGCCAGACACCGAACGAGGACTAGGTCGCGAGCATCACCCACACGATGAGCGCGATTGCGGCGAGGCTGGCCACGCCAACGAGCACGAATAAGCTGCCCACGAGCGCCAACAGCCCGCGCAGCTCCCAGGGCATCGCCGTGCGGAAGAAGGGCGCGGTGGGGTGGCGCGGCAGGATTTGCTGGCGCGGGTACTGCGCCCAGCGGAAGTGATCGGCCAGCCACTCTTGCGCGCGGAACGTGAGTGATCGCATGTCAACTGTCATTTTACGCGGGATTGCACGCTAAAACATGAGCTTCGAAGCCTACAGCGTTGCGATTCGGCTGCGTCTGATCGACAGCGTTTCCAGCGGCCTGATCAGCATGGCTGGGCAGTTCGCGGCCTTCAACCGCCATGTCGGGGCCAGCCAGGCGAACCTGAAGGCGCTGGAGGGCTCGCTGCAGCGCATCAAGATGATGGGGCTGCTGGGCGGGGCGATGCTGGGGGTGGGCGGCGCCGGGCTCTATGCGCTCCGCGGCCCGCTGGAGGAGGCCAAGCAATTCCAGCAGGAAGCTGCGCGCTTTGCCTCGCTCGGCTTCGGCAATAAGGTAAATCGGGATGCCGAGCA
>Ga0070741_10009032_pt1 | contig 19615 bp, 19 predicted proteins | sample Coa_R1_4_FD_66440 | JGI IMG/M metagenome (GOLD analysis project Ga0070741, IMG submission 66440) | Surface soil microbial communities from Centralia Pennsylvania, which are recovering from an underground coalmine fire - Coalmine... | ecosystem: Environmental > Terrestrial > Soil > Unclassified ...
CTTGCCGACCTTCAGGGTGAGCGTCCCGGAACCGTTCGAGTAGGAGCCGCCGATCACCGAGATCGTCGCCGTCGACGTCGTCAGAGACATCAGCTGGAAGACCGGACTCGCCGCGGGGAAGCCGCTGCCGGTCGCGACCGACTCGAGCGCGCCGTTGACGGAGATCACGGCGGAGCTCGGCGCCGTCGCCGGAGCGGACGGCGGCGCGGGCGGCAGCTTCGGCGTGCTTCCGCCGGAGCCGCCTGACTTCTTCGTCGTGCCGCTGCTCCCGGCCGAGCTCGGCTTGGGCCCGGCGGCGTTGAACGGATCCTTGCTCGAGAAGAGCGAGAACGACTGCAGCTGTCCGGCGCTCGGGGTCGCCTGAACCGCCGTGATCAGCTGGCTCGACGCGCCCGGCGCCAGCGACGTCGTGGTCGTCGCGGGCGCGGCCGCTGCGAGCGTCGGCGCTGCGAGCCCGGTCGAGTCGGCCGGGGTCGGCGTCGCCGTCGGCGTCGTCGCTGCCGCGATCTGCGGCTTCGAATCCGCGTTGCTCTTGTTGAGCGACATCATCGTGTGCACGGCGTAGGCCATCGCGAGCGTCAGCACGAGGCCGAGCACGATCACCATCTTCTTCTGCTTCTCCGCCTTCGCCTTCTGAGCGTCGGCGACGGTCTTGCGTGCCATCGTCTCTCCTCTCGTCGCCTAGCCCGAGGTGCTGGTCGTGTCGGTCGAGGTGTCGGTCGGCGTCGTCACCGGCGGGGCGAGCGCAGCCTCGGCGGCACTGCCGAACGTGAAGGTCTTCAGCCCGATGTTGGCCTGGAGCGCCTTGCTCCCCGACGTCCCGGCCGGGGTGATCTGCACCGTCTGGACCGAGATCAGGCGGCCGGAGACGTCGAGCAGACCGTCATGCACGGCCACGAGCGTCCGCAGCCGGTAGAGCAGGTCGGTCAGCCCGTAGAAGTCGCCCGTTACCGTCATCGTGATCGTCGATGCCCCCGTCGTCGGGTCGGGCGCTCCGGGGGAGATGGTCGAGAGCTGGGTGCCGGAGTCGCGGATCTGCTGGTCCAGCTCGAGGAGGAGGTCGGGCATGTCCATAGTCATCGGCATCGCCTTCGACAACTTGTAGAGGTAGGCGGTGCGAATGGTCGGCTGCTTCGGCTGCGTGAGCGCCGAGCTGTTCGCCGAGGGGGCGCTCGCCTGCTCGACCTGGACCTCCGTCGCGGCGGCGGCGCGGGAGATGCTCTGCGCGGTCGCGCGCTGGGGGCCGACGAGCATGAACCAGCCGAGGATGAGGAGCAGGACGTCGCCGCCGACGATGGCCGCGATCGCGCCGCTGCGGGTGCCCTTGAGCTTCGCCTTCATCAGCCCGAGGTCGTCGTCGTGTCGGTCGGGGTGGTCGGGACGGGGGCCGGCGCGGCCACGGGCGGGCCTGCGACCGACGCGTTGATCGAGAAGGTGACGCCGCCGGCGCTCGAGGGGGTGCTGCTGCCGCCGCTCGAGCCCGAGTCCGTGCTCGAGGCGCCGGTGCTGACCGGCCCGAGCGCGACGTTCGAGAGGTCGGGGACGAGCTGGAGCCGCGACAGGAGCCGCGCGACGCTGTCGTAGGAGAACGCGCTGCCGGCGATCGTGAAGCCCTGCTGCGCGGTACCGGGCGCGACGCCGATGACGGGCGTCGTGGCCGGCGCGGTGAAGGAGAGCGACGAGAGGGTGACGTCGTCGGGCATGACGAGCGAGACCTCGCGCAGGATGCGATCCCAGGCGATCCGCTGCGACAGGTTCGTCGTCACCACCGAGAGCCACTGGGCCTCCTGCCCGGTGATCGACGGCGGCGGCACGACGGGCGTGACCGGCGTCGTCGGCTTCTTCACGGCCGGCGACGGCTTGCGATGGAGCGAGAGCTGCGCGAGCTGGAGTCGCGCTGCGGTGAGGCGGGCCTGCTCCGTGCTCGCCTTCGAGTGCGCGGTCATGAACGCAGCGCCGAGCGCGATCATCACGATCACGCCGAGCGCGGAGCCGATGACGACCGCAGGATCTTCCTGGCGGAGGCTCTTGCGGGTCTGCAGGTCCTTCGGCAGCAGGTTGACGGCGCGCATCAGTCCTCGATCCCCAGTCCGATCGCGACCGCAAGCGAGCCGATCTGCTCCGTCGACGCCGCGGCCCGCTTCGTGACCTTCAGACGCGCGAGCGGATCGCCGACGCGCACGTGCACGCCGATCAGCCGCTCGAGCTCCTCGGCGAGACCCGGCATCCCCGCCGTGCCGCCGGTGAGGACGATCTCTCCGATGCCCAGGCTGCCGGGCTGGTTCTGGTAGAACTGCAAGGAGGACACGAGCTCGCGCGCGAACGACTGGATCTGTCGCCGCACCGCGTCGAGCGCAACCGCAAGCTGCTCCTGTGTCATTCCCTCGGGAGTCGTCGTGCCGTCGAGCGAGAGGCCGCGCTTCAGCTCCTCCACCTCGGACGGCGTCGTGTCGAATGCGCGCGCGAGCGCGACGTTCAGCGCCGAGCCGCCCCACTCGACGACGCGGGTGAACTCGCAGATACGGCCGTCCGACACTGCGAACGTCGAGCGGTCGTGGCCGATCGCGACGGCGACGAGCGCAGAGCCGCCCCGGTCGGCGGGCGCACCGAGCGCGCGCAGCAGCGCGAACGCCTCGAGGTCGATCCCGGAGAGCGTGATGCCGGCCTTCCTGCACGCGCCGACGTACCGGTCGATCAGCTCGCGGTAGGCGACGACGAGCAGGACGCGTTTCACGGGCTGGCCCTCGCCGTTGACCGACTCCTCGAGCACGCGATAGTCGAGCACCGCCTCGTCGAGCGGAATCGGAAGCGCCTCCTGCGCGCGGAACTGCACCGCGTTCGCGAGCTGCTTGTCCTCGTCGACTCCGATGATGTCGAGGATGCGGACGCCGATGCGGTTCGACGCGATGCCGAGCCGCACGTTCTTCTTCGGCAGCTTGTGACGCGCGAAGAACGCCTTGAGCGAGTCGCCGAGGGCCTCGGGGTCGCGGAGCTCGCCCGCGACGACGACGCCCGCCGCGAGCGGGTCGCGCGCGAGCTGCTGCAGCTCTGCGACGCCGTTGTTCGAGATGCGGGCAGCGGCGAGCTGCGACGCGCCGACCTTGAGGCCGACGAGCCGCTTCGCGCTCTGCCCGCCCTTCGAGCGCTTCGGCAGGCCGAGCTTCGGCTTGGAAAGCGAGACGCCGCGCTTCCAGAACGGCACCGCGGGCGCCGCCGGCGGCGCGGGGACGACGGGCAGCTGCGCCGTCTCGGCCTCCGGCGCCGACTTCGGCTTGCGCGAAAGCGAGAGCTCCTTCTTCCAGAACGGCTGGCCCGGGACCTTCGCGGCCTTCACCTTCGGCTGCTTGGGCTGCTTCGGCGCCTTCGGCTTGCGCGAGAACGAGAGGTCCTTCTTCAGGAACGAGGTCTTCGCGGGCGCAGGCACCTCGAGCGGCGGCAGCTCCGCGGCGGGCACGGGCGGATGCACGGTCACCGGCTCGGGCGCGGCCGGCGCCGGCGGCAGCTCGGGCTCGGCGAGCCAGGGCTCGGCCGGAGCGGGCGCCTCGGCGGCCGGCTCGACCCACTGCTCGACGATCTGCTCGTCCGGCGCGGGCGCAGCCGGCGAGACGGGAACGACAGGTGCAACCGGTGCGACCGGCGGCGAGGGAGGCAGCGGAATCGTGGGCACCGGCGGATCGAGCGGCAGCTCGGCGACGGGGTGCACCGCTGCGACCGGCGGCGCGTCGGCGGCGGTCGCCGGCTCGGGATCGGGCACGGCTGCGAGCGGCACGGGGCCGGCGGGCTCCGCGGACACGGGTGCGACCGGCGCCGGGGCGACCGGAGCAGGAGCGACAGGAGCAGGGGCGTCCGGGGCGGGTGCGACCGGCTCGACCGCCTGCGGCTGCGCCGGCTCGGCCATCGCGGAGACGACCGACTCGGCGAGCAGCGTCGGCGCGACGGTCGTCGCCGGATCGCCCGGCACGAGCTCGGCGTCGGGTCCGACCGCGGCGGCCGCTTCCTGCATCAGGCGCTCGACCGTCTTCTGGTCCGGCTTGCGTTGCTTGCCGCGGCCGAGTCCGATCTCGCGCTTCCAGATCGACGTGCGCTCCGCCGCCTCGAGCGGCATCGGCAGCGACGGCGCCTCGGCGGCCGGCTTCGGCTCCTTCGCCTTGCGCGAGAACGAGATCTCCTTCTTCAGGAACGACTGCTTCGCCGCCTTCGGCTCGGCCGGCGCCTTCGCGCGCTTCGGCTCCTTCGGCGCCTTCGGCTCCTTGGGAGCCTTGGGCTTGCGCGAGAACGAGATCTCCTTCTTCAGGAGCGACTCCTTCTTCGCCTGCTCCGGCAGCTCGAAGGCCTCGGGATCGGCGTCGGGCTTCGGCTTGCGCTTGAGCGAGATCTCCTTCTTCCAGAACGAATCGCTCACGCCTAGCTCCCGGCCATCCGCAGTGCAGGCGCCGTCGGCTGCTGGAGCATCGGCGCGTGCGGCTGGTGCGCGCTCGCGAGCGCGGCCTCGACGTTCATCCCCGAGCGCTCGAGGATGCCGATCAGCTGGTCGGGACGGCTCGAGCGCGAGATCGCCTCGTCGACGTTGATCACATGGCGCAGCGCGAGATCGGCGAGTGCCTGCTCCATCGTCTGCATGCCGCGCAGCGTGTTCGTCTGCATGATCGAGTAGACCTGCTCGATCTTCGCCTGACGGATCAGGTTGCGAACCGCGTCGTCCGGCAGCAGGATCTCGAGCGCCGCGACGCGTCCGGAGCCGTCCGCGGTCGGCAGGAGCGCCTGCGTCACGACCGCCTGCAGCGAGCCGGCGATCATGATGCGCACCTGCTCCTGCTGCTCCGGCGAGAAGACGTCGATGATGCGGTCGATCGTCGACGGCGCGCTCTGCGTGTGCAGCGTCCCGAAGACGAGGTGGCCGGTCTCGGCGGCGGTGAGCGCGGTCGAGATCGTCTCGAGGTCGCGCATCTCGCCGACGAGGATCACGTCCGGGTCCTGGCGGAGCGCAGCCTTGAGCGCTGCTCCGAAGCTCGGCGTGTCGGGACCGATCTCGCGCTGGTTGACGATGCAGCGCTTGTGCCGGTGCACGAACTCGATCGGGTCCTCGACCGTGAGGATGTGCTCCGAGCGGTTGCGGTTGATCTCGTCGATGATCGCTGCGAGCGTCGTCGACTTGCCGGAGCCCGTCGGGCCGGTGACGAGGACGAGCCCGCGCGGATACTCCGCGAGCGAGTGCAGGATCGCCGGGAGCTGCAGCTCCTCGAGCGACTTGATCTCCTGCGGGATGAGACGGAACGCGGCGCCGACCGCCTCCCGCTGGTAGTAGACGTTCACGCGGAAGCGGGCGAGGCCCGGCATGGAATAGGCGAAGTCGAGCTGTCGGTTCAGCTCGAAGTGCTTCTGCTGCTCGCTCGAGAGGATGCGATAGAGGAGCGAGCGCGTGTCGTCGGCGGTGAAGGGCTGAAAGCCCTCCGCGCGCGCGATCTCGCCGCGGATGCGAAACGCCGGCGGGCTTCCGACCGTCACGTGCAGGTCGGAGGCGCCGAGCGCCACCATCTGCTCGAGCAGGCCGTCGATGGAGGTGAGTTGCTCGGACATCGTCCCTCGACCGAGCTATCGGCAAGCGCGCAGAACGCCTTGAGTCCCGCGTGCAATCACCCACGGTGGGGGATCTCCGAGGGGGAGAACCCCCCTAATGGGGGCACGGCGAGCGTCGCGGGAGCCCGATACACCGAACGTTCCGCCACATTCCTCCGTGGAAGGAGAAGTACGTCCAATGATCTCCCGCGTGAAGACGCGCCTCGGCTCCGATCAGGGCTTCACCCTGATCGAGCTTCTGGTCGTCATCATCATTCTCGGCATCCTGCTCGCGATCGCAGTGCCGTCGTATCTCAGCTTCAAGGATCGCGCTAACAAGTCGGCGGCGCAGGCGAACATTCGCGCGGTGCTTCCCGACGTCGAGTCCTACAACGCCGACAACACCCCGGGCAACACGACGAACGACCCGGACGGCGCGACGGACACCACTCACAGCGACAGCGGCTACACCGGCATGACGGCTGCGCTGCTCAAGTCGAACTACGACCAGGCGTTCCCGGCCTCCCTGTGGGTCATGGGCTCGGCCGACGTCAACGGAGCGGCTGCCCCGACGGGCACCGCCTGGACGGGCTCGCCGACGCAGACGAACTACTGCGTCGTCGCGCAGAACGGCAGCTGGTACGCGTGGAAGCTCGGCCCTGGCGGCACGATCAAGGTCGACACCACGAAGACGAACGTCTGCGGCAGCTAGCTCTAGCTTCCGCACCCGCGTGACACGAAGGGGCGCTCCGGCGCCCCTTCGTCGTCGTGTTGGACAACACATACGGGGGATTCACCCACGCTGAGGGGGGCGGATCACTCGAAAGGGGCTAGCTCGGATGCGCATCGCTCACCGATATGAGACGAGCCATCCGCCATCCTCTCTGTGGAAGGAGAGCACGTCCAAATGATCTCCCGCGTAAAGGCGCGCCTCGGCTCCGAGCAGGGCTTCACCCTGATCGAGCTCCTGGTCGTCATCATCATCCTCGGCATCCTGCTCGCGATCGCGGTGCCGTCGTACCTCAGCTTCAAGGATCGCGCGAACAAGTCGGCCGCGCAGGCCAACGTGCGCGCCGTCCTGCCTGACATCGAGTCGTACAACGCCGACAACACCCCGGGCAACACGACGAACGACCCGGACGGCGCGACCGACACGACGCACAGCGACAGCGGCTACACCGGCATGACCGCCGCGCTGCTCAAGTCGAACTACGACCAGGCGTTCCCGGCGTCGCTCTGGATCATGGGCTCCACCGACGTCAACGGAGCCGCGGCACCGACCGGCACCGCCTGGACGGGCTCGCCGACGCAGACGAACTACTGCGTCGTCGCCCAGAACGGCAGCTGGTATGCGTGGAAGCTGGGCCCGGGCGGCACGATCAAGGTCGACACGACCCTGACGAACGTCTGCGGCAGCTAGCCGGCCGAACGACGGAACGAGGGGGCGCTCCGGCGCCCCCTCGACTTTTCTCTCCCAGGAGCTAAAGCGCGTGCGCCCCTCTTCCGATACCCACACTGTGAGCAGCTGCCGCCTTCGTGAGCTCGCAGCACGGCTGCGGAGTCGCCTCCGCAGCGAGGAATCCGGCTTCACGCTCGTCGAGCTGACGATCGTGCTGCTGATCCTCGGCATCCTGCTCACGATCGCCGTCCCGAGCTACCTCTCGTTCAAGGACAACGCGAACAAGACTGCCGCGAAGTCGGATGTCGCGCAGGCGATGCGCTCCGTCGTCGCGTACGGCGCCGACAACTATCCGGGCTCGCAGAACGACCCCGATCCCGGCGCGACGAACGGCACCACCGACAGCGGCTACTCGGGCATGACGCTGCAGGAGCTTGCAACGCACTACGACGCCTCGATCTCGACGGTGGCCGGTGCTCCGTACGTCATCGACCCGGCGGGCTTCACGCCGACGCCGTCCGACGCGCAGGACTTCTGCATGACGGCGGCGATCGGCCGCTGGATCGCAGTGCAGCACGGACCCGGAACCGGCGTCCAGGTCGGAACCCTCTTCACGCCCGGCACCTGCTCGGTGAGCTGACGACGCAGTCGGGGAGAGCGGCGTGAACCTGACTGTCAGCCCGCAGATCAAGATCCTTGCCCTCGTCGGGCTGCTCGCGGCGCTCGGGCTCGGCGCGAGCATGTTCGTGCTCGGCGGGCACAGCTCGAGCAACAAGACGCAGACGATCTCCTCGACGGTCGCTCGGCCGGCGCACACGCCGACCGTCGCGCGGACGACGCCCGCGCCGACGCGCACGACGTCGACCACCGCAACGAAGGCGCCGACGACGACGAAGCACGCGCACCATGCCGTCAAGCCGAAGGGCTTCCGCGGCAACGCCGTCTACGCGCAGCTGCCCGTGCCGCTGCAGTGGCAGCTCGCGCACCACAAGATCGTCGTCGTCAGCCTCTACAACCCGAGCTCCGACGTCGATTCGATCTCTGTCGCCGAGGCGCACGCCGGCGCGCAGGATGCGGGCGCGGGCTTCCTGCTCGTGAACGTGCTGGACAACAAGGTCGCCGGCATCCTCACGGCGCTCCTGCCGAACGGCGGGCTGCTGCCCGACCCGGGCGTCCTGATCTACAAGGCGCCGGGCGACGTCGTGATGCGGCTCGACGGCTTCAACGATCGCGACGCGGTCGCGCAGGCGGCGACGGACGCGATGCAGGGTGAGATCGAGCCGACGACCGATCCCACCTCGACGCTCTCCGCCCCGGTGACGACGCCGTCCGAGCCGGTCGCCTCGCCGACGCCGACCGACACGACGGCGGGCTAGGCACTCGTGACCCGCGCCGCCGAGACGACGGGCCGCGAGCTCTTCGTCCGCCACGCGAAGAAAGACGGACGCTCCGTGACGGTCCTGCGTGCGATCGACTACGGCACGTCGTGCGTCGTCGAGGCGGAGGTGTACCCGTCGGGCTCGCCCGAGGCAGTCCGGCCCGGGCCCTACACGTTCGCCGACGCCGCGCAGGCGACGGCCTTCGTCACCGAGGCCGTCGAGAGCCTCATGTACCTCGGCTGCGACGTCTTCGCCGAGTAGCGTCCCGCTCTAGCGGGGGTCGATCCCGACGAGGGCCGTCGCGCGGTCCTGCAGCCGGTCGGCCGCAGGCAGCGTCCCGACCGCGACGAGCGCTCCGGCCAGGAGCGCAGCCCCCACGATCGCGAGCCGTAGCCCGAGCCCCGCGACACGGCAGCGGAGCGCGCGCGGCAGCTCGAGCAGGTGCGCGAGCACGTGCACCGCGGTGGCGGCGAACCAGACGACGAAGCTCGCCTTGTGCAGGCCGACGAGCGTGCCGTGCCGCTCGTCGAGGGCGAGCAGCGCGACGCCGGTGGCGAAGAGGGCGGCCGTCGAGGCGACGAGCACGGGCGCGACGAGCACCCGCAGGACGACGTGCGGCGGGCCGCGCCGGATGTACTCCTCGCCGCGGAGGTAGTAGCGGGCCATCCGCCAGCCGGTGCTCGCGAGCTTCAGCACGACGAGCGGGATCAGGAACATCCCGACGAAGGCGTGGACGGTCAGGAGCGAGCGGAGGTTCAGGAGGGTCGCGCCCTCCACGGCCAGCAGCACGACGAGGAGGACGGCGACCCCCGCGGTCAGCTGCTCGTTGCCGAGGCTGCCCCCGGAAACGAGCCGACGCAAGCGATGACTTTTCCGGCCGCCGCCGGTCTGCATGGATAGATACTGACGGACCACCTCTGAAAGGAGCTCCATGTCCAAGGTCTCGCTGCTCGTCGGCACCCGCAAGGGCCTCTTCATCCTCGATAGCGACGACCGCCACAGCTGGCGCACCCGTGGCCCCTTCTGCGAGAGCTGGCCCGTCTACCACGCGATCCAGGACCCCTCGGACGGAACGATCTACGTCGGTGCCGGCAGCGAATGGCACGGCGCGGCGGTCTGGCGCAGCAAGGACCTCGGCGAGACCTGGGAATGGTCGGGCGAGGGCATCAAGTATCCGGAGGGCGACGAGCCGATCACGAAGGTCGCGTCGGTGACCGCGGCGCACGGGAAGCTCTACGCGGGCGTCGGCGCGCCGGGCATCTTCGAGAGCGCCGACGGCGGCGTCACGTGGTCGCTGCTCTCCCGGCTCGAGGACCAGGCGGCCTTCGAGCGCTTCAAGAACCCGGAGAACTCGCCGCCCGGCCGACTGGGACTGATCGCGACCGTCTTCGACCCGGACGACCCCAAGCGGTTCTTCGCGAACGTCCAGGGCTTCGGCATCTGGGAGACCGAGGACGGCGGCTCGAGCTGGACGCCGCGCAACCAGGGCCTCCGCGCCGACTGGCCGCTCGAGGACCCGGCGTGGGGCTACTGCGTGCACAAGCTCGTGCGCTCCCCTGCCGATCCGGATCGCATCTTCGAGATGACGCACGTCGGCGCGTATGTCTCCCACGACCGCGGCGCGAGCTTCACCGAGATCACCGAGGGCCTGCCCTCCGACTTCGGCTTCGCCGCGGCGGCGCACCCGCACGACCGCGACACCGCCTACATGATCCCGCTCGATCCCCAGCACGGCCGTTACATGCACGACGGGCACGCGGCCGTCTGGATGACGCGCGACGCCGGTTCGAGCTGGCAGCGGCTCGACAACGGGCTGCCGCAGGACGGTGCGTACCTCGGCGTGCTGCGCGAGGGGATGGCGACCGACACGCAGGACGTCCCGGGCGTCTACTTCGGCACGAGCACCGGCCAGATCTTCGCCAGCGCCGACGAGGGCGCGTCGTGGTCGGAGATCGCGAACTACCTGCCGGCGATCACGTCGATCGGGGTTGCCGAGGCGGCATGACCGACGTGCATCTCCCCTCGACGCTCCTGCCGCTCTTCCCGGGGCTGACACGGCACGTCGACGTGGAGGCGGCAACGGTCGACGACGCGCTCGCGCGCCTCGACGAGCGGTTCCCCGGCCTCCGAGAGCGGCTCTGCGAGCCGAACGGGCTCCGCCCGCACATCCACGTCTACGTCGACCGGGAGCGGGCCGACCTCGGCACGCCGCTGCGCGGCGAGGGCCGGCTCGACGTGATCGCGGCGATCAGCGGCGGCTGAGCGCGCTCCGCGCGGGCTTGACTCGTGCGGGCGCGATCTGAAAACGTTTACATCGTCCGGCTCAGACCGAAGGGAGTTCCATCATGGGGAGGCTCGCCCGGGCCGCCGCCGTGCTCGGCCTCGCGCTCGCCGCGCTCGCGGCGACGGCGCCGGGGGCCGGTGCAAGCGGCCGTGCCCTCGATCCGCACGCACGTTTCTTCGTACCGGCGCCCGACGCCGGCGCGGTGCAGCAGGAGCTCGGTCTCCTGCGCGCGCACGACCTCGCCGACGCGGTACGGCTCGGCGCGCTGCTCGCGCAGGGCCATGCGGTCTGGTTCACCGGGGGCACGCCCCAGCAGGTCGAGCGGCAGGTCCGCGAGACGATGCTCGAGGCCGCCTTCGAGCGGGCGACGCCGGTGCTCGTCGCCTACGACATCCCAGGCCGCGACTGCGGCAGCTTCTCCGCGGGGGGCGCCGCCGACCTCGCGTCGTACGAGCAGTGGATCGCCGGTTTCGCACGCGGCATCGGCCACGGCTCGCCGATCGTGATCCTCGAGCCGGACGGCCTCGGCCTGTTGCCGCAGACCAACTGCGGCTCGACCGTCTTCACCGACGCCGACCGCTACGCCGAGCTGAACGACGCGGTCGACGTGCTCGGCGCCGCCGGCGCGCGGGTCTACCTCGACGGGACGCATCCGGGTTGGCAGAACGTCGGCGACGCGGCGTCGCGGCTCCTCGCCGCCGGCGTGCAGCGCGCGGGCGGGTTCTTCCTCAACGTCTCGGCGTTCCAGTACACGACGAACGACGTCTTCTACGGCACGTGGATCTCGGACTGCATCGCCTATGCGACGCAGGTCGCTCCGGGCGACTTCGCAGACTGCCCGAACCAGTACTGGGACGGCGGCCCCGCGTCGAACTGGCAGGGGGCGGCGCTCTCGCCGTACCAGGTCTGGTCCGACACACCGCTCACGCCGCTGCCGGTCGACGGCAACGATCCGCGGCTCACCTCCGACACCGCGGGCATCGACTCGCGCTGGGCGCTCGACCTCGGCTCGGTGCAGCCGACGACGCACTTCGTCGTCGACACGAGCCGCGACGGGCAGGGGCCGTGGAACTGGGCGGCGGCCGGCTATCCGAGCGCCGCGGTCGCGCAGGACTTCTGCAATCCGCCCGGGCGCGGCGCCGGTCCGCGGCCGACGGCGAACACCGGCAATCCGCTGGTCGACGCGTACCTGTGGGTGAAGGTGCCCGGCGAGTCGGACGGCTCGTGCACCCGCGGCGCCTCGGGAACCGTCGATCCGCTGTGGGGCATCGCGACGCCGGCCGCCGGCGGGTGGTTCCCGCAGCAGGCGCTGCAGCTCGCACAGCTCGCGAGCCCGGCGCTCCTGCCGTAGGCACGACCGGGCGGGGGCGGCGGGACGACCGCCGCCCCCGCCTAGACTCTGCTTTCTCGACCGGGAGGAGCGATCACGAGCATCCGTGAGGTGGCGAGGTTGAGCGGCGTCTCGGTCGCGACCGTGTCGCGCGTCCTCAACGAGCCGTCGCTCGTCAGCGAGACGACGCGGGCGCGCGTGCTCGAGCACGTCCGCGCACTCGACTACATTCCGAACGCGGCGGCACGCACGCTCGTCCGCCGCCGCTCCCAGCTCGTCGGCGTCGTCGTCAACACCGGCGTCGAGCATCCCGACCTGAAGCATCCGTTCTTCCAGGACGTCCTCGTCGGGCTGAAGGACGCCGTGGGCAGCCACGAGTACGACCTGCTGCTGTTCTCGACGGGTGAGTCCTTCCTGCGCCGCGCGCTTCGCCACCAGGTCGACGGTCTCGTGCTGATGGGCGTCGACCGCAACGACGCCGACCTGCACGCGCTGCTCGTGCGGGAGGTTCCCGTCGTCGCCGTCGACCTCGACGTCGCAGGTCCGCGCGCCGGCTATGTGATGTCGGACAACGTCACCGGCGCGAGGCTCGCAGTCGCACACCTGGCCGGGCGCGGTCACGAGCGCATCGCGACGATCACCGGGCTCCTGAACACGCGGCCCGGAGCCGACCGCCTGCGCGGCTACGAGCAGGAGCTGGCCGCACGCGGACTGCCGCTGCCCCCCGAGTACGTCCGCGAGGGCGACTTCTACCCCGCGAGCGGCGACGCCGAGCTGCGCGCGCTCCTCGCGCTGCCGGAGCCGCCGACCGCCGTCTTCGCGGCCTCGGACGACATCGCGCTCGGCGCGCTGCAGGCGCTCGCAGAGGCGCGTCGGGAGCTCGCGATCGTCGGCTTCGACGACGCCGAGCTCGCAGCGATCGTCTCGCTGACGACGATCCGCCAGGACAAGACGGCGCTCGGCGCCGCGGCCGGGGCCGCGCTCGTCGCGATGATCGAGGACGACGCCGCGCCGCCCGCGCTCGTCCTCCCCGTCGAGCTCGTCGTTCGCGAGACGGCGTGACGGTGCGGCCGGTCACCCTCTTCACCGGTCAATGGGCGGATCTGCCGCTCGCTGAGCTGGCGGCGAAGGCCGGCGGCTGGGGCTACGACGGGCTCGAGCTCGCCTGCTGGGGCGACCACTTCGACGTGGCGGCTGCGCTCGCCGACTCCGGCGAGCTCGTGCGGCGCCGCGAGACGCTCGAGCAGAACGGCCTGCGCTGCTTCGCGCTCGGCGCGCATCTCGTCGGCCAGGCGGTCGCCGACCCGATCGACGAGCGGCACGCGCGCATCCTGCCGCCCGAGATCTGGGGCGACGGCGAGCCCGAGGGCGTGCGGCGCCGCGCGGCCGAGCGGCTGCAGGACACGGCGCGCGCGGCGGCGGCGTTCGGCGTCACGCAGGTGAACGGCTTCACCGGCTCGCCGGTCTGGCACCTGCTCTACTCGTTCCCGCCGAACGACTTCGACGCGATCGAGCGCGCATACGACGAGGTCGCCGAGCGCTTCGGCCCGATTCTCGACGTCTTCGAGCGAGAGGGTGTGCGCTTCGGGCTCGAGGTCCACCCCACCGAGATCGCCTACGACTTCGTCACGACTCGCAAGCTGCTCGACGCGCTCGGCCGCCGCGAGAGCTTCGGGCTCAACCTCGATCCGAGCCACTTCGCGCCGCAGTTCCTCGACCCCGCCGCCTTCGCGCGCGAGTTCGGCGACCGCGTGTACCACGTGCACGTGAAGGATGCGAAGCGGCGGCTCGACGGGCGCCGCTCGATCCTCGCCTCGCACCTCGACTTCGGGGACAGCGCCCGCGGCTGGGACTTCGTCTCGCCGGGCCACGGGGACGTCGACTTCGACGAGCTCTTCCGCGCGTTGAACGAGGTCGGCTACGCGGGTCCGCTGTCAGTCGAGTGGGAGGACAGCGGCATGGACCGCGAGTGGGGCGCGCGCGAGGCCGTGGAGTTCGTCCGCCGCGCCGACTTCGCGCCCTCCGGCGTCGCCTTCGACGCGGCGATGCAGCGCGACCGCTAGCCGGGGACGACCGCGCCGACGAGCCCGTGCACGTCGAGCTCCGACGCCCCGCGCCACCGGTGCGGACCGGACGCGAAGAAGAGCGTCGTGCGCGGCCCCGCCATGTGCCCGTTGCCGAACGCGATGCCCCACACGCCCGGCAGCGCGAGCGGCTTGCCGTTCCGCCCCGGCAGCTGGCCGCGGTACGACCACCCGGAGCCGCTCGGCGCGTACGCGTTCACGCGGCCGGTCCCGAAGTTCGCGACGAGCAGGTCGCCGCCGAAGGCGCCGAAGCCGCGCGGCGCGAGCGCGAGCCCCCACGGCTCGGCGAGGTTCGCCGTGCGCGCGACGTGCGCGATCAGGCGCCCATCGAGCGAGTACTCGTCGACGTAGCCGCCCGTCGGCGCATCGTTGCCGTTGACCGGAGCCGGCGACGCGTACGTGACGAACAGGTGCCCCGCAAGCGCGCGAACGTTGAACGGCGCGTACCACGCCGGAATCGACGGATCGACGAACGCGCCGCGTAGCCGCACCGGCCGCCAGCGCGAGTCGTAGACGCGAATGCGGTCGTTGTGGAAGTCCGTTACGTACAGCCGGTCCTGCGCGACGGCGAGCCCGCGGAAGACCGAGCCCGGGCTGTCGATCGCCACGACGGCGGTGCTCGACCAGCCCTTCGGCACTGCCGGCGACCACGCGCGGATCGTGCCGTCCTCGCACGCGTACACGAAGCGGGCCGCGCCGGCTGCGCCCGCCGAACGCACGACGAAGCCGCTGCCCGAGTACGCGGCGACGCCGGTCGGCCCGCATGCGACGTCGATCGTCAGCGCCTGCTTGCGCCCGTTGCCGGCATAGAGCGTGCTCGTGTTGCGCGACTCGTTCGTCACCCACCACGGCCCGGTCGGCGTCGCGGCGAGGCCCCAGGCGTTGCCGAGCGAGCGGTCGTGGGTGGGCGCAGCGAAGCCCGGATCCGCGACGAGAGGCCGCACCGTGAAGCCGCCGGAGCGCGCGGGGAGCACGGCCGCGAAGATGCCGCCGACGCCGGCCGCCACGATCGTCGCAGCGAGCAGGCGCCTCCGGCTCATCCCGACGCCACCCGCTTCCTCGGCTTGGCCTCCGCCTCGAGGAGCGGCGCAACCTCGATCGTCCGACCTTCCTCGGCCGAGCGCAGCACCGCGTCGATCGTCTCCAGGACGTGGAGCGCGAGCTCGCCGGAGGCGCGATGCGGCCGGCCCGCCTCGAGCGACTCGACGAGCTCGTGCAGCCCGAGGCCGCGCGTCTCCATGTCGCCGCGCGACTCGTAGGCGAGCGGCTCCCAGTCGTCGCGGTCGCGGCGAATGCACACGTCGCCGAGGAAGGCGTTCGCGTCGGGCAGCGAGAGCGAGCCTTCGGTCCCGTGCACGATCATGCCGCTCTCGTAGCGACCGCGCGCCTCGAAGCTCACGGTCAGCGTCGCGATCGCACCCGCGGCCGTCTGCAGCGCGCAGGCGACGTGCGTCGGCACCTCGGTGCTGAAGCGCTGTCCGGCGCGCGGCCCGACGCCGAGCTCGCGCTCGAGCGTCGGCGTCGCGACGAAGCCCGACGCCGCCGCGAAGGGGCCGAGCAGGGAGACGAGCGCGGTGAGGTAGTACGGGCCGATGTCGAGCAGCGGTCCGCCGCCGGCGCGGTAGAAGAAGTCCGCGTTCGGATGCCAGCCCTCGGGCCCGCCCGTCAGCATCTGCGCCGTGGCGCCGATCGGCTCGCCGATGTCGCCGCGCGCGATCGCGTCGCGCGCGGCGCTGTAGGCGCCGCCGAGGAACGTGTCCGGCGCGCAGCCGATCCGCAGGCCGAGCGAGCGCGCCTTCTGCACGACGCAGGCGCCGCCCTCGATCGACATCGCGAGCGGCTTCTCCGTATAGGAGTGCTTGCCCGCGTCGAGCGTCGCGCCGACGAGCGGCTCGTGCACCGCCGGCGGCGTCAGGTTGAGCACGAGGTCGAGCTCGTCGGAGGCGATCAGCTCGTCGACGCCGAGCGCCTCGAGCCGGTGCTCCTCGGCGAAGCGGCGCGCAGCCTCCACGTCGACGTCCGCGCAGGCGACGACGTCGAAGGTCGGGAACGCCGTCGAGTCCGCGACGTAGCGCTTGGCGATGATCCCGCAGCCGACGACTCCGACGCGCAGGGGTCTCATGCGGCCGCCTCGAGGGCGTCGCGCACGGAGTGGATCGAGCGCTCGATCGCCTCCGCCGGCGGCCGGTCGAGCTCGTCCTGCTCGACGATCAGCCACTCGACGCCGAGCTCGGCCGCCCTCGGGACGATGTCCGCGTAGCCGACCGCGCCCTCACCGACCGGGACGTGCTCGCGCGTGCCACGCGCACGCAGGTCCTTGACGTGCACGAGCGGCGTACGGCCACGCATCCACTCGAGGAGCCGCACGGGCGACTCGCCCGCGTCCCAGCCCCAGCCGAGATCGAGCTCGAGCCAGAGCAGATCGGCGGGAAGCTCGCAGAGCCGGTCGAGGAGCGTCGTGCCGTCCTCGAGCCGCGCGAGCTCGCCCCAGTGGTTGTGGAATCCGAAGCGCAGGCCGGCGTCGCGCGCCCGCGCCGCAAGCGCCGCGATTCGCTGCACCGACTCGTCGGCGTCGGCGCTCGACTCCGGCGGGTCGATCCACGCGAGCGCGACACGGTCGCAGCCGAGCACGCGCTGCTCCTCGGCGAGCCGCTCGACGTCGACGTCGAGCGAGACGTGGCGTCCCGCGACGACGAGACCGAGCCCGTCGAGCAGCTCGCGCAGCTCCTGCGCGCTCCGGCCGTAGAGGTCGTGCAGCTCGACGCCCTCGTAGCCGAGATCGGCCACGGTGCGCAGGGTTCCTTCCAGATCACGGGCGCATTCGCCGCGCACCGTGTACAGCTGCAATCCGATTCGCGTCATCTCGCTCCCTGCGCCGGCGCAACACGGTTGCTCGCGATGCACTCTCGATACCAGTGGAAGCTGTCCTTCGGCACACGTTCCAGCGTCGCATAGTCGACGTAGACGATGCCGAAGCGCTTCGAGTAGCCCTCGGCCCACTCGAAGTTGTCGAGGAAGCTCCAGACGAAGTAGCCGTCGACCGGGACGCCGTCGACCGCCGCGCGCTCGACGGCGCCGACGTGCTCCGCGAGGAACTCGACGCGCTCGGGGTCGTGGACGCTGCCGTCGTGGATGCGCACGTCGCCGAAGGCAGCCCCGTTCTCGGTGATGTAGATGGATGGAGGCGCATAGTCGTCGCGCACGCGCACGAGCAGCCGGTGGAGGCCGTCGGGGTAGATCTCCCAGCCGGTGGCGGTGCGCCTCGCCTCCGGCGGGTCGACGAGCTTCGGCGGCTCTCCCTCCGCCCCCGCCTCGACGAGGAACCGGAAGTAGTTGTTGATCCCGAGGTAGTCGATCGGCGCCGCGATCGCCTCGAGGTCGCCGTCGCGCACCGGCGGGTCGAGGCGCTCGAGCACGTCCTCGGGATAGGCGCCGCGGAAGATCGGGTCGAGGAACAGGCGGTTCGCGCGCCCGTCGACCTCGCGCGCCGCCGCGAGATCCTCGGGGGCGTCGGAGACCGGGTCGACGTGCTCGAGGTTCAGGACGACGCCGAGCTGCGCATCCGGCACCTCGCGCCGGATCGCCTCGACCGCCCACCCGTGCGAGAGCAGCAGGTGATGCGCGGCCGCGACCGCGTCGCTCTCGCTCGTTCGTCCCGGCGCGTGCTGGCCCCAGCCGTAGCCGAGCCACGCGACGACCCACGGCTCGTTGTGCGTCGTCCAGAAGCGCACGCGGTCGCCGAGCCGCCGCGCGACCGCCTCCGCGTACGGGACGAACGCCTCCGCCGTCTCGCGCGCCGGCCAGCCGCCCGCGTCCTCGAGCGCCTGCGGCGTGTCCCAGTGGAAGAGCGTCGCGAACGGCTCGATGCCGGCCGCGAGCAGGTCGTCGACGAGCCGGTCGTAGAAGTCGAGTCCGCGCTCGTTCACGGCACCGCGCCCCTCCGGCAGGACGCGCGGCCACGCGATCGAGAACCGGAACGCGTCGAGGCCGAGCTCGCGCATGAGCGCGATGTCGGCGCGGGAGCGGTGGTAGAAGTCGCACGCGATCGCACCGGTGTCGCCTGCACGCACCTTGCCGGGTGTCGCGCAGAAGCGGTCCCACACGCTCTCGCCGCGGCCGTCCTCGTCGACCGCGCCCTCGATCTGGTAGGCGGCGGTGGCTGCGCCCCACACGAAGCCGTCGGGGAAGCTCATGCGCGTCCTTTCGTGGAGACGAAGTCGGGCGCCGGCGCAGTGACGTGGCAGCGCGCGGACTGCGCCCGCCGCGCCTCGACGAGCTGCGGCGTGATCCGCGAGCAGACGTCGACGGCGATGGGACAGCGTGTGACGAAGCGGCAGCCTTCGGGCGGGTCGACCGCTGCCGCGGCGAGGCCCGGCTGTACGGGGATGCGCGCCGGCGCCTCCGCGTTCGGATCGGGGATCGCCGAGAGCAGCAGCTGCGTGTACGGATGGAGCGGGTTCTCGAGCACCTGCTCGATCGGCCCCTGCTCGACGATCTGGCCCGCGTACATGACGAGGATGTCGTCGGCCACGTAGCGCGCGCTCGCGAGGTCGTGCGTCACGTAGAGGAACGCGATCCTGCGCTCCTCCTTCAGCTTCAGCATCAGGTTCAGGATCCCGATCCGGATCGAGACGTCGAGCATGCTCGTCGGCTCGTCCGCGAGCAGCACCGTCGGCTCGACGGCGAGCGTGCGCGCGATCGCGACACGCTGCCGCTGGCCGCCCGAGAGCTCGTGCGGGTACTTCTTCGCGACGTATTCGGGCGGCACGAGGCCGACCGTGCGGAGGAGGTCGTGCACGCGCTCCTCGATCTCGCCTGCCGGCACGATCCCGTGGATCTTCAGTGGACGCGCGATGTGATGGTGCACCGTCTTCGCCGGGTTCAGCGAGCCGAACGGATCCTGGAAGATCATCTGCACCTGCGAGCGGTAGCGCACGAGGTCGCGGTGGCGGCGATCGCGGGCCACGTCGCGCTCGCCGAGCTCGATCGAGCCCGACGTCGGCGCGTAGAGGCGCACGAGCAGCCGGGCGACGGTGCTCTTCCCGCTCCCGCTCTCGCCGACGAGCGCGGTGACCCGGCCCGGGCGCAGCGTGAAGGTGACGTCGTCGACCGCGTGCACGTAGCTGCGCCGCCCGAGCAGCGACGTCGATGCCGGGAAGCGCTTCGTCAGGTCGCGAACCTCGAGCGTGGCCTCGCTCACGACCCGGCCCTCACGAGATGGCAGGCGACGGCGTGGTCGGGGCCGACGAGGCGCAGCCGCGGCCGCTCGCCGATCTGCCTCGAGTAGAGCGGCTCTTCCGGCCGGCAGAGCGGGCAGCGCGGATGGAAGCGGCAGCCCGCGGGCGGGTCGGCGAGGTCGGGCGGAGAACCCGGGATGCCGACGAGCCGGTGCAGCGGCCCGCGCAGCGGCGGGAACGACGCCATCAGGCCCTGCGTGTACGGATGCTGCGGGCGCGCCTGCAACACCCGGGACGGCGCGGACTCGACGATCTCGCCCGCGTACATGATCGCCACGCGGTCGGCGAACTCGAGGAGCAGCGAGATGTCGTGCGTGATGAAGAGGACGGCGAAGCCGAAGTCGCG
>Ga0070741_10009033_pt1 | contig 19611 bp, 16 predicted proteins | sample Coa_R1_4_FD_66440 | JGI IMG/M metagenome (GOLD analysis project Ga0070741, IMG submission 66440) | Surface soil microbial communities from Centralia Pennsylvania, which are recovering from an underground coalmine fire - Coalmine... | ecosystem: Environmental > Terrestrial > Soil > Unclassified ...
CCCCCCAGTTGCCACCCGGCTCCGTTCATCCTTTGAGAACCTGCTCGAGAATGTGATAGTCGCGGTTGATGTCGTGATTCTTTTCGCGAAGGCTCGCGATCGTGCGGCAGGCGTGCAGCACGGTCGTGTGGTCGCGGTTACCAAACGCATCGCCGATGTCCGGCAAGCTCATCTGAGTGAGGTCCTTGGCAAGCGCCATCGCGAGTTGACGCGGCCGGGCCACGCTGCGGCTGCGCTTCTTCGAGTGCATGTCCGAGAGCTTGATCTTGTAGTACTCCGCGACCGTTTTCTGGATATTGTCGATTGTGATCTGCCGGTTCTGCGACGACAGGAGGTCCTTGAGGGCCTCCTTTACGGTATCGAGGGTGATGTCGCGACCGTTGAAGCGCGAGTAGGCGATGACGCTCTTCAAAGCGCCCTCGAGCTCCCGCACGTTCGACCGGATGTGTTTGGCGATGAAGAACGCGACTTCCTCGGATAGCTTGAGCGAGATCGCCTCGGCTTTCTTCAGGATGATGGCGACCCTCATCTCCTGCTCGGGCGGCTCGATCGCGACGGTGAGGCCCCAGGAGAAACGCGATTTCAGGCGCTCGTCGATGCCGGCGAGGTCCTTGGGATAGGTGTCGCAGGTGATGATCAACTGCTTGTGCGACTCGATCAGCGCATTGAAGGCGTAGAAGAACTCTTCCTGCGTGCGGTCCTTGCCGGTGAAGAACTGGATGTCGTCGATGAGAAGCAAGTCCAGCGAATGGTAGTAGCGCTTGAACTCGTCGAACGACTTCTGCTGATAGGCTCGCACTACGTCGGAGATGTATTGCGCCGCGTGCAGGTAGCGCACACGCGCGTTCGGCTGCTGCGCGAGGACCATGTTGCCCACGGCGTGGATGAGGTGCGTCTTGCCGAGCCCTACGCCGCCGTAGATGAACAGCGGGTTGTACGACGTACCCGGGTGCTCCGCGACCTGCAGCGCCGCCGCGCGCGCGAGCTGGTTCGCCTTCCCGGTCACGAAATTCTCGAAGTCGAACTCCGGAATGAGGCTCGAGCGCTCGACATTCGCGGGACGCGGAGCCTTGCCGGCGCGCGCCGGTGCGGCCGGCTTGGCGGGCTCCGGCGCGGGCGCGGGCGCGGCGTCGAGCACGAGCGCAACGCGGATCGGCGACGAGTAGAACTCCGCGCCCATGGCCTCGATCCGAGGCAGGAAACGCTCCTTCACCCACTGCAGCACGAAGCGGTTGGGGGCGAGCAGGCGCAGCTCGCCCGAAGGGCCCCCGTTGGCGTCGACTTTTAGGGGCCGTATCCAGGTATTAAACTGTTGAGCGGGAAGCTCTTTTTCAAATCGGCTCAGGCAGGAGAGCCAGAAACCTTGCATGAGTTTTTCTGTGTTCTGGACGGGGGCGAAACCAACGTCGAATTCTACCCGTTTCCGAGGTAGTTATCCACAGGCGATTGAGGATCGGTCCGAGGGCGTTGCAAGCGCCGCGCGTTGACACGAGCGAGCGAAAAATCGTCTAATACAAAGTTCTGTCCGCCTTGAGGAAAACGCTTCATGAAACGCACTTTTCACCCCTCGGTGCTTCGCCGAAAGCGCACGCACGGATTTCTGGTACGGATGCGCACCCGCGGAGGCCGCGCGGTGATCCGCGCGCGCCGCGCGAAAGGGCGCGCGCGCCTCGGGGTCGTTTGAGCGGCGCGCAGCGCTATTCCCGCAAACAAAGACTCCGCGGCGAGGATATCGACGCGCTGCTCGCGTCGGGCAAGGGCCTGAGGCGCTCCGGTGTTTGGGTGCAGGCGCGCCTCAATACGCTCGATTGCCCGCGCCTCGGCATGATCATTCCGCGGCGCGTCGTGCCGCGCGCCGTGGATCGGAATCGTATCCGCCGCGTGCTGCGCGAATGGTTCCGAACGAATCAACAACATCTGGGAAGCCGCGACGTTCTCGTCCGAGTGACCGACAAGCCCGTTGAGCTCGTGAGCGCCGTCGTCGCGCAACTGCTGGCCAAACTTCCGTAAAGATCTTGCTTCCGTGAAGACCGTGCTGTCCGCGCTGTTGCGAGTGTACCGGTATGCCGTGAGCCCCATGCTCGGGCTGCAGTGCCGATTCCACCCGTCGTGCTCGGCCTACGCGCTCGAAGCCATCGAGCGCTGGGGAGCGTTCCGCGGCAGCTGGCTCGCGGCGAGGCGCCTCGCGCGCTGCCATCCGTGGCATCCCGGGGGCTACGATCCGGTACCGCGCTCCGAACAAGAACGCGCCTGAACGATCTCGACTGCAAAACTGCGGATGGATACCCAGCGGCTGATCCTTTTCTTCGTGTTTTCGCTTTCGCTGCTCCTGCTTTGGGAGGCGTGGCAAAAGGAGACCCGGCCGCCGCCCGTCCCGCCGGCCGCGGTAGCGCCGACCGGAGTACCCGGCCCAGCAGCATCGAAGGCGGGGAGCGCGACCAGGCCCGAGGCGGTCCCGGCCCTGGGCGCGGGCGCCGAGGCGAACGCCGGGGAGTTGCTCACCGTACGTACCGACACGATGCTCGCCCGCGTGAGCACGACCGGCGGGGACATCGTCTATCTCGAGCTGCTGCAGCACAAGAGCACCCTCGACAGTACGAAGAACTTCGTGCTGTTCGACAAGGAGCACCGCTACGCGGCGCAGAGCGGGCTCACGGGGGGGCTGCCCTACCACCGGACGGTCTTTACCGCGTCGGCGAAGGAGTTCCAGCTCGCCCCGGGTGCCGACAAGGTCGACCTCAGGCTCGAAGCGCGGACCCCGTCCGGCGTGAGGGTGGTGAAGACGCTCACGTTCCACCGCTCGAGCTACCTGATCGACGTCGGCGAAGACATCGTCAACGGGTCCTCGGCGCCGGTCTCGACCACCGCTTATTTCCAGCTGACGCGCGACGACAAGGCGCCCGCGGGCGATCCCAATATGGTGAAGACGTTCACCGGCCCGGCGGTCTACAGCGATCAGGACAAGTTCCAGAAGATCTCCTTCGGCGACATCGACAAGGGCAAGTTTCCTGCCAAGTCCGCCGACAACGGCTGGGTCGCCATGGTGCAGCATTATTTCGTCGCGGCGCTGCTGCCCCGGGACAAGGTGCAGCGCGAGTTCTACGCGCAGAAGCTCGGCGACGATTTCTACTCCGTCGGCGTGAAGGTCCCGCTGGGACCGATCGCAGCGGGCGGCACGGCCAGCGTCACGGTCCCGATGTACGCGGGGCCCGAGTATCAGGATCAGCTGAAGGCGATCGCGCCCGGGCTCGATCGGGTCGTCGACTACGGCATGCTGACCATCATCGCGGAGCCGCTGTTCTGGGTTCTCAAGGTCTTCCATGGTTGGCTCCACAACTGGGGTCTCGCCATCATCCTGCTGACCATCTGCATCAAGCTGCTGTTCTTCCCGCTCTCGGCCGCGAGCTACCGCTCGATGGCCAAGATGAAGCTCGTCACGCCGAGGCTCGCCAAGATCCGCGAGCAATATGCCGACGACCGGATGAAGATGAACCAGGCGATGATGGATCTGTACAAGACGGAGAAGATCAATCCGCTAGGCGGCTGCCTGCCGATCGTCGTCCAGATTCCCGTGTTCATCTCCCTCTACTGGGTGCTGCTCGCGAGCGTGGAACTACGCCATGCCCCGTTCTACGCCTGGATCACGGACCTCTCGGCCGAGGACCCGTTCTACGTGCTGCCGGCGCTGATGATGGCGTCCATGCTGCTGCAGACGAGGATGAACCCGACGCCTCCTGATCCCGTTCAGGCGAAGGTCATGCTCATCATGCCTTTCGTGTTCGGCGTGATGTTCTTCTTCTTTCCCTCAGGCCTGGTGCTGTACTGGCTCGTGAACAACATCCTGTCGATCGCGCAGCAGTGGCAGATCACCCGCATGATCGAGGGCAAGAAGCCGCCCAAGCGCTGATCGACATCACGTCCGCAAGGGCCGTCGGTTCGACGACCGGCGACTTACCGCAGACATGTCCGCCGACATCGATGTGATCGCCGCCGTGGCCACCGCGCAGGGTCGCGCGGGCATCGGCATCGTTCGCGTCTCCGGGAGGAGCCTGGAGCCCTTCGTGGCCGCTCTGCTCGGGCGGCTGCCGCCGCCGCGGTCCGCGGTACGCGCGGTGTTCCGGGGAGCGGACGGGCGCCCGATCGACGAAGGTCTCGCGCTCTATTTCGCCGCGCCCTCCTCCTACACGGGCGAAGACGTTCTCGAGCTGCACGGCCACGGCGGCCCGGTCGTCCTGCGGATGCTCCTGCGGCGTTGCATCGAGCTCGGCGCGCGGCTGGCGGAGCCGGGCGAGTTCACGCGCCGCGCGTTCCTGAACGACAAGCTCGATCTCGCGCAGGCCGAAGCCGTCGCGGACGTGATCGACGCCGCGACGGAAACCGCCGCGCGCTGCGCGCTGCGCTCGCTTCGCGGCGAGTTCTCGCAGCTGATCCACGGCTTCGCGGACCAGCTGCTCGAGCTGCGCGCGCTGGTCGAGGCGACGCTCGATTTTCCGGAGGAGGACATCGACGCCGAGCACCGTCTCCAGGCGCACGCCCGGCTCGGGCGTCTTCGCGAGCAATTGCGCCGGGCGCTGGAGCAGGCGCGCCGCGGCAGCGTCTTGCGTGCGGGCCTTCAGGTGGTGCTCGCCGGCCAGCCGAACGTCGGCAAATCGTCCCTGCTCAACAAGCTCGCCGGCGAGGACGTGGCGATCGTGACCGAGATCCCCGGAACGACGCGTGACGCGGTTCGCCAGACCATCCAGGTCGAAGGTGTGCCGATGAACATCATCGACACGGCCGGCTTGCGCGACACGAGCGACACGGTCGAGCGATTCGGCATCGCCCGCGCGTGGGACGCGATCGAGCGCGCTGACGTGCTGCTGCTCGTCGTCGACGCGAGGACGGGCGTCACACCCGAGGATGAGCGCATCCGCGATCGCCTGCCGCGAAACCTCGCGCGCATCGTCGTGTTCAACAAGATCGATCTGTGCGGCGTGGCGGCCGCGTCGGAGGACGCCGAGGACGCGCGCCGGATTCGGCTTTCGGCGAAGACCGGCGAGGGCGTCGACTTGTTGCGCGCCGCGATGGTTTCGATCGCCGGGTGGCAGGCGACGAACGAAGATATCTTCATGGCGCGCGAACGTCACGTCGTGTGCCTCGAGCGCGCGGCCGAGGCCTTGGAGCGCGCGGCGGGTGCCGCGGCGCGGCTCGAGCTCTTCGCAGAGGAGCTGCGCATCGCCCAGCAGGCGCTCGACGCGATCACCGGGGAAACCACGCCCGACGACGTGCTCGGCGAGATCTTCTCGCGGTTCTGCATCGGCAAGTGAGGCCGAAACGGGCCGTGGCCGTTCGAGCGCGCGAAACGTGCGTTTCGCCCAGCGCGGGCGAACCTCATGGCGCCCGGGGTGTCATTACGTACGCCGGCTTGCTATGGTAGAGTCGCGCCTCTACACGTCAATCAGCCACGACTTCCGGTTCGCTGCATCGCCCGGAAGCGGCGAAAACTTCTCTATTTTTGCGCTGCGAGGCCGCTGTTTTTGAATGGCAATGCATGGCTTTACTCGTTCTCGATGCTGCGAAGCAATAGCGCGAGAGCTCAAATCCCGAGGAAGAGGCCGTAGATGAACCAACCGTATACCCCAGGCGTCGATATCGCTGCTCCCGACTACGTCCGGCACCAGCCGGTGAAGGAGTGGGTGGCGCGCATCGCGGCGCTCACCAAACCGGAGCGCGTCGTGTGGTGCGACGGCTCGAGCGAGGAGCACGAGCGGCTTTGCGACGAGATGGTCAAGAAGGGCACGATGAAGCGGCTCAACCAGAAGCTGCGCCCGGGTTGCTTCCTCGCGCTGTCGGACCCGAGCGACGTCGCGCGCATGGAGGACAGGACCTTCATCTGCAGCAAGCAAAAGGAAGACGCCGGACCGACGAACAACTGGATGGACCCGGCCGAGATGCGCGCCAAGTTGGACCAGCTGTTCGACGGCAGCATGCGCGGACGCACGATGTACGTCGTGCCGTATTCGATGGGGCCGCTCGGATCCCACATCGCTCACGTCGGCATCGAGCTGACCGATTCGCCGTACGTGGTCGTCAGCATGCGCGTCATGACGCGCATGTCGAGGAAGGTCTGGGACATTCTGGGCGAGAACGGACCCTTCGTGCCGGGCGTGCACTCGGTCGGCGCGCCTCTTGCCCGCGGACAGAGCGACGTTTCCTGGCCGTGCAACAAGGAACACAAGTACATCGTGCACTACCCCGAGACCAAGGAGATCTGGTCGTTCGGCTCGGGCTACGGCGGTAACGCGTTGCTCGGGAAGAAGTGCTTCTCGCTGCGCATCGCTTCGGTGATGGGACGCGAGCAGGGCTGGCTCGCCGAGCACATGCTCATCCTCGGCGTGACTTCGCCCGACGGGCGCAAGGCCTACGTGAGCGGGGCGTTCCCGTCGGCCTGCGGCAAGACGAATTTCGCGATGCTCATTCCGCCTCCGGCGTTCAATGGCTGGAAGGTGACCACGATCGGCGAGGACATCGCATGGCTCAAGCCGGGCCAGGACGGCCGCTTCCACGCGATCAACCCGGAGGCCGGGTTCTTCGGCGTCGCGCCGGGAACGTCGAACAAGACGAACCCGAACTGCATGAAGATGATCCAGAGCAACACCATCTTCACGAACGTCGCGATGACGCCCGAGGGCGACGTGTGGTGGGAGGGGATGACCGAGACGCCTCCCGCGAAGCTGATCGACTGGACAGGCAAGGAGTGGACGCCGGACTGCGGCCGCAAGGCCGCACATCCGAACTCTCGCTTCACGGTATCTGCGGCTCAATGTCCCTCCATCGATCCTGAATGGGAGAATCCCGATGGCGTCCCGATCTCCGCCTTCTTGTTCGGAGGTCGGCGTTCGGATACGGTGCCGCTCGTGATGGAATCGTTCGACTGGGATTCGGGCGTCTATCTCGCGGGCACCATGGGCTCCGAAACCACGGCGGCCGCGACCGGCAAGGTCGGCGTCGTTCGGCGCGATCCCATGGCGATGATTCCGTTCATCGGCTACAACGTCGGGGACTACTTCAACCACTGGCTGAAACTCGGGCGCTCGGTGCCGAATCGCCCCCGCATCTTCTTCGTCAACTGGTTCCGCACGGACGCCAACGGCAAATTCATCTGGCCCGGGTTCGGTGAGAACATGCGCGTGCTGAAGTGGGTCGTCGAGCGTTGCCAGGGTAAGGCTCACGCGGTCAAGACACCGGTTGGGTTCGTACCGGAATTCGGCGACATGGAATGGAAAGGTCTCGAGGGCTTCGGAAACGAGCAATTCGCCAAGGTCACCTCGATCGATGCGGGGGCCTGGCGCCAGGAGCTCAAGTACCACGATCAGATCCTGGGCATGATCGGCTCGCGGCTGCCCGGCGAACTGGCCGCTAAGCGTGACGCTCTGGGGCAAGCCTTCCGCTGACCGTCTTACATAGTAGAAAAAGGGCCGCCATTGGCGGCCTTTTTCTTTCTATTCAATAGCTTGTATCGTACACGGCCAGTGGATAAAGCAGTGGATTACGCTTGGAGGACTCGTGCGCAAACTGTGAGGTTCCACGTGGAACAAAAGGCCGGTGGTGCCGCCGCCCAGAGCCACCGCTACAACGCACACGACTTTGCGCGCAAAAATGCCCTACAATCCGCGCCGAAGAGCAGGCAATCTGAATGAGATTCCCCGGTCATTTCGATGTCATCGTGGTAGGCGGCGGTCACGCCGGCACCGAGGCCGCCCTCGCGTCGGCTCGCGCCGGGTGCCGAACGCTGTTGCTCACCCACAACATCGAAACGCTGGGCCAGATGTCGTGCAATCCATCGATCGGGGGTATCGGAAAAGGGCATCTGGTCAAGGAGGTGGACGCGCTCGGCGGTGCGATGGCGCTCGCGACGGATGAAGCGGGAATCCAGTTTCGGATTCTTAATTCGTCGAAGGGGCCCGCAGTCCGCGCGACTCGAGCGCAGGCGGACCGGCTGCTTTACAAGCAAGCGATCAGAACCCGCCTCGAGAACCAGCCCAACCTCACGCTCTTCCAGCAGGCGGTTGACGATCTTATGCTCGAAGCGGGTCGCGTGGCGGGAGTGGTGACCCAGCTCGGTATCCGCTTTTTCGGGCGTGCAGTCGTGCTGACGACGGGTACTTTCCTTTCCGGCAAGGTGCACGTCGGTCTCGACCACTATCATGCGGGCAGGGCGGGGGACCCCGCGTCCCTTGCGCTCGCAGAGAAATTGCGCGAGCTCGGACTGCCGGTCGGGCGGCTGAAGACCGGGACGCCTCCGCGCATCGACGGTCGGACCATCGATTTCTCGGTGATGAAGGAGCAAGCCGGCGACGAGCCGGCGCCGTGCTTCTCGTTCCTCGGCACGGTGGATATGCATCCTCGCCAGCTGCCGTGCTGGATCACGCACACCAATCCGCACACGCACGAGATCATCCGCGCCGGGCTCGATCGCTCCCCGATGTACACGGGAGTTATCGAAGGTATCGGCCCGCGCTATTGCCCCTCGATCGAGGACAAGATTCATCGCTTTGCGGGGAAGGAGAGCCACCCGATCTTCCTCGAGCCCGAGGGCCTGAGCACTCACGAGTTCTATCCGAACGGGATTTCGACCAGCCTGCCGTTCGATGTTCAGCTTTGTTTAGTCAATTCTATCAAAGGCTTAGAAAATGCCCACGTCCTGAGGCCGGGGTATGCCATCGAGTACGACTATTACGATCCCCGCGGTCTCAGGTCGTCGCTGGAAACCCGGGCCATCCCGGGGCTGTTCTTCGCAGGACAGATCAACGGCACGACCGGCTATGAAGAGGCTGCAGCACAAGGCCTCCTGGCGGGCATCAACGCCGCGCTGAAGGTCCGCGATCGGGACGCCTGGTGCCCGCGGCGCGACGAAGCTTATCTCGGCGTGCTCGTGGACGACCTGGTGACGAGAGGCGTGAGCGAGCCGTACCGCATGTTCACGAGTCGCGCGGAATACCGGCTGATGCTGCGCGAAGACAACGCCGACTTGCGTCTGACCGACGTCGGTCGCAAGCTCGGCGTGGTGGACGACCAGCGCTGGGACGCGTTCAACCGCAAGCGCGATGCCGTAGCCCGCGAATCGGAGCGACTGAAGACCACTTGGGTGGGACCGAGGGCGATCCGCCCCGATGCCGGCGCGCGCGTCCTCGGAGCCGCCCTCGAGCGCGACTACACGCTGCTCGATCTACTCAAACGGCCCGATGTGCGCTATGGCGATCTGATGAAACTGGTCGGCGGCGAGCCGCGGCTGGATGCTACCGTCACCGAGCAGGTGGAGATCCAGGCGAAGTACAGCGGCTACATCGAGCGGCAGCGGGAAGAGGTCGAGCGGCGCGGGCGCCACGAGTCGACGCGGCTGCCGAAAGACCTCGATTACCGTACGGTGCGCGGCCTGTCGATCGAGGTTCAGCAAAAATTGAACGCTCACAAGCCCGAGACATTGGGACAGGCGGCGCGCATCTCCGGGGTCACGCCGGCAGCGATCTCGCTGCTGCTCGTTCATCTGAAGCGCGGGATGCAAGCGCAGAAGAGCGCCGCATGAGCACCGAAGCCGATACCGCGCCCGCGACCGACCCGAAGAAGCAGCTCGACCGCGGCCTGGAGGAGCTCGGCCTCGAGCTAGACCGCAGCGCGCGCAAGCGGCTGCTCGCGTTCGCCGAGCTGCTCGAAAAGTGGAACCGGGTCTACAACCTGACCGGCATACGGGGCGCGGACCAGATCGTAAGCGGGCATTTACTCGACTGCCTTGCCATCGTTCCCCACATCGCTTCCACGGGGCGGGCGTTGGACGTCGGTAGCGGCGCCGGTTTCCCCGGGATTCCGCTCGCGATCGCGCGTCCGCGTCTGCAAGTCACGCTGCTCGACTCGAACCAGAAGAAGGCGGCGTTCCTGCGTCAGGCCGTCGGCGAGCTGCAGCTCGATAACGCCACCGTGATCGAGGACCGCGTCGAGGCCTGGCAGCCCCAGGAAAAGTTCGATGTCATCGTCTCGCGTGCGCTCACCGACACCGGGGAGTTCGTGCGCTGGTCGCGGCACCTTCTCGCACCCGGCGGCGTGTTCGCCGCAATGAAAGGCGTCGTACCGGGCGACGAGCTCGTAGGCCTACCCCAGGGCTACCGCCTGCACGACACCGTGCGCCTCAGCGTTCCGGGGCTGGAGGCGCAGCGGCATCTCATCCTCGTGGAGCGCGCATGACTCGCGTACTGGCGATCACGAACCAGAAGGGCGGCGTCGGCAAGACGACCACGAGCGTGAATCTCGCGGCCGGGCTGGCGCAGGCCGGAAAGCGCGTGCTGCTCGTGGATTTGGATCCCCAGGGCAACGCCACCATGGGCAGCGGCATCGACAAGCGCGCGCTCAGCGCGACCGTGTACCAGGTGCTGCTCGGGTTCGCGACCGCGCCCTCGGTCAGGCTGCGATCGGAAGCAGGCGGCTACGACATCATTCCGGCCAACCGCGATCTGGCCGGTGCGGAGGTCGAGATGGTCGATCTCGAGCACCGCGAGTCGCGGCTCAAGTCGGCGCTGCAGCCCATCGCCTCCGAATACGACTTCGTGCTGCTCGATTGCCCGCCGTCGCTCAACATGCTCACGCTCAACGGCCTGGTCGCTGCGGACGCCGTCATGATCCCGATGCAATGCGAGTACTACGCGCTCGAGGGACTGTCCGACCTCGTCAACACCATCAAGAAGGTGCGCCAGCATCTCAATCCCAGGATCGAGATCGAGGGGCTGCTGCGCACGATGTACGACCCGCGCAACACGCTCGCGCAGCAGGTTTCGGCTCAGCTGCAGGAGCACTTCGGTGCGAAAGTGTACGAGACGGTCATTCCGCGCAACGTCCGGCTCGCCGAGGCGCCGAGCTTCGGCGCACCCGCGATCAGCTTCGATCGCGAGTGCAAGGGTTCTCAGGCCTACATGGCGCTCGCGAGCGAGATCCTCAACCGCAACCCGCTGGCGGCCGCCGCGTGAACATGGCCACCCGACCCAAGGGCCTCGGTCGGGGCCTCGACGCTCTCCTCGACAAGGAGAACGCCGGCGGGGCGGCATCGGGCGAGGTGCAGGCGACCGTCGCGGTCGAGCGCCTGGAGCGCGGGCGCTATCAGCCACGCACGAACATGGACGAGGCGTCGCTGCAGGACCTGGCCGCGTCGATCAAGTCGCAGGGGCTGATGCAGCCGATCCTGGTGCGCCCGGTGAACGGCGCCGGCGAGGAGCTGCGCTACGAGATCATCGCCGGCGAGCGCCGCTGGCGCGCGGCGAAGATCGCTGGCCTCGCCGAGGTTCCGGTGCTCGTGCGCAGCGTGCCCGATTCCGCGGCGCTCGCGATGGCGCTGATCGAGAACATCCAGCGCGAGGACCTGAATCCGCTCGAGGAAGCGAACGGCGTGCGCCGCCTCGTCGAAGAGTTCAATCTCACGCACCAGCAGGCGGCCGAGGCGATCGGGCGCTCGCGCGCCGCGACGACGAACCTGCTGCGCCTGCTGCAGCTGCAGAAGCCGGTGCAGCAGATGGTGCTCGATGGCCGGCTCGAGATGGGGCATGCGCGCGCGCTGCTCGCCCTCGAAGGACGGCGCCAGGAAGAGACCGCGAAGAGCGTCGCCGAGCGCGGTCTCTCGGTGCGCCAGACCGAGCAGCTCGTGAACGACATTCTCAACCCCCCGGCGGTCAGGGCGAAGGCGCGGCCGCGCAATGACCGCGACGTCGAGCGGCTCGAAGAGGAGCTCTCCGGCGAGCTGGGGACGAGCGTGGAAATCCGCCCCGGAAAGAAGGGCGCGGGCAAGCTCGTGATCCACTACGCGAGCCCCGAGCACCTCGACGACCTGCTCTCGCGGCTGAAGGGCTAGACCGCCGCCACGCTAGAACTCGCCGACGAGCGCGATGCGGAAGCTGCGCGGCTCGGCGGGATGGAAGTGGATATCGTTCACCGGCGCCGACTCGCTGCGCAGCTGCGACGCGTAGAAATAGTCGATGTCGTCGGCTTTCCGGTTGAAGAGGTTCAGCACGTCGAAATGGATCCTGAGCCGGGGATCGATCCGGTACGAGCTGCGCAGCGAGACCAACGTCGACGACGGCGAGCGCACGCTGTTGTCCTCGACGAGCGGCCGCGGTCCGAAGTAGCGCAGGTGCGCGGTGTACGACCATCGTCCGAGGTCGTTCAGCGTGACGCCGAGCGAGGCCACCCTGTCGATCGCGCCCGGGATGTAATTGCCGGCCGGATCGTCGTCGCGGAAATTCGCGCGCGAGGCGGATAGATCCAGGTCGACGATCATCCAGGGCCTCGGGACGTAGCGGTTCGACCATTCGATGCCGCGGCGCAGGCTCGGTCGGCTCGCCTCTGTCGTCCCCGCGTCGCCGACGAAGACCAGCTCCGAATCCAGGCGCAGCCGCCAGAGCGCGAGCGAGCTCTGCAGACCGGGGACGACTTCCGTGCGCACGCCCAGCTCCTCTCCGCGCGTCTTCACCAGGGGCTTCACTTTTTCCGCGGGGGCGCCCGTGGTCGGGTCGACGGTGATGGTCGTGCCGCGCGCGTCGTTGCTGTGGAAGCCCTGGCCGAAATTCAGGAAGTACTCGGTGTGTTCGAAGGGGCCGAAGACGAAGTTGAGCTTGGGCGAGGTGACGTGATCGCGGCTCGACCCCGAGTTCGCGTCCAGGCTGCTGTCGACTCGGGCGCGATAGTAGTCGGTGCGCAGCCCGGCGATGGTTCGCACCCAGTCGTTCCACTGTACCGTGTTCTCGTAGAAGAGACCCGCCCCCGTCTGGCCGACCTTGTCCTCGCGCACGGTCGCGAGCCGCTCGCGCTCGAGGGTATGGTAGAGGGCTACCCGGCCGATGTCGTCGTAGCGCAAGTCGGCGCCGAAACGGTTCGTGACCTGGCGCTCGCCCCACTTGCCCGTGAACGTCCAGGTCGGATCCACGCCGTACACCTTGCGATCGTCGAACTGCTCGAACTGATCGCCGTTCACCGGGTCGTCGAGGAAGAAGGTGAAGTTCGAGAACAGCCGCAGGCGGTACTTGATGAAGTACGTGTTCATGTGGAAGTCGCCGTTCGACCACGAGCGGTGACGGTCCAGCGAGAGGCTGTAGCGTGACGTCTGCCCGCCGTCGCTCGGGTCGATCGCGCCGAAGCGCGAGACCTGCTGCGAGTCGACCGCGCGCTGCGGGATCTGGTCGGTCGCGTTCCATTTGCCGCTGTAGGCCATGCCCGTCAGCGTGTAGCCGTCGGCGTTGGTGCCGACGCTGTAGCTCAGGACCCCGTTCACCTTGTTGTAATCGGAGGGGTTGTCCCACGGGCCGTCGTTGTGGAAGAGCTCCAGGCCGTAGAGCAGGTGGCCGGGACCCGAGTCGAACGAGCTCGCCGCCATCGCCCGCTTCCAGCCCCAGCCGCCCAGGCCGAGGCTCGCGATCGGCGCCTTGAGCTTGGTCGCGTAGTTGATGTTGGCCGCGCCCGCGGAAGCGAAATCGCCCTCGTCGGCGAAGTAAGGTCCCTTCTTGTACGAAATGCGCGAGACGAGCTCGGGGATGAGGAAGTTCAGATCGGAATAGCCCTGGCCGTGGGCGTGCGTGGGCATGTTGACCGGCATGTGGTCGACCGTCGTGGCGAAGTCGGTGCCGTGGTCGAGGTTGAAGCCGCGCAGGAAATACTGGTTGGCCTTGCCTTCGCCGCTGTGCTGCGTGATGATCACCCCGGGGACATACTCGAGAACCTCGGCGGGCCGCTGCATCGGCCGCGCCTCGAGTAATTTGGGCGTGATATTTCCCTGGCTCGCCGCGTCCGACGTGCCGACGGCGTTCTCGTAGTGGCCCGTCACCCGGACCTCGTCTGCGCTCGCCTGCGCCAGGGCGCAACCCGAGCGCGAGAGCCAGACCGAGGCAAGAAAAAGCGCGGCGAGCGCGCGAAGCCGGCCCGGCGACATCGTCTCTCCCTGAAAGCCGCCGGAACGCGCGACTCGAAGCGGCGGATTATCTCCGTTTGATCGTGCGGCCGCCATCACGCCGGGCCGAGGTGCTCGCCCGCGGGCCCAGGACGCAGCCGGCGAGCCACTGCTATGATCGGGTCAAAACCGCTTGATCCGGATCAAATGCAGACCGCGAACGAGGGGCGCTTGTCCTGGCCCGACGAAGGCGTAGCGCGAGTCCCGTACTGGGTGTACACGGACCCGCGCATCTATGCGCGCGAGCAGGAACGGATTTTCTGCGGTCCGAGCTGGAGCTACGTCGCCCTGGAAGCGGAGATCCCGAACCCCGGCGACTTCAAACGCACGTTCATCGGCGAGAAGCCCGTGGTCGTCGTCCGCGACAAGGACGGCGGGGTCAACGTGCTCGAGAACCGCTGCGCACACCGCGGCGTGCAGTTCTGCCAGAAGCATCTGGGGCACGCGACCGAGTTCATGTGTCCGTATCACCAATGGACTTACGATCTCAAGGGCAACCTCGTGGGCGTGCCGTTCCGCCGCGGGCTGAAGCGCCAGGGCGGGATGCCGGCGGACTTCGACATGAAGGCGCACGGGCTCACCCAGCTTCGCGTCGCCCGCCGGCACGGCGTCGTGTTCGCGTCGTTCGCGCCGGAGCTCGAGCCGCTCGCGGACTACCTGGGCGAGACGATCCTCGGGCTCTTCGACCGCGTCTTCGACGGGCGCCCCTTGCGCGTGCTCGGGTATTCGCGGCAGCTGATCCCGGCCAACTGGAAGCTGATGTTCGAGAACATCAAGGACCCGTATCACGCGAGCCTGCTGCACGTGTTTCTGGTCACCTTCGGCCTGTTCCGCGCGGACAATCCGTCGCGCGTGGTGACCGATGCGACCGGCCGGCATGGGGCGCTGTTGTCATGGCGCGGCGAGCAGAAGCGCACCGCCGACAACGCCGACATGAAATCCCTGATCGAGGACTTCAAGCTCGACGATCCGTCGATGCTCGAGCCCGTGCGCGAGTTCGCGCAGTACACGGTGGTCATGACGACCCTGTGGCCCAACCTCATCATCCAGCAGCAGTCGAACACGCTCGCCATGCGGCAGCTCGTGACCCGGGGACCGGAGGCGTTCGAGCTGGCCTGGACGTTCTTCGGCTACGAGGGCGACGACGAGGCGATGACGCGGCGCCGGCTGCGCCAGGCGAATCTCATGGGGCCGGCGGGCTACGTCTCGATCGACGACAGCGAGATCATGATGTTCTCGCAGGGTGGTCTGCGGCACCGGCCCGATTGCGCGGCGGTCATGGAAATGGGAGGCCGGGGCTGGCAGTCCGCCGAGGAGCACATGGTGACCGAATCCGTGATCCGGGGCTTCTATGACCACTACCGAAAGGTCATGGAAGTATGATATATCAACGCTTTAATTCACTAAAGCGAACGTTCGTTCTAGCCTGATGACGGCCAGCCAGCGCTACCTTTCGATGAACGCCTCGGAGCTGCGCCTGGCGCTCGAGGAGCTCTACGCCGAGTACATCGGCTGCCTCGACGAGGAGCGCTTCGAGGCGTGGCCCGAGTTCTTCACCGATCCGTGCCTATACAAGATCGTGCCGCGCGAGAACTTCGAGCGCGGCCTGCCCCTCGCGACGTGGCTGTGCGAAAGCCGCGGCATGCTCCGCGACCGGGTCGCCGCCATTCGCAAGACCGCGATGTACGCGCCGAGGACGCTGCGGCGCATGGTGAGCGCGATCCGCGTGCTCGGCTGGCGCGGCGAGACGCTTGAGGTGCGCGCCAATTACCTCGCGCTCGAGACGATGCAGGACGAGCTGACGCGGGTCTTCAACACCGGGCAGTACCGCGATATGCTCGCGGTCGACGATGGCCGCCTGCGGTTTCGCGAGAAAGTATGCGTCTTCGACAGCGCGCTCGTTCCGACCAGCATGATCTACCCCCTCTGATCGAACTCTCCGCCATGGAAAAGCTCAGGCTCAGCATCGCGCTCGACGAATACGACCACACCCGCGACCTCATGTCGGGACGCGTCCCGGTCGAGGGCGTCGAGCTCGTGCCCATGAACCTGCAGATCGAGGAGATCTTCTACCGCACGACGTTCTACAAGGAGTGGGACATCTCCGAGCTGTCGATGGGCAAGTACTGCTCGCTGCGCTCGCAGGGCGACGAGACCTTCACGGCGATCCCGGTGTTCGTCTCGCGGCAGTTCCGCCTCTCGATGGCGTACGTGCGCGAAGACGGCAAGATCACCCGGCCCGAGCAGCTCGCCGGCAAGCGCGTCGGCGTCCCCGAATGGGCGCAGACCGCGACCGTCTACAGCCGCGGCTGGCTCGCGCACGACTGCGGCGTCAAGCTCGAGTCGATCGATTGGGTGCAGGCCGGCCTGCACACGCCCGGACGCGTGGAGAAGGTGAAGCTCAACCTTCCGCAGGGATTGGAGCTGCGGCCCGCGCCGCAGGGCACGCTGAACGACATGCTGCTCGCGGGGGAGCTCGACGCGATCCTGACGGCGCGTGCGCCGCGCGCGGTCGGCAAGGGGATCGCGCGCCTCATTCCCGATTACCGGCCCGTCGAGGAGGCGCACTACCGCCGCACCGGCATCTACCCGATCATGCACGTCGTCGTGCTGCGCACCGAGGTCCTGCAGCGCCATCCCTGGGTCGCGACCAATCTGCTGAAGGCGTTCGAGGAGGCGAAGCGCCGCAGCTGCGAGCGGCTCGACCAGATCGCGCTCTCCTCGGTTCCGCTCGCGTGGCTGTACGACTATGTCGGCCAGATGAAGGCGATCTTCGGCGACGATTTCTTTCCCTACGGCGTCGAGAAGAACCGGCGCACGCTCGACGCCTTCCTGCAGTACGGGCATGAGCAGGGCGTGTTCCACCGCCGGCTGCAGCCCGAGGACCTGTTTCCGAAGCAGGTGCTCTCCACGTTCAAGGTCTGAGAGGCTCTCATGACGACCGACCCGCTCTGGATCACCGAAAGCGAAGTCGTCGCGCTCCTCGATCTGAAGGACGCGATCGCCGCGCTCGAGGACGCGCTGCGCAAGGAAGCCTCGGGCGATGCGCAGAACATGACGAAGACGCTGCTGCAGTACGGCAAGAGCAACCTGCACGCGATCGGCGGCAAGCTCGGCGACCTGGTCGGCACCAAGACCTGGACGCACACCCCGGGCGGGACCTGCCCGCTGCTCCTGCTGTGGAGCGCGACCGACGGCTCGCTGGTCGCGGTCATCGAGGCCTTCGCGCTCGGGAACATGCGCACGGGCGGAATCTCGGGCGTCGCGGCCGACTGGATGGCGCGGCCCGACGCCAAGGTGTTCGCCCTGATCGGCACCGGCAAGCAGGCGCTCGCCCAGGCCGCGACCATGATCGCGGTGCGCCCGATCGAGCGGCTGCAGGTCTACAGCCCGCGCGCGGAGTCGCGCCAGGCGTTCGCGGCCAGGGCGCGCGAGGAGCTCGGCATCGAGGTGGCCGAGTGCGCCTCGGCCGCCGACGCCTGCCGCGGCGCGCAGATCGTGACTCTGGTAACGCGGGCCGCGCAGCCGTTCCTCACCGCGCGCATGCTCGACGCGGGGGCCCATCTCAACGCGGTCGGCGCGATCGCGCCCGACCGCGAGGAGTTCGCCCAGGATGTGTTCGAGCGGACGACGCTGGTCGCTGTGGACAACCTCCCTGGAGTGCAGCAGCTCTCGCGCGAGCTGATGACCCGGTACGCAGACCGGGGCTGGGACGACGTGACGCCGCTTTCGCGGCTGATCGCGAACGGCCGCCGCCGCACCGCGGGCGACGACGTGACGCTGTTCAAGGCGATGGGCATGGGGATCTCCGACCTCGCCCTCGGAGCCGAGCTGGTGGCGCGCGCGCGGCGGCGCGGCATCGGGCGTACCATAGCCCAACCGAAGAAGGTCAAGCCCCGGCTGACGCGCGCGCAAACGAAATCGGCCGCATGAAGGTCTAAACCTCGTACGAGGAGGCTGCATGAACGAATTTCGCAAGGATTTCGAAAGGCTCGAGGGCCGGTTCGAGGATCGGCTCGGCGCCCCGGCGCGCGACGAGAACCGCTACTGGCCTCCGATCATCGTCGGCAAGAAGCAGATCGACGCCGAGGTCGAGCGCCTGGCCGCGAAGCCGCTGCCCGCGAACGGCCGGCGCGAGTCGCTCATCGTGCATCCGCTCGCGGCGCCCAACGCGCCCGGCTTCGCGCCGGGGATCCAGGTGAAGCTCTCGGTGCTCAAGCCGGGGGAGTCGACGGTGCCGTTTCGCCACAACGCCACCGAGGTCAACTTCTGCATCCGCGGGTCGAGCCATGCGCTCGTCGCGGGCCGGCGCATCGCCTATGAGCAATACGACGTCTGGAATACCCCGGGCTACGCGATCTATCGTCACGTGAACGACGGCAAGGACCTGATGGTGCGGCTCACGTACTCGAACGCGCCGCTGTTGCAGCATCTGCAGGTGTACCTGCCCGAGGACGATCCGGACACCGGGCCGAAGGAAGTGCACGAGGACGAGGACCCGCGCAACGATCCGCGCAGGCGCAATCCCTACGGCATGTTCCCGATCACCGACGATGGCGGGCTGCTGATGCCGTACGAGACGCTGATCAACCCGCAGCCCGTGGAGTCGCGCCCGCTGCACTTCGCGTGGAAGCGCGTGAAGCCCGAGCTCGACAAGCTCGAGGCGCTCGGCAAGGACTACATCGGCCGGCGGCTTTACATGTACTACAACCCCGTGACCGGCCGCACCAACGGCATCACGCCGAACTTCTTCGCGACCATGACGATCCGGCCGCCGAAGATCGTCGACCGGCCGCACCGCCACGCGTCGGCCGCGATCAACTACTACTTCCAGGGGCGCGGCTACTCGATGGTCGCCGGCAACCGCTACGAGTGGCAGGCGGGCGACCTCATGCTGTCGGCGCCCGGCTGGGCCGTGCACAACCACGCCTCGTACGACGACTACGTGTACGAGCTCACGGTGCAGGACCAGCCGTTGCACATCTGGATGGAGTCCCTCCTGTGGCAGGAGGACTTGAAGGGATCGATCGCCCTGCTCGGCACCCATGCCGGCTTCGAGACCAACCGCTCGAAGGTGGCGGCGTGAGGCGAGCGACGGCTTTTATTTGAACCAGACCACCATGCCCGGGGAGGGGCATATGGCCGAGACCATTGCAAAGGCGCGAAAGCGCGGCGACTATCTATCGCGCAGCGAGGCGCTGGAGATTCTGCGGATCAAGCCGCAGACGCTCTACTGCTACGTGAGCCGCGGCTACATCCGCAGCGTCCCGCAGCCCGGCGGGCGCACGAGCTACTACCTGCGCGAGGACGTCGAGCGCGTCAAGGCGAAGAGCGTGGCGCGCTCGGGCCACGGACCCGCGGCGGCATCGGCGATGCGCTGGGGCGAGCCGGTGATCGAGTCCTCGATCACCGAGATCACGGACCGCGGACCGCGCTACCGCAGCCGCCTGGCCGTCGACCTGGCGCGCTCGGGCGCGACCTTCGAGTCGGTGGCCGAGTATCTCTGGACCGGCGAGTGGCACGAGGGCGCGCAGGGCTGGCGCGTCGACGACCTGCTCGGCGAGCTGCCCAACCTGCTCGCGACGCGCGTCAAGCTCTTTCCCGAGGTGCACATCCTGCAGCTGTTCTCGGGCGCCGCGGTCATCCGGGGATTC
>Ga0070741_10009034_pt1 | contig 19610 bp, 21 predicted proteins | sample Coa_R1_4_FD_66440 | JGI IMG/M metagenome (GOLD analysis project Ga0070741, IMG submission 66440) | Surface soil microbial communities from Centralia Pennsylvania, which are recovering from an underground coalmine fire - Coalmine... | ecosystem: Environmental > Terrestrial > Soil > Unclassified ...
GCAAGCGCGGCGTCGTGCGTCACGATGACGAAGGCGGTGCCGCGCGAGGCGGAGAGGCGCAGCATCGCCTCGAACACCTCGTCCGCGGTATGCGAGTCCAGGTTGCCGGTGGGCTCATCCGCGAGCACGCAGGCCGGCTCGGTGACGAGGGCGCGCGCGAACGCGCAGCGCTGGCGCTCGCCGCCCGAGAGCTCGCCCGGCTGGTGCTCGAGGCGGTGGCCGAGGCCCACGTCCTCGAGAGTCCGCCTTGCTTTGGAAAACGATTCGCTCCTGGAGAGCCTGCGGATCCAGAGCGGCATCGCCACGTTCTCGAGCGCGGTGAATTCGGGGAGCAGATGGTGGAACTGGTAGACGAAGCCGAGCGTGCGGTTGCGCAGGCGGCCGCGCTCCGCCTCGCCCATGGATTCCAGCGGCCTGCCGTCCACCGCGACCGTCCCCGCGCTCGGCACGTCGAGCCCGCCGAGGAGGTGCAGCAGCGTGGACTTGCCCGAGCCCGAGCGGCCGGTGATCGCGACGCGCTCGCCGGGCTGCACCTCGAGGTCCACCCCGTTCAGCACCGGGACGGCCTGCGGCCCCTGGTAGGTCTTCTTCAGCGCGCGGCAGGAAAGGATCGGGCTACTCATAGCGCAGCGCTTCGGCGGGATTGAGGCGCGCCGCGCGCCAGCTCGGGTAGATCGTGGCGAGGAAGGACAGCCCCAGCCCCATGAGCGCGACCGCGACCACGTCGCCGAGCTGCAGGTCGGAGGGCAGCTCCGGGATCATGTAGACGTCCTTGGAGAGGAACTTGATGCGGAAGGTGCTCTCGATCGCCGGGACGATGACGTCGATGTTGAGCGCGGTGACGACGCCGAGGAGCACGCCGATCAGGGTGCCGACCAGCCCGATCAGCAGCCCCTGGATGACGAAGATCTGCAGCACCGAGCCGGGCGCCGCGCCCAGCGTGCGCAGGATGGCGATGTCGGCCTGCTTGTCCTTCACCGCGACGACCAGGGTGGAGATGATGTTGATCGCCGCGACGAGGATGATGAGCGTGAGGATGATGAACATCACGTGCTTCTCGATCTCGACCGCGCGGAAGAAGTTGGCGTGGGTGCGCGACCAGTCCACCGCGTACACGTTCTGCGGCAGATCGCGCATCAGCTCGCGCGCGATGCGCGGCGCGAGGTAGATATCGTCGAGCTTCAGGCGCACGCCCGTCACCGCGTCGCCGAGCTGATAGAGCGTCTGCGCGTCCTTCATGGCGACGAGCGCGAGGCCGGCGTCCGCATCGACGATGCCCGCCTCGAACAGGCCCACCACGGTGAACTGCTTCAGGCGCGGGATGACGCCCGCCGGCGTCACCAGGCCCTGCGGCGCGACCAGCGCCACCTTGTCGCCGGGCAGCACGGCGAGCGCGCGCCCGAGGTCGGCGCCGAGGATGATGCCGAATTCGCCGGGGCGCAGCGCGTCGAGCGCGCCCAGGCGCATGTACTGGGCGAAGTTCGCGACGCGCTCCTCTTCGCGCGGCAGGATGCCGCGGATGAGCGCGCCGCGCACCGCCTGCCCGGCCGCGAGCATCGCCTGCGCCTGCACGAAGGGCGCGGCGGCGAGGACGTGCTCGTGCTTCGCCGCGGTCTCGAGCACCGGGCGCCACTCCGGCAGCCGGTTGTTGAGGGCCGTAATGACGACGTGCGAGGCGACGCCGAGGATGCGCGTGCGCACTTCCTTCTGGAAGCCGTTCATCACCGAGAGGACGACGATGAGCGCCCAGACGCCGACCGCGATGCCGATCATCGAGACGAGGGAATTGATGCCGATGAAGCGGTTGCGGCGCCGCGCGCGCGTGTAGCGCAGGCCGACGAGGAGCTCGTAGCGCACGCGGGCGAGAATACTACAATGACCGCGATGGACGCCGGGACCCTGCGCCTCCTCGCCCGCCTGGTGCGCTCGCAGCGCCTCGCGCATCTCGGCACGCTGCGCGCCGGAGCGCCGCTCGTCTCCATGACGCTCTACCTGCCCAACGGCGACTTCAGCGCGTTCCACCTGCATGTGAGCCGGCTCGCATGGCACACGCAGGACATGCTGCACGACGCGCGCGTCGCGCTCTCGATCGCCGAAACCGACGACGACCGCGCCGACCCCTTCACGCTGATGCGCGTGTCGATCCGCGGCGAGGCGATGCAGCTCGACGCCGCCGACGCCGGCTTCGGCGCGCTCAGATCCGCCTGGCTGGCGCGCTTTCCCGAGCAGGCCGTGAACTTCGAGCTGGCCGATTTCTCGTTCTGGCGCGTGCAGCCGCGCGATGCCCGCTTCGTCGCCGGCTTCGGCCGCATCCACAACCTCTCGCCGGATGATCTGAAAGCGAGCGCTGCCGCCTAAGGTGGCGTGACGTTGCCGGTCTGCGCGTTGTAGATGATCTCGCGCACCGGCGTGGTGTCCTGCAGGAAGCGGAAGCGGCAGTTCTCCCCGGAGGCGAAGGCGCGGTACTCCGAGTTGCCGGCGGCGCCGGTCTGGATCGTCGGTGCCGGCGAAAGGATCGCGCTCCAGACGCGGGCGCAGCGCGCCGCGGTGCCGGCGATCTTGTTGGCGTTGCTCGTGTCCGTGGGATAGCAGCTCGTGTTGAAGTCCACGGTATTGCCGGCATAGCCGGGCAGGTTGTCGCGGTTCGCCCAGCTGCTGATGCGGCAGGAGAGGTTGGCGAGGAACACCGAAGTCGAGAACGCGCCCGCGGTGCCCGAGACCACGGCGTCGTAGGCGTCCTCCGACACATCCACCACCCGCGGCAGCGCATAGGTCGCGAGAACCGACAAAATGACGATCGTGCAGACGAGCTCGATCGTGGTGAAGCCGTGCCTGTCCTTCCTATTCGCGTGACGCATAGGATGGTCTACGGGGTGGATTTTACCTGCGCGCCGCGCCGCGCGAAACCGATCACGGTGGCGCACGGCCTTCGAGAATGTTCAACCGTGCATATCCGGGAGATCGAGCGGCTGGCGTCGTTCGAGGAATTCGAGGCGCTGCTCGCGCGCCCCGGGCCGTGGATCGGCGGCTTCGACTTTCCTTTCGGCCTGCCGCGCGAGCTCGTGCGCGACCTGGGCTGGCCGCGCGGCTGGGAGCCCCTGGTGCGCCATTGCGCGCGCATGGACCGCGCGGCGTTCCGCAAGGCGCTGGACGACTACCGCGCGACGCGCCCCGCCGGCGCGAAGTACGCGCACCGCGCGACCGACCTCCCCGCCGGCTCTTCGAGCCCGATGAAGCTCGTCAATCCGCCGGTCGCGCTGATGTTCCACGAGGGCGCGCGGCGGCTTCTCGCTTCGGGTGCGCACGTTCCCGCGCTCGCGGAGGGCGAGCGCACGCGCGTAGCGCTCGAGGCGTACCCCGGCCTCCTCGTGCGCAAGCAGCTCGGCCTGCGCGCCTCGTACAAGAGCGACACGCGCAGCGAGCACACCGCGGCGCGGCGCGCGATGCGCGGCGCCGTCCTGAAAGCGCTGACCGAGGGCAAGCCGCTCGGCGTCGCATTGCAGGCAGACAAGGAAGTAAAGCGCGCGATGCTGGAAGACGGCTCGGGCGATTCGCTCGACGCCGTCATCTGCGCCGTGCAGGCGGCCTGGGCCGCGGCTCAGCCGGGCTTCGGCGTTCCGGGAGGCGTGCCCGAAGGCGAAGGCTGGATCTTGTCCGCCGGCACGAGCTCGTAGCCCCTGGCGCGCATGCAGAACTGCGCGAGGCGTCCCTCCTCCATCATCGGGTCGCCGAAGGGATCGTAGAACGGGCCGCCCGGGGAGACGATGAAGGGACGCCCGGCGGCATCATGCGCGACCAGCGGCCCCATGGGCCGGTAGGACCACGAGCGCAGCCGCGCCTCGCGCCAGGCCTCCTGCTGGCAATAGGCGCTGTCCTGGGCGAGCTCTTGCGGCGTCGCGTCCGGCTTCACCCAGGCCATGGGCGTGCAGGCCGCCGTGAGGAGTGCCAGCGCGGGCGCGGCGCGAAAGCGCATGCAGCTAGGACTCGCGCGGCGCGCGCAAGTGCCAGTCGGTCGCCTGCTGGAAGGCGTGCCCGATGCGCAACAGCATCTCCTCGGCGAAGGGCCGCCCGACGAGCTGCAGCCCGATCGGCATGCCGCGCGAATCGAAGCCGCCGGGGAGCGCGAGCGAGGGCACGCCGAGGTAGTTCACCCAGCGCGTGAGCGGGCCGATCTCGCCGATGACCTTGCGCATCTCCGCCCCGCCGTGCGCCCCGGTCTCCTCGAGCGTGGGCGCGAGGAGGTTGAGCACCGGGACCAGGAACGCGTCGGCGTCGCGCAGCGTGTCCTCGCAGAAGCGCTCGAGGAGCGCGCTGCGCTGGCGCAGCGCCTCCAGGTACACCGTCGCCGGGATGGCATAGCCGGGCTCGAGGCGCGCGCGCACCGCGGAGCCGTAGTCCGCGGGCCGCTCGCGCATCCAGCGCGCGTGCTGCGCCGACGCCTCGGCCTGCATCACGATCATGCCCTGCACGCTCATCGGCTCGAGCGGCGGCGCCTCGACCTCGACGAGCGCGAGGCCGGCCGAGCGCAGGGCCGCCGCCGCCTCGCGCAGCGCCTTCGCCACCTCGGGGTGCGCGTCGCGCTCGGCCCACGCCGGCGAGAACGCGACACGCAGCCCGCGCGCCGGCTGCGACAAGTCCGCCTTCACCGGCTCGCGCGAGGTCGTCGGGTCGCGCGCGTCGAAGCCCGCGATCGCGCCGTAGAGCAGCGCGCAGTCCTCGGCGCTGCGCGCAAGCGGCCCGATCGTGTCGAGCGAGTGGCAAAGCGGCATCGCGCCGTGGCGCGACACGCGGCCAAGGGTGGTCTTGAGCCCGGTCACGCCGCAGAGCGCGGCGGGCAGGCGCACCGAGCCGCCGGTGTCGGAGCCGAGCGCGCCGAACACCAGGCGCGCGGCGACCGCGGCGCCCGAGCCGCTCGAGGAACCGCCCGGGATGCGCGCGGTGTCCCAGGGATTGCGGCAATCGCCGAAATGCTCGTTGTGCCCGGTGGGCCCGTAGGCAAACTCCGCCATGTTCAGCGTGCCGATCTGCAGCGCGCCGGCGGCGCCGAGGCGCTCGAGCGCGGCGGAAGTCGCGCTCGCCACCCAGCCGCGGCGGATCTTCGAGCCGCAGTTCGACACCCTGCCGGCGCGGTAGAACATGTCCTTGTGCGCGAGCGGGACGCCGCAAAGCGGCCCCGTGGCGGCGTTGCCGGCCTCGGGCTCGAGCTCGACGAACGCGTTCAGGCGCGGCTGCCAGCGCTCGATGCGCTTCAGGCACGCGGCGAGGAGCTCCTTCGACGACAGCCGGCGCTCGCGCAGCGCGCGCGCCGCCTCGGCGAGGGACCACGTCGCCGGATCGCTCATGCCTTGCAGCGCTCCAGGACGAGCGCGTAGCTCGTCGGATCCACTTCGAATTCCAGGGGAAGCAGCGTGCGCGCCGCCGCGGCGAGCGCAGGCGCGAGCGCCGCCTCGATGCGCTCGGCGCGGCCCGGGGCGAGGGCAATTCGCTGCAGGCGGAGCGCTTCCTCGACCATGTGGCTATGATAAGTGCGATGAGGAGGCAGGTCATCACCGCGGCCGGCGCGCCGTCGCCGATGGCGCATTACTCGCAGGGCATCCTCGCCGGGGAGACGCTCTACGCCGCCGGGCAGATCGCCTCCGACTACAAGACCGGCGTCGCGCCCGAGGCGCGGCAGGATCCGGCCTTCCCCTACTACGGCTCCGAGATCCAGAAGCAGGCCAGGTACGTGCTGGAGAACCTTCGCGCGGTCTACCGCGAGGCCGGCCTCGAGCTCGCCGATACCGTCAAGGCGCAGGTGTTCCTCACCGACCTGAACGACTTCCATTACTTCGACCAGGTCTGGAAGCAGTTTTTTCCTTCTCCGCCGCCGCGCACCACGGTGCAGGTGAGCGGCCTGCTCGTTCCCGGCTGCAGGATCGAGATCGATCTCACCGCGGTGAAGCGCGCGGTGGAAAAGCGCGTCGTGAAGGGCGCCACCACCCCGACGCCGCTCGCGCACTACACGCAAGGCGTGGTGGCGGGCGACACGCTCTATGCCGCCGGGCAGATCGCCTCCGACTACAAGACCGGCGTGCCGGCCGGCCCGAGCCTCGCGAGGCAGACGCGCTACGTGCTGGAGAACATCGCCTCGGTCTACAAGGCCGCGGGGCTCGAGCTCGCCGACACGGTCAAGGCGCAGGTGTTCGTCACCGAGGCGAAGGACCTCAAGGCGTTCGACATGGTGTGGAAGAAATTCTTCCCTGCCGCGCCACCGCGCACCGTCGTCCAGGTCGGCGCCCTGCTGGTGCCGGGGTGCAAGATCGAGATCGACCTCATTGCCTGTGCGAAGGGCGTGAAGCGCAAGCGGGTCGAGGGCGGCATGCTCGCCGGCGAGACGCTCTACTGCGCCGCGCACAGCGCGCCGGAGGCGCGGCAGGACCGCGCGTTTCCGTACTACGGCTCGGACATCCAGAAGCAGGCGCGCGCCGCGCTGGAAAACGCGCTCAAGACGTACCGCGCGGCGGGCTGCGCGCCGCAAGACACCGTGAAGGCGCAGGTGTTCATCGCCGAGCTCGGCGACTTCTTCTATTTCGACCAGGTGTGGAAGGAGTTCTTCCCTTCCCCGCCGCCGCGCACCACGGTGCAGGTATCGAGCCTGCTCGCCCCGGGATGCCGGGTCGCGTTCGACCTGACCGCCGCCAAGACCTGAAAGGAACGCCATGCCCACCGCCACCACCGACGACGGCGTGAAGCTCCATTACGAGGAGGCCGGCAGCGGCACGCCGCTCATCTTCGTGCACGAGTTCGCCGGCGACCACCGCAGCTGGGAGCCGCAGATGCGCTTCTTCTCGAGGCGCTACCGCTGCATCACCTACGCCGCGCGCGGCTTCCCGCCCTCGGACATCCCGGACGATCCGGCGAAGTACTCGCAGGCGCGCGCGCGGGACGACATCGCCGCCGTGCTCGACCACCTGAAGCTCGAGCGCGCCCACGTCTGCGGGCTGTCCATGGGCGGCTTCGCCACGCTGCACTTCGGCATCAAATACCCCCAGCGCGCGATATCGCTCGTCGTGGCGGGCTGCGGCTACGGCGCCGAGCCGGAGAAGAAGGCGCAGTTCCAGGCCGAGTGCGAATCGGCCGCGAAGTCCTTCGAGACGAACTGGGCCGAGACCTCGCAGAAGTACGCCCTCGGACCGACCCGCATCCGCTTCAGGCAGAAGGATCCGCGCGGCTGGGCGGAGTTCGCGGACCAGCTTGCCGGCCAGTCGGCGAAGGGCCACGCCCTCACCATGCGAGGCGTCCAGATGAAGCGCCCCTCGCTCTACGAGCTGATCGAGGACATGAAGAAGATCACCACGCCGACCCTCATCGTCACGGGCGACGAGGACGACCCGTGCATCGAGCCCGGCGTGCTGATGAAGCGCGCCATCCCCGCCGCGGCGCTCGTCGTCATCCCGCAGGCCGGGCACACCATCAACATCGAGGATCCGGAGGCGTTCAACCGCGCGGTGAGCGAGTTCCTGGCCATCGTCGAGTCGGGGCGCTGGACGGCGCGCGACCCGCGCTCGATGCCGGGGCAGGGTATTCTGGGTTTTTCGAAAAAATGATCCTGGTGACCGGCGGCTCGGGCTTCGTCGGCCTGAACCTCGCCGAGCAGCTCCTCGGCCGCGGCGACAGCGTCGCGCTCTTCAGCGCCACGCCCGCGCCGGCCTCGGCGATCGCGGAGCTCTCGCGCCTGCCGGGGAAACTGAGCGTGCTGGAGGGCGACGTCAGCGATTTTGCCGCGGTCAGCAAATTGTTTGAAAAGCTGAAGCCGCAGCGGGTCATCCATGCCGCCGCGATCACGGCGGGCGCGGAGCGCGACGCGCGCGAGCCGCGCCGCATCGCGCAAGTCAACCTGCTCGGCACGCTGAACGTGCTCGAGGCGGCGCGCGCTTCCGGGGTCAAGCGCTTCGTGCACGCGAGCACCGGCGCGCTCTTCGGCGCCGCGGGCATGAACGCGGGCCATCCGCTCGACGAGGAGCGCGACCGGCCGTTGCCGGAATCGATGTACGGCATCACCAAGTACGCCGCGGAGCGCGCGGTGCTCCGCCTTTCCGCCTTGTGGGGCATGGATTGTCTGGTCGGCCGGCTCGCGGTGGTCTTCGGCCGCTGGGAATACGGCACGGGCGTGCGCGACACGGTCTCGGCCCCCACCGCGCTCGCACGCATGGCGCGCGCCGGGCGCGAGGCGGTGTTCCCGCGCCTCGGGGAGACCGACTACATCTACGGGCCGGACGTCGCCAGCGCCCTCGTCGCGCTGCTCGACGCGGGAGCGCCGCCGCAGCGCCTGTATCATCTGGGCACCGGGGCGCCGTGGGCGCTGCCGCAATGGTGCGCGGCGCTCGCGGCGCGCCATCCCGGTTTCCGCTGGCGCGAATCGACGAACGCTGGGGAATGCAACGTGAGCGTGCTGCCTTCGGTCGCGCGGACGCCCTTCTCGAACCTGCGCCTCGCGCGGGACTTCGGCTGGAAGGCGCGCCACGACGCCGCTTCGGCCGCCGCCGACTTCACCGCCTGGCTGGGAGGGCATCATGAGTTCTGCTGACATCGCCTGGGCGCGCAACGACTACTCGCGCGTCCCCTACCGCGTGCACCACGACGAGGAGATCTACGCCCTCGAGATGGAGCGCATCTTCCGCGGCCCGGCGTGGAGCTACCTCTGCCTCGAGGCCGAGATCCCGAAACCCGGCGACTACCGCACCACCTGGGTCGGCGACACGCCGGTGATCGTCTCGCGCGACAAGCAGGGCGCGATCCATGCGTTCGTCAACCGCTGCTCGCACCGCGGCGCGATGATCATCCGCGAGCTGCGCGGCAACGCCGAGCGCCTGGTGTGCCTGTACCACCGCTGGTGCTATTCGAACTCGGGCGAGCTCACCGGGCTGCCGTTCCGCCAGGGGCTCAAGGGCGAAGGCGGCATGCCGAAGGACTTCGACATGAAGGCCGTGTCGCCGCGCAAGCTGAAGGTCGAGAACCTCTCCGGCATGCTCTTCGGCACGTTCCAGCCGGAGAAGGCCGAGCCGCTGGAGAAGTACCTCGGCGAGTTCGGCGTCGGCATCGTGAAGCGCTTCCTCAACCGTCCGATCCGCATCCTCGGCTACTCGCGCCAGAAGATCCACGGCAACTGGAAGCTCTACGCCGAGAACCTGCGCGACACCTACCACGCGAGCCTGCTGCACGAGTTCTTCGTCACCTACGGGGTAGACCGCGCGACGCAGAAGGGCGGCGTGAGGATGGACGGGCGCCACCGCCACAACATGAACCACGCCTACGCGGCGAGCGACACCCAGGACGACGCGAAGCAGGCCTATGCCGACACCGCGGCGCGCCTGGACCGCATGCAGCTCAAGGACAAGAAGCTGCTGAGCTTCAAGAACGAGTTCTCCGACGGGATGAACCTGGCGGCGCCGACCTTCTTCCCGAACGCGCTCCTCATCCAGATCAACAACTCGATCGGCACGCGCCAGATCCGCCCGAAAGGGCCGGACGCGCACGAGGTGTTCCAGACGCTGTTCTGCTACGCCGACGACGACGAGGCCATGGTGCGCCACCGCCTGCTGTCGGCGAACCTGGTCGGGCCGGCCGGCTTCGTCAGCATGGAGGACGGCGAGGCGATCGAGGTCGTGCAGCGCGCGACGCGCGCCGAGCGCGACGGCGCCTGCGCGGTGATCGAGATGGGCGGCCGCGGCGCGGTGAAGGACGAGACCCACCGCGTCACCGAGTCGCCGATCCGCGGCTTCTGGTCCTACTGGGCGGAGCTGATGGGCGTCGAGGCGCCCGGCGGCATCCGATGAGCCCCTCGCCGGAAACAAGAAATGCCCTCACGGCGCTGATGGCGGAGTACGGCATGACGATCGACGAGGACCGGCTCGAGGACTGGGTCGAGCTCTTCGACGAGCGCTGCGACTACCGCGTGGTGACGCGCGAGAACGTCGAGCAGGGCCTGCCGAACGTCCTCATGTGGTGCGACAACAAGGACATGCTGCGCGACCGGATCGACTCCTACCGCAACGTCAACGAGTACAACCCGCACTACGACCGGCACGTCCTCGGGCCGCTGCGCTTCACCTCGGAGGATGCGGGCGTGTGGTCGTTCGACCTGTCCTACAGCCTGTTCCAGACCACGCTGGAAGGCGAGTCGCGGCTCTTCAGCGTCGGGCGCTACGCCGTCGAGGCCGTCTTCCGGAAGGACAAGCCGCTCCTGCGTTCGGTCCGGGTGATCGCCGACACCGGGCAGATTCCCTCGCTCCTCGCCACGCCGATCTGAAGACCCGGCTTTACTGGGCGAGCGCCGTCACCCTGTTGCTCGGCCTGTGCGCCTCGGCCGCGATCTACCTCACGGCCTCCGACGACGCCAACGCCGAGCTCGAGCGGCTGCGCGCCTCCAAGATGTACAGGCACGAGATCGAGCATTTCGGCGGCAAGATGGCGCTGCTCTTCGAGGACCTCTCGCAATGGCTCGGCCATCTCTGGCACGGCACTACGCTCGCCTTCACCGTGGCCTGGCTCAGCTTCGGCACCGCCGCGGTCCTGTTCCTCGTCGCCCGCGCGCTCGACGAACGCGAATAACTGCGCTCAGCCCTGCTTGTAGGACACGAGCTCCACGAACTCCGTGACGCCCATGAACCGGCCGCCGATGAGCGAGCGGGTCTCGCGCGCGACGAAGCGCCGCACGAGCTGGGGCGCGAACCACATCTTCTGCGACGTGGTGACCGGCATGCCCTTGGCGTTCATGCCGCCGCCGTTGCCCTCCAGGACATAGCAATCGAAAGTTCCCGCGGGAACCGTGATCTTCTCCTTGCGCGTGATGCGGATCTGATAATCGCGCGCGAAGGTCCCGTAGGTGGGATCCTGGAACGTGAAGCGCGTCTCCCAGCGCTTGCCGACGAAGAACTCGCCGGGCAGGAACTGGCTCGCGCTGTACACGCGGCCGGCGCGGTCGCGCACCAGGTTGCCGAGGCGGTCGGTGATCAGCCGGCCGCCGTCGTAGATGACCTGCGCTTCGGTCACGCCGGTGATCGTGTCCGCGACCTTGCGCTGCTCGACCCGCGAGATCGCATCCTTGATGCTGTAGACATAGGTATCGCCGATCTTGTAGTCGGCGTCGACGCTCGCCGAGCCCTTCGTGTAGGGATTGTCGGCCTGCGGCGCGATCTCGACCTTCTTCTCGCCCTGCTTGGCGAGCACGCGATCGAGCTGGAGCTGCGCGAGCTCGGCGAAGTGCCCGCTCGGGTAGCGGCGCAGGTAGTCCTCCAGCGGCCCGGGCTCGGTCGCCGTGGAGGCACGCTCCCAGAGCGAGGCCTCCTCGTTGTAGGCCCGCTCCGCTTCCTCCTTCTGGCGCTTCTGCAGGGTCTCGAGCGCGGCGAGCGCGAGCTGCTCGCGCCGGCGGCGCTCGGCCTCCTCCTGCTGCGTGCGCTCGGCAAGCCGCCGTGCGCGCTCCGCCTCCTGCCGCTCGCGCTCGGCCTGCTCGCGGCGCAGGCGCTCCTGCTCCAGGCGCAGGCGCTCCTGCTCCAGGCGGGCTGCCTCGGCCTTCTCGCGCGCGTTGCGCTCGGCCTCCACCTGGCGCGCCTTGTCCGCCTCCTGCCTTGCACGCTCCGCCTCCTGCCTTGCGCGCTCCGCTTCCTGCCTCGCGCGTTCGGCTTCCTGCCGGGCCCGCTCCGCTTCCTTCTGCCGCTCGAGGTCCTTCTGCCGCTCGAGCTCCTTCTGGCGCGCCGCCTCCTCCTCGCGCCGGGCGCGCTCGGCCTCCTCGTCAGCGAGCTTCTTCAGCTGCGGCGGCGGGATGAACCAGAAGTCCTCCTCGAGGGAGGTGCTCTCCCACGGCACCTGCAGGCCGCGCGACTCGCGGCGCACGGCGAGGCGCACGCGCTTGAACACGTCCTCGATCTTCGCCTCGGGCACGGGGATCTCGCGCAGAAGATGCTCGGTGTAGAGGCCGTTCGCGCCCGCGCCGTCGCTCGCCACGTTCCCCGGCGCGGTGGCGTAGGCGATCAGCGTCCCCGGCGGCGCGTCCACCTGAGAGAGGCCCTTCTGCTCGAGCCTCGCCTCGCCCGCGAACGGGTTGTCGCGGCACGCGTCCAGGATGATGACGTTCATCGGGTTGGCCGCTCTTCCGATGCTCTCGATGACCGCGTTGATGTCGATGCACTTCGCCTGGATGTCCTCGAGCTTCTGCAGCACGGCGTCGGTGGGCAGGATGTAGTTGCGCCACGCGAGCTGCACGCCATGGCCGGCGAAGTAGAACAGGCCGATGGCCTTCGTCTGCGCGACGCGCGCGGCGTAGGAGCGGATTGCCTCCGCCATCTGCGCCTGCGTCAGGTCGACGCCGAGCGTGACCTCGAAGCCGGTGCGCTTGAGCTCGGCGGCGATCGCGCGGGCGTCGTTGGCCGGGTTCTTCAGCGCTCCGAAGGCGTAGGCGCTGTTGCCGATGACCAGCGCCTTCCTCGGCGCGACAAGGAGGGAAGCCGCGCCCGCGAGGCCCTGCGGCCCGCCCTGCGCGCCTGCGCCGGCCCCGCGCTCAGGCGCCTGCCCGAACGCCGGGCGCCAGCGGAAAGGCGAAGCGCCGAGCGTCCCCAGAGCAGCTTGCAGGACGCGGCGGCGTTTCGCTTTCATGGTGCGCCGGCATTGTACCGGGCCGGCGCCGGAGTTCCGCGCTAGCGCGCTGCGGCCGGGAACGGCGGCAGCTTGCCGATGTCGCGCGGGTCGTGCTGGATGATGATCGTCGCGTGCAGGTTCTTCTCGATGCCCTTGATCCGCTCGAGCGAGGCGACGGTCTCGGCGCGGTCGTAGTTGAAGCTCGGGACGCCGTCGCTCTCGTAGTTCTCGCGGAAGTGCGCCGCGTCGCCGGTCAGGACGACGGCGCCCTTGTCCTTCAGCCGCACCAGCAGCGATTGGTGCCCCGGAGTGTGCCCGGGCGTTCGCAGGATCATGACGCTGCCGTCGCCGAAGACGTCCTTGTCGGCCCCCTGGGGCTCGACCTTGCCGCCTTCGCTGATCCAATGCTTGAACGCGGGGACGTTGGCGCCGGCCATGGGCTTCGGCGCGGTAATGGCCTCCCACTCGCGCTGGCCGATGAGAAGCGTCGCCTCGGGCAGCGAAGGCAGCTGGCTCGTGTGGTCGGCATGGAAATGGCTGATGCCGACGTACTTCACCTGGGAGGGCTTGATGCCGAGCTGCGCCAGCTGGTCGGTGAGGCTCACCTTCGGCGCGTTCGGGTTCGAGCCGGGGACGAATCCCGTGTCCCAGACCAGGACTTCATCGCCGTGCCGGATCACGTAGCAGCTGTAGGTAAAGGGCAGCTTCAGCCCGGGATAGGCCAGGATGTCGGAGAAGCGCTGGTTCACCTCCACCGGGGCCGCGCCCGTGCCGCAATCCAGGCGCGTGAGCGTGACCTCGGCGGTCTGCGCCAATGCGCCGCCGGCGGACAGGGCGCCGACGACGGCGCCGAGCAGGCAGAATTTCTTGAGCATCGTTTCTCCTCCCGAAAAATGGAACGCGGATTCTAGACGGCGTTGTAGCCGCCGTCGATGCGCAAATCCGCGCCCGTCATGAAGCTCGACGCATCAGATGCAAGGAATACGGCACCCGCCGCGATCTCTTCGGGCAGCCCGAGGCGCTTCATGAGGTGCTTCGAACCGAGCACCTCGCGCGCCTTCTCCATCGAGCCGAAGCGCAGCATCCGCTCGGTCTCGGTGCCGCCCGGCGAGAGCGTATTGACGCGGATTTTCTGCGCGGCGTGGTCGGCGGCCATCGCTTTCGCCATCGTGATGAGCGCGCCCTTGGTCGAGCAGTAGGCGACGCGGCCGGGCGTGCCGACCGTGCCGAGCTGCGAGGCAATGTGGATGATCGAGCCGCCGCCCGCCGCGACCATGTGCGGGATGCACCAGCGGCTCATGAGGAACGCGCCCCCCACGTTGATCGCGAAGACCTTGTTCCAGGCCGCGAGATCGAGCTCGAGCACCGTCGCGCTCGGGTCCATCCCGGCCGCGCCGTTCACGAGGACGTCGACGCGCCCGAGCTTGCTTACCGCCTGGTCGACGGCCGCTTTCGTATCCGGCTCCGAAGAGACATCGCATCGGATTCCGATGCAACGGTGCCCTCCCGCGCGCGCCGCCGCGTCGGCCTTGGACGAGTCGAAGTCGAGGCAGGCCACCGAAGCGCCGGCCTGCGCAAAGGCGCGCACGATGGCGGCGCCAATACCGCCGCCCCCGCCGGTGACGATCGCGGCCTTGCCTGCCAACGAGTACCTGCTAGCGTCTGCCAAGGTATGCCTCCTTTACCCGTTCGTCATGCTTGAGCGCCTCGCACGTCCCGGCGGCCACGATGCGCCCGGTCTGCAGCACATAGCCGCGCCGCGCGGTCTCGAGCGCGTAGCGCGCGTTCTGCTCGACGAGCAGCACGCTCGTGCCGGCCTCGTTCACCGCGCGGATGCTGCGGAAGATCTCCTGCACCACCAGCGGCGCGAGCCCGAGCGAGGGCTCGTCCAGGCAGAGCAGCCGCGGCTCGGACATCAGCGCGCGCGAGAGCGCGAGCATCTGCTGCTCGCCGCCCGAGAGCGTTCCAGCGCGCTGCGCGCTGCGCTCGCCCAGGCGCGGGAACATCGCCACCGCCCGGTCGATGAGCCGGCCGACCTTCGCGCGGTCGCGGCGATGCTTGAACGCGCCCATCTCCAGGTTCTCGCGCACCGTCAGAGCCGGGAAGACGCGCCGGCCTTCCGGCACGAGCGCAATGCCGGCGGCCAGGCGCTTGTGCGCCGGCAGGCGCGTCACGTCCTCGCCCGCGAAGAGCACCCGGCCGCCGCCCGGCGCCATGACGCCCGCCACGCCGCGCAGCGTGGTGCTCTTGCCGGCGCCGTTGGCGCCGATCAGCGTCACGATGTCGCCCTCGTTCACGTCGAAGGAGATGCCGTGGCACGCCCGGATCTCGCCGTACGCGAGGTCGAGGCCCTCGACCGCCAGCAGGGCGCTCATGCGAACTCTCCGCCCAGGTAGGCGGAGACGACGCGCGAATTGGACTGCACCTCGCGCGGCGTGCCCTCGAAGAGCGGCTCGCCGTAGTCCATGACGAAGACGCGCTGCGCCACGTTCATGACGAGGTCCATGTTGTGCTCGACGACGATGAGCGTCGTCCCCCGGGCGCCGATGCGCTCCAGGCGTTCGAGGAGGAAGTCGACCTCCGCCGCGTTCAGGCCCGCCGCCGGCTCGTCCAGCATGAACAGGCGCGGCCGCGTCGCGAGGGAGCGCGCGATCTCGAGCATGCGCTGCTGTCCGTAGGAGAGGGCGCCGGCGCGCTCCGCCGCGCGCGCGCCGAGCCCCACGAACTCGAGGAGCTCGCGCGCCTCGTCGTGGAAGCGGCCGGTCGCGCCGAGCACGACGTACTTCCAGAACGGCGTGTCGTGGTGGATGTGGAAGCCCGCGAGCACGTTCTCGAGCACGGAGAGCTGCTTGAAGAGCCGGATCTTCTGGAAGGTGCGCGCGATGCCGAGCCGAACGCGCCGGTGCGCGGGAAGCTTCGCGAGGCTGCGGCCGTCGAAATCGAGGGCCCCGGAATCCGGCTGGTAGACGCCCGAGAGCAGGTTGAGGAGCGTGGACTTGCCCGCGCCGTTCGGGCCGATGACCGCGAAGATCGCGCCCTGCGGCACCTCCAGGCTTACGCCCTGCACCGCGCGCACGCCGCCGAAGCTCTTGCGCAGCTCGCGCGCCCTGAGGAGCGCGCTCACGCGAGCCTTGCCCGAAGGGCGTTCCAGGCCTGCACGATGCCGCCCGGCATGAACAGCACCACGAGGGTCAGCGCGAGCCCGTAGATCATGAGGCGCAGCTCGCCGAAGCCGCGCAGCAGCTCCGGGAGGAAGGTGAGCACGATCGCGCCGATCACCGGGCCGATCATCGTGCCCATGCCGCCGACGATCACCATCGCCATCATCGTGAAGGACTCGACGATGTTGAACGCGTCGGGCACGAGCGTGCCGACGAACCCGGGATAGAAGCAGCCGGCGAGCCCGCCGATCATCGCGCCCACGCCGAAGGCGAACGCCTTCCAGCGCGCCGGGTTGATGCCGATCGAGGCGGCCGAGACCTCGTCCTCGCGGATCGAGCGCAGCGTCTCGCCCACGGGCGAGCGCACGAGGTTGCCCAGCACGAGGTAGACGAGGAACGCCAGCCCGGCGACGAGGTAGAACAGCGCCACCGTGCTGCCGAAGCCGCGCGGCGGCAGGATGCCGTAGATGCCGCGCACGCCCTCGGTCACGCTCTCCCAGTTGAGCAGCACCTGGTAGGTGATCACCGCGAAGCCGAGCGAGGCGATCGCGAGGTAGTGCCCGCGCAGGCGCACGGCGAACGCCGCGAGCGCGAGGCCCAGCAGGCCCGCCGCCCCCATGGCGGCGAGCGCGGCCAGCCAGAAGTTCCAGTGGTACGTCTTCACGAGGATCGTGCTCACGTACGCGCCGATGCCGAAGAAGGCGGACTGGCCGAGGTTGAGCTGCCCGGTGTAGCCGAGGACGAGGTTGAGCGAGAGCGCGAGCATCACGTTCATCGCGCACACGACCAGGATGCCGCGCCAGTACGGCGTGTGCAGCACCCAGGGCAGCGCGGCGAGCACGGCGAGCGCGAGGGCGAGGCGCAGCTTCAGACGTTCTCCTCCTTGCGCTCGGCGATGAGGCCGGTCGGGCGCAGCGCGAGCATGACGAGGAGCAGCGCGAACACGACGAGGTCGATCAGCCCGGAGCCGAGGTACTGCACGGTGAACGCCTCGATGATGCCGACCAGCAGGCCGGCGATGATCGTGCCCTCGAGGTTGCCGAAGCCGCCGATGATGACGATGGCGAACGCCTTGACGATCACCGAGGCGCCGGCGAAGGGCGTGAGCACGAGCACCGGTCCGAGGAGCGCGCCCGCCATGCCGGCGAGCGCGGAGGAAATGACGATCGTGAGGCCGATCAGCAGCCCGGGGTTGATGCCCATGAGCCCGGCGGTCTCGCGGTCCTGGGCCACCGCGCGCAGCGCCTTGCCGGTGTAGGTGAGGCGCAGGAAGGCATACAGCAGCGCGATCGCGGCCACGGTCACGCCGATCACGAGGAGCGTCTGCTGCGTGAAGAAGATGCGGCCGGCGCGGATCGTCTCGCGCGTGAAAGGCGAGTCGAACTGGTAGGGGATCGGGCCGAACAGCTCAAGCTGGCCGTTCTCCAGGAGCACCGAGACCCCGATCGTCGCGATGAGCGGGCGCAGCTCGTCGCCGCGCTCGCGCAGCGGCGCGAACACCGCCGCGTTGATGAGCAAGCCGAGCAGCGCCCCCGCGCCGAACGCGAGCACGATGGAGAGCAGGTAGCCGGCAGTATCCGGCAGGCCGAGCAGCTTGGTGGCGAGCCGCGTCGCGACGAAGAAGGCGGTGAACGCGCCGGCGGTGACGAAGTCGGCGTGCGCGAAATTGATCTGGTTCAGCACCCCGTAGATCAGGGTGAGCCCCAGGGCCACCATCACATAGAGGCAGCCGAGATAGACGCCGTTGATGGACTGCTGAAGGACGAGCGCCAGGAGATCGGGCATGCCTCGCTCTCCTGGCGCGCCGGGACTACTTCTGCTGCCAGCTCAGCGCCTTCCAGCTCTGGTCGGGCTGGGTCTCGACGAAGTGGATCACCGAGGGGTCGATGTTCTGGCCCTTGGCATCGAAGGTGATCTTGCCGGTCGTGACCTCGACGTCCTTGAACTTCGAGAAGCGCTCGCGGATCGACTCGGAATCCGTCGCGCCGCGGCGCACCGCCTCGGCGATGAGCAGGATCGAGTCGTAGGCGTGCGCGTTGATGTGCGTCGGCACCTTGTCCGCGCCGTATTTCGCCTTGAAGGCCTTGACGAAGTTCTGCACGACCGGGCGCTTCTCGTTCGGGTCGAACTGCACGATGCGCACGTAGCCGGTGGAGGCGGCGCCCGCCTTCTGATCGTAGCCGTAGGGCAGCCAGATGGAGCCCATCTGCACGCCGCTGCCGCCGCCGCCCTTCACCACCTTCGCCTGCGCCAGCGCCTGCGACAGGCGCACCGTCTGGCCCTCGAGCGCGAAGGTCGGCAGCACGTCGACCTTGCCGAGCGAGGCGATGCGCGTCGCGATCGGCGTGAAGTCGTTGACGTCGCGCGCGAAGTCGATCACCGCGAGCACCTTGCCGCCGGCCGCCTCGAAGGGCTTCTTGAAGCCGTCGGCGTTGTCCTGCCCGGCGTTGGTCTTCTCGTGCAGGATGACCGCGGTCTTCGCGTGCAGGTTCTTGAGCGCGACGTCCACCAGCGGCCCGCTCTGCTGCTCGGCGTTGGGGAAGATGCGGAAGGTGTACTTGTAGCCCGACTCGGTGAGCTTCATGGTCACCGAGCCGGCGTTGAGCTGCACCACCTTCGCCTCGTTCAGGATCGGCGCGATGGCGAGCGAGGCGTCGGAGCACTCCTCGCCGATCACGATGTGCGGCTTGAACTGCTCGAGGATGCGCTTGGCGGTGTTGGTCGCCTGCAGCGGGCTGCACGCCGAGTCCTCGTACTGCACCACGAGCTTGTGGCCGTTCACCGCGCCCTTCAGCTGCTCGAGCGCGAGCTCCACGCCCTCCTTGTCCATCACGCCGAAGTACGAGCCCGGGCCCGAGATCGGCATCAGCATGCCGATGCGGATGTCCTGCGCGGCGGCGGAAAACGAGACGGCGAACGCCGCGGCAGCGGCGAGAGATGTCATGCGGTTCATGGTCCCTCCTCCTAAGGTGAGGAAACTTTACCTTACGCGAGCGCTTCCGGTAAAGTGATCTACTGGACAAATATCCATCGGCTCGCGATGCGCCTCGATCTTCGCGACGCGCCCCTGGCGATCGTCGACCTGGAAACCACGGGCACGCGTCCCGCCGCGGACCGCATCACTGAAATCGCCATCCTCGAAGTGAACGGCCTCGCGCTCGCCTCGCGCTGGAGCACGCTCGTGCATCCGGGAACCACGATCCCATCGGCGATCCAGGCGCTGACCGGCATCACCAACGACATGGTGGCCGAGGCGCCGCGCTTCGCCGAGCTCGCGGAGGCGCTCTACGAGAAGCTCGCCGGCCGGGTGTTCGTCGCGCACAATGCGCGCTTCGACTACGGCTTCCTGCGGCGCGAATTCGCGCGTGCGGGAATCGACTTCGGCGCGCGCACCCTGTGCAGCGTGCGCCTTTCCCGCCGGCTCTACCGCGGCGCCGGCCGGCACGATCTCGACAGCGTGATTGCGCGCCACGGCATCGCCTGCGCAGCGCGCCACCGCGCGCTCGGCGACGCCGACGCGCTGTGGGACTTCCTGCGGGCCGCGCTTGCCGAGCACGGCGCCGAGGTCGTGAACGTGGCCGCGCGCCAGATCTCGCGGCAGTCGGCGCTGCCGACGCAGATCGACCGGGCGATGATCGACGAGATCCCGGAGGCGCCGGGGGTCTACCAGTTCCTCGGCGAGAACGGCGCGCCGCTTTACGTCGGCAAGAGCCGCTCCATGCGCACGCGCGTCCTCGCCCACTTCTCGTCCGACGCGCGCTCGGCGCGCGAGATGGAGCTCGCCCGGGCGCTGCGGCGCATCGAGTGGCAGCGCACGACGGGCGAGCTCGGCGCGCT
>Ga0070741_10009035_pt1 | contig 19609 bp, 14 predicted proteins | sample Coa_R1_4_FD_66440 | JGI IMG/M metagenome (GOLD analysis project Ga0070741, IMG submission 66440) | Surface soil microbial communities from Centralia Pennsylvania, which are recovering from an underground coalmine fire - Coalmine... | ecosystem: Environmental > Terrestrial > Soil > Unclassified ...
AGACGTGGTGGGTGGAGGGGTCGACGCTGACCGCCCTGGGGCTCTGGCTGTCGATGATGCCCTGATCGACCCCGGTCGAGTCCAGCTTGTGGAGCGCCTGGTTCCAGTTGATCGCGTAGATCGTGCCGTCGGTGTCTACGGCGACGTCGCACGGGCTGAACCCCACGCTGATGCTCGCGAGGTAGGCCCCCGACGAGTCGAACTTGTAGATCACCTGGTGGCTGAAGTCGGCGACGTAGACGTTCCCGCCCGAGTCGACCGCGGTGCCGCACACGTCGCCGAAGGAGCCGTTCGGGGTGTTCGAGCCGTTCAGCTGGTAGAGCAGCGTGCCCGACGCGTCGTACGCGGAGAGCGGGCCGAACTCCGGAAGCACGTAGAGGCGGCCCTCGGTGCCCGTCCCGGAGTTGTCGACCGCGATGTCGGGGTCGCCGCCCAAGCTCGACGTATCGACCTGCGAGACGTAGGCGCCCGAGGCGTCGAAGATGTCGACGACGGTGTGCGTCTTGTCGATCACGTAGACGTTGCCGTTGGACTGGCGAACCGCGATCTTGTCGGCCGTGCTGCCGAGCGAGCCGTCCGGGGTGTCGCTGCCCGTGAACTCGCTCACGAACGGATGAGTGAACGCGGCGAATGCGATGGCCGCCGTGAGCAGGCCGGCGAGCCCAAGCAGGCATGCCAGCGCCAAGGCGCCGCGCCGCCCGACGCGACTCGTGGCGCGGGCGCGCCGTCTGCCCGTTCTCGTGCCGAAGTCCTCCGACGGCCTCTTTGCCGTCCTATGCCTGCGCACCTCCTGACTTCTTGTCATGGATGTCTTCCTCCCTGTTGCGTGGCGTTCCTCGTGGGCCACGGCAGAAGACTGGCATGTCAGTACGCCGCCTAGTCGACTCCCCGCACGGTTGTCAATGAAAATATTCACCCGTTTCGTCCGCGTGTTGCAGCGCTCGGGATGACCGGGTGGAGAGTGCGGCCTCGAGGGTCGGCCGCGGGGGTCGAGGGTGGGCTCGCACGGGGGCAGCGGCGGGGCCCGAGGCGGCGATCCGGGGGGACTGCGACGGTTCATCCTGACCGGCCGGCGAATCGGGAAGTCCTCGCCCTCGGCCGGAGACCCGTCGACTTCAGGAGCCGGGGCGCGCTTGATCCCCCCACCGCGAAGAGCGGGACCGGTCCTGCGTTCCCGTTGACCGCCGAGCTCCCCGCCCTCCTCGCGGCGCAGGACGCGCGCGGGAAGATGGCGGAAGCGCCGGCTCGGCCTCGCTGTCCCGTTGGCGACAGATGTGGGACGACGGGGGCCCGATCCGCGACTTCCGTCGCTCATGGACGCAGGCGACGAAGAAGGCCGGATGCCCCCGGGGAATGTCCCCGACCGGATTCGAACCGGTGTTACCGGCGTGAAAGGCCGGTGTCCTAGGCCAGACTAGACGACGGGGACCGCGCGCGGCGTGCAGCGGACGCGAGGCGTCCGCGCGTCGCGGGACGTATTACAGTCCCTCCGGTCAGTCAAACCTCGCCCGTTCGTCGCGCAACTCTTTTTCGCGCCGAGGTGCGCGGGCGCGCGCGCTTCCGCTAAGACGCGCGGCGCGGGCGCGTGCGACGAAATCGTCGTCACGTGCGAGCAAGCGAGCAAATTTGTCCGCGAGCGCGCACGACGCGGGCGCGAGGAGGATGGGGGGTGATGGAACGAAGGTTGCTCCATCGCGGGAGCGTGACGTCGGCCGGGCGGATGCTGGGGACGATGGCGGTGGTGGCGCTCCTCACGAGGCCGCTCTGGGCGAACACCCCGCACCGGCCGCATACGCCGCACGCGCCGCGGACGCCTCGCACGCCGGGAGCGGGCGGCACCGACTCGGGCTCCAACCCGCCGGCGGTCGACACGAATGTCCACATGGCGCCCGCCGCGGCCGGCGCGCTGCCCGGGATCGGGACGACGCTCGCGTGGGCGCCCGACGGACACGCGATCGCGATCGGCGGGCACTTCAGCGACCGCGCGACCGGCATGCGCTACGACACGAAGGTGTACGACGTCGCGGCGAACGCGATCGTGAAGAGCTTCGACTGTCACTACTACTGGACGGTCGGCGAAGCGTGGACGGCGAACCCGTACGTCGGCGAGGTGATCGCCGACGGCGCGGGCGACCACGCGGTGAAGATCTGGCGGGCGACCGCGGCCGGGAGCACGCGGTGCAGCCCGGGGCAGTTCCGGCCGGCCGACGGCGCGCTCGTGAAGCTGCCGGAGGTGAACGGCTGGGTGACGTCGCTCGCCTTCTCGCCCGACGGCCGCTTCCTCGCGGGCGCGAGCCGCGACCGCACCATCCGCCTCTGGCAGGTGGCACCCGGCCCGAACCAGTGGAAGGTCGTGCGGCTCTGGTACGACCGGCCGGCGACCAACTTCGTCTCCGTCGCGTGGTCGCCCGACGGCCGCGCGCTCGTCACCGGCGACCGGAGCGGTCGCGTCGCGGTCTGGTCCTTCGACCCCGCGACGGATCTCTGGGACGACGCGACGATCGCGCTCTACGCCGCCGTCCCGTTCGCCAGCCAGCCGGGGTGGTTCGCGTCGCACGCGCCCCTCGTCGGCCGCACGCCGCTCTGGAGCGAGGGCGGGCACGGGCAGATCTGGCGCGCGCGCTTCTCGCCCGACGGGACGCGGGTCGCGGCGGCGGGGGGCGACGGGCTCCTCTCCGTCTACGACGCGACGACGGGCGCCGTCGTCTACCGCACGGGGCCGCGGGCGGTGACGCCGCTCTACGGGCTCGACTGGAGCCCCGACGGCGAGACGCTCGCCGTCGGCGCGGACGACCATCGCATCTATCTCTTCCGCGCCGCGGACGGAGCGGCGTACGACGTGCTCGCGGGCCACGAGGACGGCGTCACGGCCGTCGCCTGGTCGCCCGACGGGACGACGCTCGCGTCGACGGCCGCCGGGCCGCTCCTCGCCGCGCGCACGCACTCGCTCGTCAACGGACCGGACACGCACGTGCGGCTCTGGACCTGGCGCTGAGCCGGGCGTCGCTCTTGCCTGACCCGCGCGGCTCGTGTTGAGTGCCGCGCGATGGAGCTGCGCTTCAGCGCCGCCGAGGAGGCGTTCCGCGCCGAAGCGCGCGCCTGGCTCGCGGCGAACGTGCCGGGCGCCGCGCGTCCCCGCGGCGAGGACCTCCGCGCCCGGCGCGCGTTCGACCTCGCGTGGCAGCGTCGGCTGTTCGACGCGGGCTGGGCCGGCGTCTCGTGGCCGCGGGAGTACGGCGGCCGCGGGGCGACGCTCATGGAGCAGCTCATCTGGTACGAGGAGTACGCGCGGGCGGGCGCCCCCGAGATCACGACGACGTTCGTCGGCCTGAACCACGCCGGGCCGACGCTCATCGCGTGCGGCAGCGCCGCGCAGAAGGCGTATCACCTGCCGCGCATCCTCCGCGGCGAGGTCGTCTGGTGCCAGGGCTTCTCGGAGCCGAACGCGGGGTCGGACCTCGCGAGCCTCCAGACGAAGGCCGTCGTCGAGGGCGACCACCTCGTGGTCACGGGCCAGAAGATCTGGACGAGCTTCGCGCAGATCGCGGAGTTCCAGGAGCTCCTCGTGCGCACCGACCCCGCCGCGCCGCGGCACCGCGGCATCACCTGGGTCATCTGCCCGATGGACGCGCCCGGCATCACGATCCGGCCGATCACGACGCTCGCCGGGGGGCAGGACTTCTGCGAGGTGTTCTACGACGGGGTGAGGATCCCGCTCGCGAACGTCGTCGGCGCGCTGAACGACGGCTGGCGCGTCGCGATGGCGACGCTCAGCTTCGAGCGGGGGACGGCCTTCCTCTCCGAGCAGGTCCGACTCGCGCGGCGCGTGGGCGCGCTGGTCGAGCTCGCGCGCCGCGTCCCGGGGCCGCGGGGCCGCGCGCGCGCCGTGGACGACGACGAGCTCGCGCGCCGGCTCGCGCGCGCGAGCGCGGAGGTCGAGGCGATGCGCGCGATGACGTACCGGAGCGTCAGCCTCGCCGCCCAGACCGGCGTGCCGGGCGCCGAGGCGTCGATCATCCGGCTCTTCTTCTCGGAGCTCGTGCAGCGGATCGACGTCCTCGCCATGGACGTGCTCGGCGCGGCCGGCACCCGGCAGCTCGGCGGCGCGGAGGGGACGCCGGGGCGCTGGACGGAGCGCTACCTCGCCGGGCTCTCGCAGACGATCGGCGGCGGCACGAAGGACATCCAGCGGAACATCATCGGCGACCGCGTCCTCGGGCTGCCCCGCTGAGCGCGCGATGGACCTGACCGTCGGCGGCGAGCAGGCGCAGATCCGGGACGCGATCCGCGGCGTCCTCGCGGACCGCCTCCCGCTCGCCCGCGTCCGCGCCGTCGTCGCCGCGCCGCCCGGGTTCGACCCGGACGTCTGGCGCGAGGCCGCGGCGCTCGGGTGGTTCGGCCTCGGGCTCCCGGAGGCCGAGGGCGGCGCCGGCTACGGGACGCCCGAGGAGATGCTCCTCGCGCTCGAGCTCGGTCGCGCGCTCGCGCCCGGCCCGTGGCGCGGGACGATCCTCGCGGCACACGCGGCGCCGCGTGCCGTCCGCGCCGCCGTCCTCGCCGGCGCCGTGCGCGTCGCGGTCGTCGACGATCCCGCGGGCGCGCTCGGCGCGGGCGCGCGGCTCCGGGGCACCGCCGTCGACGTCGCGGACGCGGGCGTCGCCGAGGCGTTTCTCGTCCTCGGGGCGCGCCGCGCCGCGTGGGTGCCGCGCGACGCGCGCGGGCTCGGAGTCGCGGCGGCACCGAGCATCGACCCCACGCGCCCGCTCGGCCGGCTCGCGCTCGACGACGTCGGTGCCGAGCCGGTCGACGCCGACCCGGCCGCGCTCCGCCGGCTCGGCACCGTGCTCGCCGCCGCGGAGGCCGCGGGTGTCGCGGAGCGGACGCTCGAGATGTCGGTCGCGTACGCGAAGGTGCGCCGGCAGTTCGGGCGGCCGATCGGCGCGTTCCAGGCCGTGAAGCACCGCTGCGCCGACATGGCGGTCCGCGCCGAGGTCGCGCGCTCGGTCGTCACGTTCGCCGCCGTCGCGCTCCGGGACGGCGAGGGCGACCCCGCGCGCCACGCCGCCGTCGCGAAGGCGCTCGCCACCGACGCCGCGCTCGCGAACGCCGCCGACAACGTCCAGAACCACGGCGGCATCGGCTACACGTGGGAGGCCGACGCGCATCTCTATCTCAAGCGCGCGTGGCTCCTCGAGCACGAGTTCGGCCGTCGCGCCGACCACTGGGACGCCCTCGCGGCGCCCTGGCGCGCGTGAGACAGGGGCGGCGCCGCGGGCCGCACGCGAGGTCGGGGCCGCCGTCGCATCCGCCGGCGGGTCACGCCGGCCGCGCGGACGGCGACGCGCGCCGCGCGCGGAGGTACGCCGCCGCGCCGCGAAGCCCCACGTGCGGCGCGAGGATCACGCGCACCGGCACGTCGGCGAGGAAGCCCGCGAAGCGGCCCTTCGCGACGAAGGCCGCGCGGAACGTCCCGTCGGTGAGCGCCGGGAGGATCTTCGGCGCGATCCCTCCCGCGAGGTAGACGCCGCCGGTCGCCTTCATCTTGAGCGCCAGGTTGCCGGCCTCCGCGCCGTAGAGGCTCGCGAACAGCTCGAGCGCCGCCCGCGCGCTCGGGATGCCGCGCTCGAGCGCGGCGGCGCTGACCGCGGCCGGCCGGTCGCGCTCGCCGACGCCGGCGAGCACCTGGTCCGCGTCGCGGTGTCCCTCGACGTCGCGCAGGAACTCGAGCAGGTGGACGAGGCCGGGCCCGGAGAGGACGCGCTCCCAGCTCACGTGGTCCCAGCGGTTCTGGAGGTAGCGGAGGAGGCGCATCTCGCGCTCCGAGCGCGGCGCGAAGTCCGCGTGCCCGCCCTCGGTCGCGAAGGGGAGGTGGCGGGCGCCGTCCCAGACGAGCCCCGCTTCGCCGAGCCCGGTTCCGGCCGCGATCACGGCCGCGTTGCCGGCGACCGCCGCGCGGCCGGCGTTCAGCACGGCGACCTCGTCGGCGGCGAGCCCCGCCACGCCCCACGCGATCGCCTCGAGGTCGTTCAGGAGGAACACCGGCGCGCCGCCGAGGCCCGTGCTGAGCGAGACCGCCTCGACGAGCCACGGGAGGTTGGTCGTCGCCACACGGTCGCGGGCGACGGGGCCGGCGACCGCGAAGCACGCCGCCTCGATGCCTTCGGCCTCGATGCCGAGGAACCGCTCGACGAAGTGCTCGAGGCCGGGGGCGTCGGCGCTCGCGTACGCCGCGAGACGGCGCGGCGGGCCGGCGCCGTCGGCGGGGAAGAGCGCGAGGGTCGTGTTCGTGCCGCCGATGTCGCCGCAGAGGAGCATCGGACGCGCGGACTCTGCCACGAACCGGCGGGCGGAGGAATCCCGTGCTACAAGGGCTCGCATGCTGGCCGAGCGCGCCGCGGACGAAGCGGAGGGCCGGACGCCGTGGTTCCCGGCGCTCCGGCACCGCAACTTCCGGCTCTTCGTCGTCGGCCAGGGCCTCTCGCTCGTCGGCTTCTGGATGCAGAGCGTCGGCCAGAGCTGGCTCGTCTACCGGCTCTCGGACTCGCCGCTCGCGCTCGGCTTCGTCGCCTTCGCGGGCTATCTGCCGATCCTCGCCCTCTCCCCGGTCGCCGGCGTCTTCGTCGACCGGACCCGCCGGCGGCCGCTCCTCCTCGTGACCCAGAGCCTGCTCCTCCTCCTGGCGCTCGGGCTCGGCATCCTGGTCGCGCTCCGCGTCGCGACCGTCGGCGCGATCGTCGCGTTCGCCTTCGGCGTCGGGCTCGTGAGCTCGATCGACGTCCCGGCGCGGCAGGCCTTCCTGGTCGAGATGACGGGTCCCGCGGACCTCCCCGGCGCGATCGCCCTCAACTCGTCGATCTTCAACACGGCGCGGATGGTGGGCCCCGTCATGGCGGGCGTCGTCCTCGGCGCGGTGGGCGAGGCGGCGTGCTTCTTCGTGAACGCCGCCAGCTACGTCGCCGTGCTCTGGGCGCTCCTCCGCATGCGGCTCCCCGCCGACGCGCCGGCGCCGCCCGCGCACGCGCTCCGGGCCGAGCTCCGCTCGGGGCTCGAGTACGTCTGGCGCGATCGGGCGCTCCGCGACCTGCTCCTCCTCCTCGGCGTCGTCGGGGCGTTCGGGCTGCCGTACCAGGTGCTGATGCCCGTGTTCGCCCGGACCGTGTTCGCCGCCGGCCCCCGCGCGTACGGCCTCCTCCTGACGGCCGCCGGCGTCGGCGCCGTCGCGTCGTCCCTCCTCCTCGCGTCGCGCACGCCGAGCCGCGACGCCCACCGCGGGAAGCTCCTCGACGGGCTCGTCCTCTTCGCGCTCGGGGTCCTCGGCCTCGCCGTGACGCGCAGCCTCGCGCTCGCGGTCGCGTCGCAGGTCGTCGCGGGCTTCGGCATGATCCGCTACACGACGACGACGAACACGCTCCTCCAGCTCCTCGCCGCCGACGACTATCGCGGCCGCGTCATGGGTCTCCACACGGTCATGTTCCTCGGCACGGCGCCCGCCGGGAGCCTCCTGCTGGGCGGGCTCGCCGAGCGCTTCGGCGCGCCCACCGCGGCGCTCGTGTCCGGGGCCGTGTCGCTCGCCGCGGCCGGCTCGCTCGCCGTCGGCCGCCGGCGCCGCGCGGCGCGGCGCGCGGCGTGAGGGTGGCGCGTCCTCGCCGCCCCCTCGCCGCGGCGGCGCTCCTCGTCGCCGCGGGCGTCCTCTACCTGCGCGGGCTCGGGACGTCGCCGCTCCTCGAGCCGGACGAGGGGCGGTACGCGAGCATCGCGCGCGAGATGCTCGCGACGGGCGACTTCGTCGTCCCGCGCCTGAACGGCCTCGTCTACGCGCAGAAGCCGCCGCTTGGCTACTGGCTCATGGCGGCGGCGTGCCGCGTCGCCGGCGTCGACGAGCGGGGGGCGCGGCTCGCGCCCGCGCTCGCCGCGGTGGCGACGGTCGGCGCGGCGGCCTGGTTCGGCGCGCGCGTCTTCGGCCCGTCCGCCGGGCTCGCCGCCGCCGCGATGCTCGCGACCACGCCGCTCTTCTACGTCTTCGGGCGGCTCGCGATCCTCGACGTGCCGCTCACGCTCTTCCTGACGCTCGCGCTCGTCTGCCTCTACCGCGCGGCCGAGGACGCGCGGCTTCGCTGGCAGCTCGGCGCGGGCCTGGCGCTCGGCGCGGCGGTGCTGACGAAGGGGCTCGTCGGGCTCGTGCTGCCGGCGGCCGTCGTCCTCGCGGCCGCGCTCGTCGAGCGCGACCGCCGCTTCGTCACGCGCGCGGTGCTCCCCCTCCTCGTCGGCCTGCTCCTCGCGGTCCCCTGGTTCTTCGCGGCCGCCGCGCGGCTGCCGGGCTTCGTCCGCTTCTTCCTCGTCCGCCACCACTTCGAGCGCTTCGCCGTCGGCGGGAAGATCGGCCACGCGCACTTCCCGGGCTACCTGGTCCCGGTGCTCCTCGGCGGGGCGGTCCCCTGGTCGCTCGTCGTCGTCGCGGCGCTCGTACACCGCGGGCGGCGCGAGTGGCGGGATCGCGGCGCGCGCGCGCTCCGGTACGTGGACCTCTGGGCGCTCGTCGTCCTCGCGTTCTTCTCGGCGAGCCGGCTCCAGATCGCGACCTACGTCTGCCCGGCCTTCGTCCCGCTCGCGCTGCGCGCGGGCGCGGCGTGGTTCGCCGCGGATCGACCGCGGTGGCCGCTCGTCCTCTGGACCGCGCTCGCCGGCGCGACGCTCGCCGGCGTGGCGCTCCTCGGCGCCGGGACGCACGCGCTCGCGACGCGCGTCCTCTACGCGCGCTGGTGGACGCAGGCGGCGGCCGTCGCGGCCGTGCTCGGGCCCGCGGCGGCCGTCGTCGTCGGGGGCGCGCTCGCGGCGCTCGCCGTGCGGCGGCGGGGCGTGGCGGTCGTGCTCGTCGCCGCGACGCTCGCCGTCGGCCTCGCCGTCGTCGAGCAGGCGCGGGCGACCTTTCCCTCCTACCGCGCGCTCGGGACGATCGCGCGCGCGCGCGGCCGCGAAGCCGACCGGCTCGTCACCGTCGGCCGCTTCCTCCAGGGGCTCCCGTTCTACGCCCGGCGCCGGACGGTCGTCGTCGGGCCGCCGGGGCCGCTCGACTTCGGCGTCGGCTTCCGCGAGGGCCGGGCGCTCCGGTGGGACGAGGCGAGGCTCGTCCGCGCGTGGAACGGCCGCCGCCGGCTCTTCGTCGTCGTCACCCCGAAGGACTGGCGCCGGCTGCGCCGGCGCCTCGACCGGCCGGCGACGGTGATCGCCGCCGAGCACGGCCGCGTCCTCGTGACGAACGCGCCGCTCGGCGTGCGTCCGGGCCGGGCACCCTCCTGAGACGTCGGGTGGACCCGCTACGCGCCGTCGAGGTGGAGGTCGAGCAGCTCGACGTCGAGGATGCGGCCGAGCTTCTCGCCGACCCGGCGCATCGTGCCGATCGGACGGAAGCCGAGCGCGCGGTGGAGCGCGAGGCTCGCCGCGCCGCTGGTCTCGATGCGCGCGATCACGACCCCGAGCCCCGCGGCGCGCGCGCGGCGGAGGAGCTCCTCGAGGAGCGCACGGCCGACGCCGCGCCCGCGATGCCCGGGACGGACGTACACCGAGTCCTCCGCGGCGCGGGCGTACGCGCAGCGGGCGGACCACGGCGACAGCGCCGCCCAGCCGACGACGTCCCCCTCCGACTCGGCGACGAGGAGGGGATGGCGCTCGCTCGTCGCGTGCGCCGCGAGCCACGCGCGCTGGCCCTCGACGGACCACGGCTCGGTATCGAACGTCGCGACGCCGCTTCGCACCTCGTGGTTGTAGATCGCGACGATCGCGGGCAGGTCCGCGTCGACGGCGGGGCGAAGCGTCGGCGCCGCCGGCCGTCCGGACACTACTGGATGCCGGGCCCGAGCTGGAGCGCCATCGGGTCGACGCCGAGGCTCCGGATGGCGGCCTCCCACATGACCTCCGGCGCGGTCTCGAACACGAGGCTCGGATCCGGCGGCACGGCCAGCCACGCGGACGCGGCCAGCTCCGAGTCGAGCTGGCCGGGGCCCCAGCCGGCGTAGCCGAGGAGGAGACGGCAGCGCCGCTGCGCGAGGTCGTCCGGCGTCGACTCGAGGAGGCGGCGCAGGACGTCGACCGACGCGGTCAGGTGGAGGCCGTCGGAGATGCGCTCGCTGTCCTCGACGCCCGGGTCGTCGCCGAGGAGGAGGAAGCCGCGCTGCGGCTCGACGGGTCCGCCCGTCCAGAGCATGAGCCCGCTGTCGCCGCGGACGGGCGGGTCGAGCGCGACGGCGGCCGCGGCGCGCACGTCCGTCGGCCGATTCACGACGAAGCCGATCGCGCCCTGGTCGCCGTGCTCGCAGAGCAGCACGACCGAGCGCGCGAAGTTCGGGTCGCGGAGCTGGGGCATGGCGAGGAGCATGACGGGCGCGAGCGAGCGGTCTCCCATGGGCCGATGGTCTCCGGGGGTCGCGGACTTGTCAACCGGGCGCCGCGAGGAACTCCCCGACCACCTCGGCGAGCCGCGCAGGCCGCTCCCACATCGGCAGGTGGCCGCAGCCGGGCAGCTCGACGAGGCGGGCGCCCGGGATCGCGCGCGCGAGCGCGCGGCCGTTCGCGACCGGGATCAACGGGTCGTCGCAGCCGTGCACGACGAGCGTCGGCGCCGCGATGTCGGCGACCGCGGCGGACCGGTCGCTCGCGAAGATCGCGGCCATCTGGCGGGCGAAGGCGATCTCGGACGTGGGCTGCTCGAGCGCGAGCGCGACCATGGCGTCGAGCGCCGCGGGGTCCCGCTCGGCGAAGCCGGGCGCGGCGATGGCGGCGAAGGCGGCGCGGAGCGCCTCGGCGCGCGGGCGCGTCCGGTCGGCGGTGAGGACGGCCATCGCCTCGCGCGTGCCGGCGACCACGGTCGCGCCGCCCGCGTTCGTCGCGACGAGGACGAGGCGCGCGACGCGCGCCGGGTGTCGGATCGCGACCAGCTGGGCGATCATCCCGCCCATCGACAGCCCGACGACGTGCGCTCGCTCGCGGCCGAGGGCGTCGAGGACGCCGACCGCCTCGTCGGCCATGACTTCGAGGCGGTACGGCCCGGTCGGCTTGTCGGACGCACCCGTGCCGCGGTTGTCGAACGTCACGACCTCGAAGCGCTCGGCGAGCGGGGCGAGGAAGCCGGCCTCGTTCCAGTCCGCCGCGCGGCCGCCGAGCCCCATGATGCAGAGCACGGGCGGACCCTCCCCGCGGACGTAGTAGGCGATCGAGACCGCGCCGACCCGCGTCGTGCGCGGTGCGGGCGCGGTCACCGGCGCTGGCCGGCTCCCCGCGAGCCGCCGCGGCCCGCCGACTGATCGTTCGCCTCGTCGACGCGGAGCCGGCGCCCGCGGAGCTCCGTGCCGTCGAGCTCCTTCTTGGCGCGCTCCGCATCGGCGGGGTTCGCCATCATGACGAAGGCGAAGCCACGCGACTGCCCCGTGTCGCGATCCATGACCACCGACGCCGATTCGCAAGGGCCGATCTGCTCGAAGAGCTGGCGCAGCTCATCCTCGGTGACGGCGTACGCGAGATTGCCGACGAAGAGCTTCTTTCCCATGTCGGCCCGCTGCTTAGCAGCGCCTGCCCGGGGCCGCAATGACCCTCCCCGCCGCCGCGGGATCGCCCGGCGCGCGCCGATCGGCTATCCCTCGCGCGCATGAAGCTCGACGTGTATGCCACCGACGCGGAGGCGTTCGAGGCGGCCGCCGCGCTCGTCGCGCGCCTCGTGCGCGACGCCGCGCGGGAGCGCGCGCCCGCCGTCGCGCTCTCCGGCGGCCGCGGCGGCCGCGGCGTGATGGTCGCGCTCGCCGGGCGCGGCGACCTCCCGTGGGAGCGCGTCGAGTGGTTCTGGGGCGACGAGCGCTGCGTGCCTCCCGACGACGCGCGGAGCAACGTGAAGCTCGCCCGCGACTCGCTCCTCGTCCCGCGCGGCGTCGCGGCCGCGCGCATCCACCCGCCGCCGGCGGCGCTCGGCGACCCGGCGGGCGTCGCCGCCGCGTACGCCGAGACGCTCTGCGCGTGTCTCGGCGCACCGACCCCGGTCTTCGACGTCGTCCTCCTCGGCATGGGCAGGAACGGCCACGTCGCCTCGCTCATGCCGGGCGCCGCGGCGCTCCGGGCGACGGCGCCGGTCGCGCCCGTGCCGCCCGAGGAGGTGTCGGAGGACCCGCGGGTGGCGCGGATCACCGTGACGCCGCCCGTGCTCGCGGCCGCGCGGCACGTCGTCGTGACGGTGACCGGCGCGGAGAAGGCGGCGCCCCTCGCCGCCGCGCTCCGGGATCCCGTGGACCCGGTGCGCGTCCCCGCGGCGCTCGTGCGGCCGTCGCCCCGCGTCCTCTGGGTCGTCGACGAGGCGGCCGCGGGCGCGCTCCTCGCCGAGGCCCGTCCGGCGGAGCCGGAGAAGGCCTAGCCTGGCGGGGCCCGGGCTCGCCACGAGGCCGACCCCGGACGCAGGCTCGGGTCGGCTTTCTAGTAGCGCCGGTGCCAGAAGACGTCGAGCGCGCTGTCGCCGCGCGTCGTCGTGGAGCCGCGCAGCGAGATGCGCGGCGTGACGCCGTACTCGACGCTCGCCACCTGCGCCGTCCGCGCGCCGAACTCCTGCCCGAGCGACACGAAGATGTCGGGCGCCACGTAGCGCCCGACCGAGACGCGCCCCGCGCGCTCCCGCGCCGTCGTCCCCGGTGCCTCGCCGCCCTGCGGGAGCGCGACGTCGAGGGTGTCGAGGCCGAGCGTGTTCATGACCGACGTCCGCATCTCGGGCACGGCGTATCCCGCGGCGAGCGACAGCGCCTGCTGCTGGAGGCCGACGGCCTCCCGCCTGCCGAGCTGGCTCGTCGGCTTGCCGAAGAGGAGGACGGCGAGGATGTCGGCCTGCTCGAGCGGCGGGTCGGCGGTGAGGACCAGCTCGGGCTTGTCCGCCGGGCCGGTGATCCGCACCGTGATCCGGTACTCGAGCGTCCGGTAGACGGCGCTCACGTCGAAGATCGGGCGCGGCGGGGACGCGCCCGTGAAGCGGATCGTCCCCTCCTCGAGCTCGAAGCGCCGGCCTTGGAACGCGTACCAGCCGCGCACGAGCTCGATCGTGCCGCCGAGGCGCACCGACTCGCCCGGCGCCTTCGCGAGGTGGACGTCGCCGCGGACCTCGATGTCGGCGTCGTTCCGGCGGATCCAGGCGTTCCGCGCCACGTGGACGGTCACGTCGAGCCGCATCGGGCGGCCGAGGCTCGTTGCCGGCGACTCGGCCTCCGCCGCGGGATGCTCCGGTGCCCCGACGACCGTGATCGTCGGGTCGGGTTGCAGGCTCGGCCCCGAGGCGGGCAGCGCGGCGGGGTGCACGACGGCGTGGTCGACGTCGACGGTGCCCGTGATCGCGGGCGCGAAGAGCGTCCCCTCGAGGGCGAGCGCGCCGCTCACGGTCGCCTCGTAGCCGGGGCGGCGCACCGCGAAGAACCGGTCCATCGCGATGCGGAGGCCGATCGCACCCGCCGCGCCGCCCGTGAGCCCGAGCCGGCCGGCGCCGTCGAGCGTCCCATCGCCGCCGCGGGCGTGAAGGGTCGTCACCTCGAGCACGCCCTCGGCCGCCGCCACCCGGAGGCGCACGTCCTCCCACGGGACGCCGGCGGCCGCGAGCGTCAGGCGGCCGTCGTCGAGGGCGAGCGAGCCGTCGAGGTGGGGCGCGCGGCGCGGTCCGGTGACGCGCAGGTCGAGGCCGAGCCGGCCGGCCGACTCGCGCAGCTCGCCGCGCGCGACGGCGGTGAGGAAGGTGAGGTCGAGACGGGCCGCGTGGACGCGCAGGTCGAGGGGCGCGCCGGCGAGGTCGGGGTGGCCACCCGCCCACGCCAGGTCGATGGGGACGGTCCCGTCGACCGCGAGCGTCCCGGCGGCGGGATGCGCGAGCGTCGCGTGGACGGTCGCCGCGCGGTCGGCGTACCGGGCCGCCAGCTCGACCGCGCCGTAGTCCACGGGGTCGACGCGGAGCGCGGAGGCCGTGAGCACGGCATCGAGCCGCGGCGCGGCGGCGTCGCCGGCGAGGGCGAGCCGCCCGGAGGCGACGCCGGCGCACGGCCGCGCCGCGGCGACGAGGCAGAGGGGGGCGAGGCGCACCCGCGCCGCCTCCACCGTGGCCGCGCTCGGCGACGCGCCGGCGCGAAGCGCCACGCGTCCCGCGAGCGTCACCCGCTGCTCGGCTGCGCCGAGGACGACGCCGTCGGTGTGGAGGGCGCCGGCCGCGACGCGGAGCCGTGCGGGCTGCCCGAGCGACCACGGCGGCCCGCCGGGGAGGGCGAGCGCGAGCTCGCGCACCTCGGCGAGGGCCGTCGTGCCGGTGCGCTCGACGCGGGCGACGAGGCGGTGGCCCGCCCCCTCGCCCGGGCGCGCGGCCACGACGAGGTCGGTCCGGTCGCCGTCCGCGGCGCGGCGCCAGTCGAGCGCGGCGCTCGCGGCGTACGGCGCGGAGTCGCCGAGCCGGGCCCCCGGCGCCTCTACGCGGAGCGCGACCGTCCCGGCCGGCGCGCCCACGTCGCGGCCGTCGAGCGTGAGCGTCGCGCGCTCCGCGGACAGGCGGCGCCACGCCGGCCCCTCCATGACGGCGCGCGCGGTGACGGCGAGCGCCTCGAGGCGCCCCGCGACCTCGGCGTCCGCGGTGACGCGGCCGCGAAGCGCCGCGCCGAAGCGCTCGCCGAGCGCGGCGAGATCCGCCCGGAGCGTCAGCGTGCCGCTCGTCGCCCGGGTTGCGAGGTCGACCGCGCCGTGCGCCTCGCTCGCGAGCGCGGGGCCGGCGAGCGCGGCGGCGATGCGGCCGCGGGCGCCGTCCAGGTCGGCCTCCAGGCGGCCGGTGGCGAGCGCGAGGCCGCGGACGGACGCGTCGGTGAGCGTCGCGCGGACGCGCGCCGTGCGGTCGGCGGCGTCGACGCCGCGCCCGGCGACCGCCGCCCGGAGGCGGCCGGAGCCGGGGAGGGCGGGGACGAGGGCGCCGAGCGCGCGCACGTCGACGCGGGCCGCGGCCCGGTAGACCGGCACGCGCGCGAGGGCGAGCGCCGTCCGCACGCGCGCGTCGCCGGCCGCGTGGCGGAGGCGGCCGCGCGCGTGGTGCACCCCGCGGGCGCCCGCGCCGCGGACGACGAGCCGGTCGAGCGCGCGGCCGCCCAGCTCGGAGCGCGCGAGCACGAGGCCGTACGCGATCGGGGCGGTCCGTCCGGCGCCGTGCCCGCGCGCCCGGGCGTGGCCGGTCGCCCGCGCGCGCGGGAGCCCGGCGACGGCGGCGCCCGGGTCGAGGCCGGCGAAGCGCAGGCGCGCCTCCCACGCGGCGGGCGCCGCGGTCAGGTCGAGCGTCGCCCGGGCGTCGAGCGTGCCGCCGGGGCCGAGCGCGACGCGCGCGGCGGTGTCGATGGCGCGCCAGGGCCCCCGGGCGGTCGCGGTCGCGTGCACGTCGCGCGCGAGCGGGCTCGCCGGCGCCAGCGCGCGGACCTCCCGCCAGTCGAGGGGGGTGAGCGCGACCGCGAGGTCGACCGCCGCGCTCGCCTCGATCCACCCGCGCGCGGCGAGGTGGCTCCGTGCGGTCGCGAGGCGCGCGTTCGGGACGTCGACGCGCCGCCCGCTCCACGTGACCCGCGCCGCCGCGTCGAGGGGCGACACGGCGAGGCCCCGGGGCGTCGCGCGGAGGGCCGTCACGTCGGCGGTCGTCGCCCGGGGATCGACGTGGAGCCGCGCCTCGAGCTCGAGCTTCGCGAGCGCGAGCTGGCGGGGGGGCGTCGCGTCGCGGAGCGCGACGGCGATCCGGCCGTCGTGCGCGACGAGCCGCGCGACGTCGACGACGATGCCGCCGCCCCCGCGCCGGCCGAGCGCCGGGAGGCGCCAGCGCCCGCCCGCACGCACGGCGCGGACCTCGGGCGCATCGAGGACGAGACGCCGGAGCTTCAGGCGCCCGCGCAGGAGCGCGCCGGCCGAGTAGATCGCCTCGACGCGCCGGACGCGCGCGACGGTCCGGCCGTCCCACCGGACGCGCAGCTCGCGCAGCACGAGCGAGCGGCCGAGCGTGCCGCCGACCGACGCGACGTCGACGTCGGCGCCGAGCGCTCGGGCGAGGGCGCCCACGACCCGTGCCCGCATCCAGCTCTGCACGGCGCCCGTGCGGCTCGCGATCCAGAGCGCGACCGCGCCGGCGAGCGCGAGCGTCCCGAGGGCGGCCAGGGCGAGCGCGACGGCGCGGCGGAGCCGGTGCATCTCAGAACGCCGCCCCGACGCTCACGTGCACCTGCCAGCGCGGATCGTCGTCGGGCGGCTGGACGGGGAAGCCGAGGTCGACGCGGAGCGGGCCCACGGGCGACTTGTAGCGCACGCCGAAGCCCGTGCCGTAACGGAGCGAGCCGAACGGGATATCGAAGCTCGAGCGCGACACCTGGCCCGCGTCGAGGAAGAGCGCGCCGCCGAGCTGCTCCGTGATCGGGTGCCGCAGCTCGAGCGACCACTCGACGACGCTCCGCCCCCCGATCGGGTCGTCGTCGACGAGCGGACCGACGCGCCAGCGCTCGTAGCCGCGCACGGAGTTGATGCCGCCGGCGTAGAAGCGCTCGAAGAGGGGCACCTCGTCGCGCGCCCCGTAGGGGTCGGCGACGCCGAGGCGGAGGCGCGCGGCGCCGCCGAACCGGCCGACGAGCGGCCGGTAGATCCGGCCCTCGCCCGAGAGGCGGATGAAGCCGAAGTCGCCGCCGAGGAACCCGCCGACCGGCTCGACGAGCGCGGTCGCGGCCCACCCGCGCGTCGGATCGAGCGGGTCGTCGGTCGCGTTGTAGTCGGTGCCGAACCCGAATCCCGAGAGGAGGCCGTTCGAGGGCGCGCCGTGCGGGAGCGCCCGGCGCACGGCGTCGGGGACGTCCGAGAGCGAGTCGTACTCGAAGCGGTAGAAGCCGTAGACGAGGAGCCGGTCCGCCGGCTGCCACTCGAGGCGCGGGCTCCCGCGCGAGCGGTCGACCGTGAACGACGGCTCGTCCTCCTGCTGCTCGAGGGCGAGGAGGCGCAAGCGGTCCTGGCGGCCGGGGAAGTGCGGCTGGAGGAAGTCGGCGCCGAGGGAGCGGCGGATCCGGGACACGCGGCCCGAGAAGCCGAGCTGGCGCCCGCCGCCCAGGAAGTCGTAGTCGCGCCAGCTCGCGAGCCCGCGGACCTGCTCGTCGGTGTCGTAGCCGACGCCGAGCCGGATCTCGTGCGGCGGCGCCTCGGTCACCCGGATGCGGACGTCGACGCGGGGCTCGGCCGTCTGGTCCTCGTCGATCCGGATCGTGCTGAAGAGGTTCGTCGCGGCGAGGTTCGCGCGGGCCCGCTCGAGGGCGCTCTGCCGGAACGGGTCCCCGGGCCCGAACGGAAGCTCGCGGCGGACGACCGCCGGATCGACGCCGCGCGTCCCCTCGATCGTCGCCTCCCCGAAGACGCACGCCGGGCCGCTGTCGACGCCGTAGGCGACCGCGGCCGTGCCGGCGGCGACATCGACCCGCGCGGCCTTCGTCACCTCGGCCCGCGCGTACCCGTGCTCGCGGTAGTACGTGCGCAGCACGGTGAACGTGCGGTCGTACGCGTCCTGGGTGAAGACGTCGCCGCGCGCGAGGGGGAGGTGGGTCATGAGCGCCGCCCGCTCTGGCTCGGGCAGCGTCGCGCCGCGGAGATCGACGTCGACGCGGTCGACGTGCACCGGAGCCCCCTCCGCGACGTAGACGACCGCCGTGAGGAGGGTCCCGGCCGCCGGCAGCTCGACGTCCTCGCCGACGCGCGCCGTGTAGTAGCCGCGGCTCCGGTAGAGCTGGCGGAGGCGTTCGAGGTCGTTGCGGAACGTGACGGGGTCGAACGGCGGGGCGCGTCGCCAGAGCGCGAACCACGGCCGCGGCTTCGTCAGCATCACGTCGAGGAGGGATTCGCGCTTCAGCGCCTGCGCGCCCTCGAAGCGCAGCGCGCCGAGGCGCCAGGCGCGTGCGGGGTCGAGCGCGTCGAGCGGCACGGCGCCGACGGCCGCGGGACGCGCCGCCACCACCGCCAGCACGACGAGCCGCACGACCGAGCGCATGGGCGGTCACTCGTAACAGCCTCGGAGCGAACTGCAATCCCGATGGCGAAGCGCGGCGCCCGCGGCCGTCGTCCCGTCGGCGGTCTCTTGACCTGGGGAGCGGGAAAGGGATCCTGCCGGCATGGGCGCCGACACCTTGACCGTCATCGACAACCGCACCGGGCGGAAGTACGAGCTGCCGATCGAGCACAACGCCATCCGCGCGACCGATCTCCAGCAGATCCGGGTCGAGCCGGACGGCCCCGGGCTCGTCAGCTACGATCCGGCGTTCATGAACACGGCGCCGTGCAAGAGCCGCATCACGTACATCGACGGCGAGCGCGGCATCCTCCTCTACCGCGGCTACCCGATCGAGCAGCTCGCCGAACGGAGCTCGTTCCTCGAAACCGCCTACCTCATCATCAAGGGGGAGCTGCCGAACGCGGAGCACCTCGGGCTGTGGACGCACAACATCACGATGCACACGATCGTCCACGAGAACATCAAGAACTTCATGGACGGCTTCCGCTACGACGCGCACCCGATGGGGATGCTCGTCGCGACCGTCGGCGCGCTCTCGACCTTCTACCCGGACGCGAAGGACATCCACAACCCGGAGTCGCGCCGCATCCAGACGCACCGCCTCATCGCGAAGATGCCGACCATCGCGGCCTTCGCGTACCGGCACGCGATCGGCATGCCGTACGCGTACCCGGACAACGACCTCTCCTACGCCGGCAACTTCCTCAACATGATGTTCAAGATGACCGAGCTCAAGTACAAGCCGAACCCGGTCATCGAGCACGCGCTCGACGTCCTCTTCATCCTGCACGCCGACCACGAGCAGAACTGCTCGGCGAACGCGATGCGGTCGATCGGCAGCTCGCAGGTGGATCCGTTCTCGGCGCTCGCCGGCGCCTGCGCCGCGCTCTACGGGCCGCTCCACGGCGGTGCGAACGAGGCCGTCCTCCGCATGCTCCAGGAGATCGGCTCGACCGCGAACATCCCGGCGTACATCGCCCGCGTGAAGAAGGGCGAGGTGAAGCTCATGGGCTTCGGCCACCGGGTGTACAAGAACTTCGACCCGCGCGGGAAGGTGATCAAGAAGCTCGCCGACGAGGTCTTCGAGGTGACCGGGCGCAACCCCCTCATCGACATCGCGCTCGAGCTCGAGCGGATCGCGCGCGAGGACGATTACTTCGTCAAGCGGAAGCTCTACCCGAACGTCGACTTCTACTCGGGCATGATCTACCAGGCGATGGGCTTCCCGGTGGACATGTTTCCCGTGCTCTTCGCGATCCCGCGGACGGTCGGCTGGATGGCGCAGTGGCTCGAGATGGTGCAGGACGAGGAGCAGAAGATCGCGCGCCCGAAGCAGCTCTACCTCGGCTCCGGACGGCGGGACTACGTGCCGATCGGCGAGCGCCGCTAGCTCACGTCGCGGGGAGCGGCAGGCGGATCGAGAGCGACGCGCCCCGGCCGGACCCGATCGCGACCGTCCCGCCGAGCTGCCGCGCGCGCTCGTTGATGCCGACGAGCCCGAGCCCCTGCTGCTCGACGGCGTGCGGCAGCTCGATGCCGTCGTCCTCGATGTCGAGC
>Ga0070741_10009036_pt1 | contig 19602 bp, 14 predicted proteins | sample Coa_R1_4_FD_66440 | JGI IMG/M metagenome (GOLD analysis project Ga0070741, IMG submission 66440) | Surface soil microbial communities from Centralia Pennsylvania, which are recovering from an underground coalmine fire - Coalmine... | ecosystem: Environmental > Terrestrial > Soil > Unclassified ...
GGCTGGCACGGGCCGCGCGCGCGGCGCTCGACCGGCGAGCAGTCGCGGTCATCGAGACGGCGCGCGGACTCGGTGCAGACAGGCTCTGCTCCTACGGTGTCGGAGCAGGCTACCTCGAGTTGAAGATTGCCGAACGCGCACCGGACTTGAGCCTCGTGTGCACGGACTTCGCTCCGAACGGCGTCGCGCGCCTGAGCGAGCTCTTTCCCGAAGCCGTCGTCGTGCCGCACGACCTTCTTCTCGACGAGCCCCTCGACGCCGAGCTCCACCTGCTGCATCGACTCGATACCGAGTTTTCGAACGGTGACTGGCCGGCGATCTTCGCCCGGTTTCGTCGTCCGATGCTCTTCGTCGCAACGGAACTTCTGGGTCCGCGGTCGCTCCTCCGCGAGGCGGCGACACGCCTTCGGCATCCGCAGTCGACGCACGCCGGCTGGGTCCGGACCGAGGACGCGCTGCGGGGCTTGTGGAGTCGAACACACGATGATCACCGTCTGCCCCACTTCGACCTGCCTGCCTACCTCCTGACACCGAAGCGCTGAATGCGCACGGCCCTCCGAGCGGTGAGATCGGCTGGCGGGGGTGCGTTCGTCGCGCTCGGCACGATCCTCGGCAAGGCGGGCGCGCAGGTACTGCTTTCGATGCACCGCCGGGAGCGCGTCGCGATGCCGCCGCCGGCACAAGTAGACGGTCACACCTTCGACGTTGTCGCCGATCTCGTCGACTTCACCGCTCTCCCGGAAACCATCGTCGTCGCGATGCTGCGCCGACGTCTGGAGTCGCATCGCGTCGAGTGGCACCTCTTCCCGAGGCGCGCCCGCAGCGAGCATTGGTTCTACCGAGCATCGCGCGCGTATCTGTTCGCGAACGCGATCCACGACTCTCGCGAGCTCGCTGCCGAGTTCGCCCTGCTCGTTCCTCCGGGCGGCAGGGTGCTCGACTTCGGTGGCGGAACAGGCAACCTCACGCTCTGTCTCGCCGCGCGAGCGATCGACGTCGACTACCTCGAGCTATCGGCGCTCCAGAAGGAGTTCGTCCGCTACCGCGTCCACAAACACGGCCTGTCGGAGCGGGTGACGGTGTTGGACGACTGGATACCGCTCCGCTCTGCACACTACGACCTCCTGTGTGCATTTGACGTGCTGGAGCATCTCCCGAACCTCGACGAGGAGCTCGCTGGCCGTCTCCTCCCGTCGCTGAAAGCCGATGCGGTGATCGCCGAACTGTCGCCGTTCGTCACGAACCTTTCGAACCCGATGCACTTCGAGGACGCGTACGATCTGCGCCGGATGTTGGCGGAGGCTGGGTTTCAGCTCGAGAGCAGCTCGGAGGATCGCCGCATCTGGCGCCGCACGATACATTGAGCGAGACCGAGCTCGACGCGCCCCGAGTCGGAGCCGACGGCCTCCCTCCGCGTGCCGACCGTTCCGCGACGTTCATCGGCGCGTTCGCCCTCGCGGCGAGTGTCGCCGACCGGCTCGCGGCGTTCGGGCTGATCGTCCTGATCGCCTCGATCTACGGCTCGAGCTACATCGCCGACCGCTACTTCATCGCGTCGATCGGGCCGCTCCTTCTCGGTTCGGTACTCGGTCAGACGCTTGCCTCGAGTGTGCTTCCGCTCCTCGTCCGTCAGGGCGGCACGAGCGGCCGGCGACTGCTCGCGACCGGCTTCTGGCTCGCGTCGGCTCTGCTCATCGTGGCGACGCTCGCCTACGCGGCCGTCGCGGCCTTGGTCGCCCGCGTCGGCGCGCCTGCCGGGTCGACCAACCTCGGGCCATGGCTCGCCTTTGCGCCGATCGTGTTCCTGCTCGGGATCTCAGGCTATCTCACAGCCGTGCTGCTGCACGAGCAGCGCTACGTGTGGCCGCCGTTTCGCACCGCCGCCGCCTCGCTCGGCGCGCTGGTCTTCGCCGGCACCGTACTTCCGTTCACGCACCGCCTAACGGTCGTCGCGCTCGCGGTCACAGCGGGCTACGCCCTCTCGTGCGGACTACTGATCCTCGAGACCGGAGAGAAGCCCTCGTTGTTCGCCGTTCCGGACCGGAGGTCCCTGCATGAGTTCGCTGCGTTGTGGCGTAAGGCGGGAGTCGCGGGACTCAGCTCGCTCCTCGGTGGCCAGGCGTTCGTGCTCGTGGAACGGACGCTCGCGGCATCGGCGGGCGTGGGAGCGGTGGCGACGATCTCGTACGCTCGTGGGATTGCTTTCGCGCCCAACGTGATCGGCCAGGCGATCTCGACGGGCGTCTACCCGAGCATGGTGCGCGCCCACGAGCGAAACGAGCCCGAGGTCGTTCGGGAGGCGTTCGTCCGGAGCCTCCGCTTGACGCTGTTCCTCGCAATCGCCTTCGCGAGCTACTTCGCCCTTTTCGGGTCGCCGCTGACCGGTGCCCTCCTCCAGCGAGGTGCATTCGGCGCTGCCGCGTCGAGCGAGACGGGGCGCGTGCTGAGCGTATTCGCGCTCGCGCTCGCGGCGAACTTGCTCCTGATCCTCACTTCGCGCGTCTTCTTCGCCGCCGACTTCTTCAGCGCGGCGCTGTGGTGTCAGGGCGTCGTGCTCGTTGTCTACGTCGCCATCGCACTTCCGCTGCGCGAGGCGCTCGGTCTCCGAGGGCTGGCGCTCGCCTTCGGTCTCGGTGAGATGGCGGGCGCGCTGACCGGCGTCGTGCTCGCCGCACGGCACCTGCGCCTGAGCGGCTGGGAGCTGGTCGTCGAGACGCTCGTTCCCGCCGCGCGCCGGGCGGCGATCGTGCTGCTCGCTCTGATCGGCTACCGCGTCGTCGTCAACCGAAGCGGCGTCGCGATCGCCTATTCCGGCGTCGTTCACGTCGGCGGCAGCCTTGCCGTGCTCGGGCTGACGTCGGGACTTTCGCTCTGGCGCGCCGGATGGTCGGAGACGGAGCGGGTGAAGCGCGTCCTCCGCGCAAGTCTCGCTCGCGTGCGGTGAGGGTGGCGATCCTGCAGAACGTGGTCGCGCCGACGAGGCACGCGCTATTCGCCGCGCTCGGCCGCGAGCCCGGTATCGAGCTGACCGTGCTCTTCATGGCGCAGCGGGAAGCCGGCCGTAGCTGGGGCGGAACCGAGCCGCTGGCGTATCCGCATCGCTTCCTCGGCGGGGTCCACGTGCCGCTCCGGACGGAAGGCGGCTACGACGTGCTGCACGTCAATCCGGCCGTCGTCCCGCTCCTGCTACGCGAGCGCTACGACGCGCTCCTCGCAGCCGGATTCCTGTCTCCGACCGCCTGGCTCGCCTTGGTCGCGTCGCGACACGCAAAGACGGCTTTTCTTCTCTGGTTTGGAAGCTCGTGGCCGGCGATGGGGCTCCGCTCGAGGCTCGCGACGCCGCTGAAGCGAGCGCTCGTCCGCGGCAGCGCGCGCGTCGTCGCATATGGCGCGCTGGCGCGCGAGCAGGCGCTCGCGCTCGGGGCCGACCCAGCGCGTGTCGGAATCGCTCTCAACACGACCGACGTGCGGCCGTTCGCGGAGGCGGACAGAGAGGCGGCACGTGCCGCGCTCGGTGTCGACGGACCGGTCCTCCTGTGGTGCGGACGCTTCGTGCCCCGGAAGCGGGTTGATCTCGTCGTGTCGCTTGCGGCAAGGCTCCCGGCGGCCGAACTCCTCCTCGCCGGAAGCGGCCCCGGCCGCGACGAGGCCGAGCGCGAGGCTCGGGTGCGTGGTATCCGCGCGCGGTTCCTCGGAGAGGTTCGATATGCGGACCTGCCCACGCTGTACGCCGCCGCCGATCTGTTCGTGACACGCGCTGAGCGCGAGCCGTGGGGGCTCGTGGTCAACGAGGCGCTCGCGGCGGGCGTTCCCGTGCTCGCCTCGACCGGCGTCGTCGCCGCTCGCGAGCTCGTCCCCGACGGCGGGGGCTGCGTCTCTGACGACGAGGACGAGCTGACCACCGCCGCCGAGGCGTTGCTTGCCTCCGCCGACGCACGCGAGCGCGCGCGGTCAGTGCTGCCTCGGATCACGCCCGAGGCGTGGGCGGCCGCGGTCGCCGCGCAGCTTCGTCGCGCCGTCGGATGACCGCCGCGGGACCCTCGTAGACGACACTGCGGCCGAGCCTAGCTGCGACGTCGGCGGCCAGCGCGTGCTCCTCGGGACGCACTGCGTCGTCGACGACGATTACCGTTGCGCGTTCGAGCAACGTGAGGCCATCCTCGGTGAGCAGCCCCTCGCGGCCGACAGAAGGCCCGTCGACGAAGATGAGCTCGTAGTCGCGACTCGGGACAGTGCCGAAGGAGTAGCCGAGGCCGCGCGAGGTGCTTCGGAGCGGCGCCAGGACGAGCTCGATCGGCAACTCCCTCGCGGCTGCCCGTACGCGGTCGAGGTCGTGGCTGCGATCGTCGACAGCGGTGACCGAAGCGCCGCGCGCCGCTGCGAGAATGCCTCCCAGGCCGGCACCGAGCTCGAGCAAACGGGGTGGTTGCGGGAACGAGTCGAGCTCGCGGCGGAGCACGAGCCATGTCTCGGGGTGCAGCGCCCAGCGGAGGTCGCCTCCGTGCCGCAGCCAGCGGACCGCCCAAGGCACGAAGGCTCCGCGCCTCGTCGCGCTCGCGCGTAGTCCGGCAGCGACATAGCGCAGGACCGGAAGCGGACGCCGAAACGGCGACGTCCACATCGACTGCAAGGTCAGACTCCGGCCGGGACTGCCCGCTCGACGAACGCGTCCGCTCCAACACGCTCGCGATAGAGCTGCTCGAGGCGGCCGACGACGGCGTCGACGCTGTGGTTGGTGCGCACGAGCTCGCGTGCGGCCTGGCCCATCTCGTTCGCGTTGTCGAGGGTCGCGAGGATCGCTTCGGAGATCGCTCGTGCGTCGGGCGTCGGCATCATCCCCGCACCGGCCTCGACGAGACCGGGAATCTCGGCCTGGGGCGTCAGGACGACAGGCCGGCCGCACGCCGCCGCCTCGAGCGCCGAGAGCGACGTCTCCTCCCAGAGCCGCGGCGTGATCGCGAAGACGTCGCAGGCGACGTACGCTTCGACCCGGTCTCGGCCGTAGAGGGGGCCGACGAACTGGAAGCGCCCGCTCTCGAAGTCGGCGGCAAAGCGCTGGCGAAGGCTACGCCAGGCGCCGTCGTCGCGGCCGACGACGAGAAGGCGGATCGAAGGGTCGGCCGCATGTGCGCGCCGGACCGACTCCATCAGGATGTCGACCCCCTTCAGGTAGTGCAGCCGGCCGAGGAACATCACGACCCGGTCGCTCGGCGCCAGCCCGACCCGGGCCCGGAACTCGTCTCCGGTCGCCGGCAGCGGCTCGAACTCCGCGAGGTCGACCGGTAGCGCGAGCTGTTCGATCGCCTGTGGCCGCCCGCCTAGCTCGGCATACAGCTCGGCCTCGTGCTTGGTTTGCGCAAGGAGCAGCGCCCCCTCCCGCAGCATCGGTCGAACGAGCAGACGGTCGTAGACGTCCTTGGCGATGCCGCGGAGGCCGCTCGATCCCGGGAGCGAGCCGTGCGCGGACACGCACAGCGGGACCCCGTGACGGTGTGCCGCCAGGAACCCCGCGGCCGTCGGGACCGTTCGCGCTTCGGTGACATGGACGAGATCGAACGACGCGACCTGCCGCTCGACCTCGAGCGGCAGCGCAGGCGGGATGAACTTCTTCGTCCGCCAGACGAAGCTGTTCGAGAGGTTGCGGAAGCGCGTCACGTCGACGCCGTCGATCGTCTCGTGCAGGGGACGTGCACGGTTGCGCGCATCGAGCACGTCGGTGGTGAAGACGCTGACGCGGTGGCTGCGGGCGGCGAGACCCCGAGTGAGGTCCCAGGTGACCCGCGGCGGGCCGCCGAAACCCCAGGCGGGAGCGTAGTACGGCGTCACGAACAGCACGCGAAGGCGTCCCTCGCGGCGTGCGGGTGCAACACGTACGCGCCGCGCCGGTACCCGCGCCGCGAGCAGCTCCTCGTAGAGCTCCTGGACACGCTCCCCATTCCTCGTCCGGTCGAACCGTTCCGCGGCGTGCGTGCGCGCGCGCGCGCCCATCGCCTCGCGTTCGTCCGGCGAGTTCAGCAGCGCGAGCGTTGCTTCCGCCATTGCGGTGACGTCGGTACCCGGCACGAGCAGGCCGGTCGTGCCCGGAAGAACGACCCCGCCCCCGGTGAGCGAGCCCGACGCGACGACCGGCCGTCCGGTGGCGGCCGCCTCGATGAGCGACCGTCCGAGCTCCGGGCCCTGCGAGGGCGCGACGACGACGTCCGAAGCCGCGTACAGAAGCTCCGGGTTGATCGTGAACGGAACGAAGCGGACGATCCCGTCGAGCCCGAGCGTCTCGGCGAGCTCGCGGGCGATGCGGTCGTGGTTGGAGACGAACTTGGCGGCGGAGAGGATCCGCCCGCGCGTCGTGCGGAAGAAGGCCTCGTCGCGGACGCCGCTTCCGACGAGCATGAACTGCGCGTCGGAGCCACGGTCAGCGCAAATGCGCGCCATCTCGAGGAACTCGGCGTAGCCTTTCAGCGGATAGATGAAGCTGAAGAAGCCCACGGTCGGGCGATCCGCGGGAAGTCCGGCCTCGGCACGTGCCAGGCGGGCGTCGCGCGGCGCGAAGCGGTCGAGGTCGACGCTGTTGTAGACCACCTCGAGCTGCGGCAGCGACCGAAACTGCTCCGCCACCGTCTCGTTGATCGCGATGACGCGGTCGGCGAGTCGGCCGATCGTCCGCAGGATCTGGCTGGAGCGGAAATCGCGTCCGCCGCCGGCCAACGCTCCCCGGACGTGCCAGACGATCCGCGCGCCGGCGCGGTGGGCGATGTAACCGGCGGGGACGAGGGGCGAATCGTTGAGGTGAACGAGCGGGAAGTGGTACTCCTCGAGTACCTGCGACAGGCGCTTCCGGTGCGGGGCGAGCCGGGCCGCCTCGGCGCCGAGCATCAACCAGCGACGGCCGCGGTAGCTCGAAGCCCAGATATGCGTGAACGCTGCGACCGGCCCTAGATGGACGACGGCGCCGGCGGCCGCGAAGAGCTCGCTGGCCGGCCCGGGCGGGCAATAGACGTGAGGCTCGAAGCGATCGCGGTCGAGTGACTCGAGCAGATAGCCGAGACTACGCGGGGCGCCGCCGAGTTCGGGACGATGGTGGACGTAGAGAATCGGGACGCGCCCGCGTCGGCCGGCCAATGCCGCTCGATGCTAACAGGGGCGACTTCCGAGGCCGTGCGGACGAGCGGATACGATCGCCGGGGATGACCACGCTCGTCCCGCGGCTGCTCCCGGCGCGCGTCCCCCGGTTGGTGTGGTTCGTCATCGGCGGCGGCGTCGCGATCGCAGCGGCGCTGGCGGCCCCGTCGACTGCGCTCCTGCCCGCACCGGCGACGCACACGACCAAGCTGCTCGCGGCGGTTGCGCTGTTTGCGGTCTTCGCGATGGGGCTGCTTCGTCCGCTGCCTGCGCTCTACGGGCTCGTCTCGCTCGCCGTGCTCGAGGGAGCGATCCGCAAGTGGCTCGTCAACGACATCGACGTCTTCCTGCTCAAGGACTTCCTGGCGCTCGGGATCTACGCCGCGGTACTACCGCGGCTCGACCGGCGTGAGTGGCGGCGGCCGTGGTGGCTGCTGGTTCCGCTCGCAGCCATCGTCGCCCTTGCGCTCGCCGAGTCGGCGCGCTCGCCGTCGCTCTCCGAGGCCGTCGTCGGACTTCGGTCGTACACGATCTACGTGCCGCTCCTCTGGGCTGCGCCCGCGTTGCTCCGCGAGACGCGCGAGGCGATTCGTCTGCTCTCCGTCGTCCTCGCACTCGCGGCAGCGGAGAGCGTCTTCTCGGTCGTGCAGGCCCTCTCGCAGTCGGCGACGCTCAACAAGCTCGTGTCGGGTGCTCTCCCGGCCCTGATCACGATCAACGGCGTCGAGTACCTGAGACCGTCGGGTACGTTCATGCAGGCGGGGACGCTCGCGGTCTTCCTGTTCGTGGGCGTGCTGATCGCCTTCAGCTTCGTCGCTGCGCGTCGCTCGGGCGTCCTATACGCCGTCGGGCTTGCGGCGCCGGTCGTCCTCACCTGGGGACTCGTGTACGGCGCGGCGCGGTCGCTCTTCAGCGCCTCGGTCGCGGCGGTGATCGTCCTCATGGGCGTCCTCGCTGGGCAACGGCGGCTGTTCACACTCGCGCTGGTTCCCGTCTCGTTTGTGGTCGGCTTCGTACTGCTCTTCACGCTGATTCCGAAGATCGACGACGGGCTGCACGCCGTCGGGATTTGGTGGCGAGAACAGGGGAAGGCGACGATGAGGGTTCTCGACACAAGGACGAAGCGCTACTTCACGGTGTACGCCGACAAACAGGCGCTCGCCAACGCGCGCCGTCTCGCGGCGAACCCGCGACGCACTTCTCCTGTAGTCGTGCGCGCCTTTGACGGGAGCGGCCGCACCGTCGTGATGACGCTAGCGCCGGGAGGCCGGGCGTCAGGAGCCCGCCTGGGTGCGCAACCGGTCACGGGGATAGACGAGACCGGCAGCGTGCAGAGCGTCGTCGTCCAGCAGCCGAGGAGCGTCTCGCAAGTCGGCGGCTTCCTCAGTCGCTCGGCCGACCTCAACAAGGCCGGCGGCTCGGTCGGCCTCTGGGGCAGCCGGATCAAGCCCCAGCTCGAGCTAATCAAGGCGCAGCGATTCGGCCATGGCACCGGGACCATGACCCTCGGCTCCGAGTACGCGGGCGGCTCGTCTGCGTTCCAGGGCGAGAGCGAGTACTCGAAGCTCGCGTGGGAGCTCGGACTTCCCGGCCTCGCGCTCTACGTCTGGTTCGTGATCGCGTTCGCGGCCTGCGCGCTAGCCGGCGTCGCCCGCGCACGAGCCGACGAGCGGCTCGTCGCGACGGTTGGATTTGGGATCGTCGCGCTCGCACCCGCATGGGCAGTGCTGACGTTCGCACCGGACTACCCGATCTTCGCTATCTTCATCTACCTGCTCGGCGGCTACGCCGTCGCCCGCGGATTCGTCGCGCCGCTCGTCGTTAGAGCGACCGATCGATGACGCCCGCCATCCGCTCCGCAATCCGAGGCCAGGCGAGCCGTCTTTCGTAGAGCGCCCGTCCACTTGCTCCGACGCGCTCGCCGACCGCTCCTAGCGCTGCCGAGATCGTTGCGGCGAGCGCGTACGGCTCCCGCTCGGCAACGAGCACTGTAGATCCGGGAACGAGCTCCTCGTGGAGCTCGACGCCGTCGTAGACGACGACCGCTAACCCGTATGCGAGTGCCGCCGCGACCGTTCCGCTCCCGAGCGAGACGGCTCGCGTGTACGTGCTGACGAAGACTCGCGCATCCGCCAACGCGTCGGCGATCGCGTTGGCGCTGAGTTTGCCCTCGATCGCAACCGGAGCCGCGCGGGTTTCGACGAGCTCGCGCAGCCGGCGTGCCCGCGCCGCATCGGCACGGAGGTCGCCGATGATGCGCACCCGAAGTCTTGGAACATCCTGCCGAAGCAGGCCTGCGGCCTCGACGAGCGTCTCCAGATCGCGGTCGGGGTGGAGCAGCCCGAACGTGACGACCACCGGCGGCGCCGCGCGCCTGCCAACGTCGCGGATGGGAACGTTCGGCCCGACCGGGACGATGGCGGGCGGTGGAAGGCGCGGGCAGAGTGACGCGAGACGGCGAGCACGGGAAGCGTCCGCGACGACCGTTGCAGCGGCCGCAGCCACCAGGCGCCGCGTCGCCCAGCGCTGAAGCATCGCGAACACCCGCATCCGGAGCCGGTCGTCGGGCCGCTCGAAGACTTCGTGGAAGACGACGACGAGTCGCCGCGCGAGACGTCTGAGCCTCCATGCGTCATGGACGCCACGAAGCCACCCGAGGTACACGCCCGCCGCGTAGGGCGCATAGTTGTAGATCGCGACGTCGACCGCCGCCTGTTGGGAGCGGACCTCGTAGCCGATGTCGCGCAGGGCACAGGCGAGGAAGCGCGCATAGTCGGCGACGCCGGACGTGCCGCACGCGCTCGCGGCAATCGAGACCGCGACGGGCTTGTCCGGCTCACTCACCTAGAGTTGAGGTGATGTCCGCGCTCGCGCAACTGGTCACGCTGCAACCGAAACCGCTCCAGCGTATCGAGACCGGTCTCCTGCGGAGACTTCTCTCGGGCCGCTCGCTTGAAGAGCTTACGAGCAACGCGCTTCTCGCTCGTGCCGTCCGCTTTCCTATTCTCGAGGAGTTCTTCGAGCTGGCGCTTCCAGGCGGCGCGACAGTCTGTCTCCACGCCGAATCCGCACCGTACCTCTTCTGGTCGGGCTTTCACACGTTCGAGCCTACCGTCGTCCCGGCTTTCAGCGAGTACGTGGCCGGGGCCGCGAGCTTCGTCGATGTTGGTGCCGCGTTCGGCTTCTACTCGCTGCTCGCGCGGTCGCTCGAACCGTCGCTCCGTATCGCCGCGGTGGAGCCGAACCCGCACCATGCGGACATCCTGCGGGCGACGTTCGCGCGCAACGCCGCCGATATCGAGCTCTTCGAGGCGGCGCTTCTGGACGGGGGCGGCGTGGTGGAGCTCTCGCTCGCAGGCGGCCTTTCCTCGGTCGAGCCGAGCCGATGGCGAGACAACTGCGAGCACGTGCTCGTCGAGGCGGTCGCGTTCGACGAACTCTTCCATGAGCCGCCGGACCTGGTCAAGATCGACGTCGAAGGCGCCGAGATACGCGTGCTGGCGGGAATGGGGCGCACGCTCGCGCAGGCGCGGACGACGATCTTCGCCGAGATCGCGCCCGAGAACCTTCGGGCTGCAGCCGAGCTCGTCGGCGGGTACGGCTACACCATCCTCGAGCTTCCCGAGCGGCGGCCCGCCGATCTCAAGTCGCCTGTGGGTGCGGACTACCTGCTCGTGCCTGTCCGGAGCTAGTCGGGCACTGTCCGGATGACGGAGCCGACCACGCCCGTCGCCGCCCTGGGGCCGGCGCCTCCGCCGGAGGCTACGTCGCTCGTGCGGCGCACGGGTGTCGGGATGCTATGGGCGCAGGCGGCGAAGATGGTCGAGGTCGGGCTGACATTCGCGATCGCGGTGCTGGCGATTCGCGCGCTGCAGCCTGTTCGCTTCGGCGAGTACTCGGTTATCACGAATCTGGCGGGGGTCGGCAGCATCCTCTTGCCGATCGCGACGACCGAGGCAATGGGTGCGCTGCTGCCGCGCTTCCGTCGACGCGGCGAGCGTGTCTTCCTCCTGCTCGCTGTGCTGCTCGGGCGTGGCGGGTTAATCGTGATCGGCATGGCCGCACTGGTCCTTTGCTGGCCGTCAGTGCACGGGCTGTTCGGGTTGGCCGGCGTCGGGGCCGGCGTCGCGGTCATCGGCGGCACGTACTGGCTCGCCCTCGACGCGCTCAACACCGTCGCGGGGTGGTTCGTGGCGGAGATCGCGGTGCGGACGGCTGCGGTCGCGCGCGTGGTCGGGCAGCTCGTCACCCTAGTCGCGCTGGCGTTCGTCGTCGGAACAGGGGCGGCGTCGGTCGGCAGGGTCGTGGCGTGCGCGGCGGGCGGCTACGCCGTCGCCGCTGTGAGCTTGATCGCTGGCATCCGCTGGCGACCGGTCCGGCCCCAGGCGCAGCAGCTGCGGTCGGTCGTGACCTTCTCGCGCAATGTCTGGCTCGCTGGCGTCCTGACCCTCGTGCTCGCGACGCAGGCAGACGTGCTGCTGATCGGTGCGCTGACGAAGCAACCGCGCCAGGTCGCCTACTACGCGGCGGCCGTCGGCGTTGTGACGCGGATTCAGCTGGTCCTGCTCGCGGGCTGGACCTCGCTCGTCATTCCGGCCCTCGGCCACGCCCGCGTTAATGGCGGTGAGGCTGCGTTCCTGCGCGGCTGGCGACTCTTCGCGAAATTGTCGCTTCTGACAACGTTACCCGTCAACGTGTTGCTGATCGTCCTCGCTCGTCCGCTGACGACCGTCGTCGCCGGCGCTTCGTACCAGCCGGCGGCTGGTCTCCTTCGCTGGGTCGCGGCCTTCAACATCGCCGCCGCCCTCGTCGGCGGCACCCTCGGCGTTAGCGCGCTCTGGGTTGTCGACCGCACTGGGGCCGTCGTCCGGGTCCGGATCGCGACCGCGCTGGTCAACCTCGCGCTCGCGATTGTGCTGATCCTCCACTGGCATGCGCTCGGCGCGGCGGTTGCGACCGGAATCGCAGCGGTGCTCACGTCCGGCTCGGAGCTCCTGCTCGCGCGGAGATACGCACGCGTCAACTTTCCGGCGCGGTTCGCAGTTGACGTCTGCGTGGCGTGCGCCGCAGCGGCCGCACCGGCCCTGTTCCTCCGCCCGGCCGGCGCGGGCGGAATGGCCGTCGCGGCGGCACTCGGGGTGACTCTGTTCGCCGCGGTATTGAGCGTCATTCGGCCGTTCGAGCAGGGCGACGTCGAGTTCCTCGCCGAAGTCAGCGAGCGGCTGGCGGCGTCTCCTCTCGCGCGGCTCGCCCGACCGTGACCGCGATCAGCGGCGCGCGTGGTGTCGGCCGATCGCCCGCTCGACCGCCGCGGCCCACCGCTCGGCCACCTCGGCGGCACCCGGCCACCGCAGTTGCTCTTCGCGGAGCGCCCGCCTCAGCGCAGCGACGACGGTCGGTTGTTCCAACACCTCCACCAGGCGCTCTGCGTATGCCTCCGGCGTGGAGGCGATGACGCCGCCCCCGAACTCGAGCCCGCTCGTCGCCGCCTCCGTCGCGACGACCGGCACGCCGGCCGCGAGCAGCTCGATGAGCCGCGTCCTGATTCCACCCGCATCGAGCAAGGGGAGGATGCCGAGCGTGGAAGAATCCGCGAGCGCTCGAAGCTCGTCGTACTCGCCCAAGCGCCGCACCGGACCGACGGTCGTCGGTGTAGGGACGTCGGCGGAGCCTTTGCCTGCAAGCACCAGCTCCGTCTGCGGCCGGCGGCGCCAGACTGCGGGCATCACGTTTGCGAGCAGGAAGTCGAGGCCGGCGCGGTTCGGCGGATAGTTCCAGTCGGCGACGAAGAGCAGCCGGCGCGGCGGCTCCTCGGGCCCGTCGCAGTTGCGGGGCGGCTCCGCCTGCCGCGGGAACGGGAGCCAGAGCGTCTCTATCCCCGACGTGGCTGTGAGGCGCTCCTGCTCCGACGGCGTCGTCAGCGCGACGGCGTCGTGAATGCGCGGGAGGCGGTTCTGGAAGCGCCGCGTGAGCTGCCGCTCGAGCCGCGAACCGCCGGCGCGTTCCACGTCGTCGAGCGGGAGGCTGAAGAGGACGACCAAGGCCGGCGCGTCCACTCGCGCCAGGATCGGCGAGGCCGCCGCGCCGAATCCGATCGCTGCGTCGCACTCGCGCGCCGCCCGGCGCAGTTCTTCGACGACGCCGCGGGCGGCGTACGCGGTCGTCCAGGCCGGCTCTGCGTGGAGCGCGGACCGGACGGCCCGTCGTCCACGCCGAACCTGTCCGCCGCGCTGGCTGTGCACGCGAACCCAGCGGACGGTCCCTGGATACCACGCTTGTGGCGGTTGCACCGGCTCCTCGAACGATGGCACGACGACGGCGATCTGGTGACCGACGCGGTGTAGGAGGTGAAGAACCGATCGTGCGAAGGCGCTCGCTCCGTCGCGCGGCGGCGCGGTTGCACCGGGAAAGACGACCGCTAGGCGGTAGCTCACGACGGCTGGCGCGCAAACCCGTCGCGCACGTCGCGCCTGATGCGGCGCAGCTTGAGGCCGACGCGGCGGATAAAGGGCGGGCGCATCGCGTTGCGGTTGATGAACTGCCCTTCCCAGTCGCGCGAGAAGTCGTCGTGCGCGAGCTTCTCGAAGATGACGCTGTTCCCGGTGACGCCAACCTGGCGCCAGGTCCGCCGCTCCGCTCGCAGGAAGCGTACGAGTAGTGCGACCGATGGCATGCGGAAGTCATCGACAACGAGGTGGCCGGTGGGCCGCAGGGCGGACTGCGTGAAGTACCAGTCGATGCACGGGACCGGAAACGCATGCGCACCGTCGATCAGCACCAGCCCGAGCTCGGGCAGCTCGAGGTCGGCGAGGACGCGGCTCGAGTCGCCGACGATCTCGCGCATCGTGTCGGCCCGGATGCCGTGCTGCTCACAGAACTGCCGCACGCGCGCAAGCTCCTCCCGCACGGGCGTTACGACGGTGTGGCGCGTACCGGCTGCGGCGAAGAGGACGGTGGAGAAGCCGCAGCCGGTCTCGAGCGTCGCACCCGCGCGCGGCAGGTAGTCCAGCATCCACCGGAGCGTCGCCGGCCCGATCGACCATTGCTGCGCGATGCTGTCGACGTAGTGGAATCGCGGCTGCTCGCGCTGCAGGAGCGTAAACGCCTCTGCGATTCGGTCTCGCGCCGCCTCCTGGGCGCGCGGCGAAGCTGGCTCAGCGGCGGCCATGCCGGCAGTATGTACCGCTTCAACCCGCTGTGGCGCAGGGGAGGGTAACGTGCCTCGCGCGGTAGACGAGGAAGTCGACGGCTGGACCTCGCTGCTCGCGTGTTCGCGAGAGGATCGAGTGCACCGTGACGCGGGCGAGCAACCGGCCGAGGAGTGGGCGGAACTGGTCGATGTGCAGCGTGTCGTCCGCCAGCACCGCGACATACCGGACGCGATGGCAGTGAAAGAACTGCTCGAGCTGCCGTCCGCGCACCGTGCTCGGCAGGTTGTCGGCCGTCGCCACGACGTACGGTTGACGCAGGTAGAGAACGGACGGAACCCTCGTCAGGACCACACCGTGCGGCGCGTGCCGGTTCAGCCACGCCATGCCGTCGTAGTACTGCGACTTCGCAGAGAGGAAAGCGGCAGCCGACTCGCCGCCGACGACGTAGCGGGCGAACTGGCTCGTGTAGACGACCGAGATCGCGAGTCCGGCAAGGAACGCGCCGCTCGTGACGACCGCGACGGCGAGCCGCCCGACCTCTCCCCGAGCCGCGAGCGCCACTGCGCCGACGGCGCCGGCAATCGCGAACGCCGGCATCAGCGGGACAAGGAAGCGAGCCTGCTGCGAGTTGACGAACCAGACTGCGAGGTAGACGACAGAGGCGAAGACACCCGCGAGCACGACGATGCGCAGTCGGCGGACGAGGAGTGACACTGGTGCGAATGCGAGGAAGAGGGGTGAGACGAAGTCACCGCGGTCAAACGACCGGCCGCTCGTCAGGAAGCGAAAGGGGACGAGAAGCGCGTCCACGAGCGAATGGCCGCGGCCGTAGCCGCGCAAGCCCGCGCGCAGAGCGGCCGCCGCTTCGCGGTTCTGCCCGCCGAAGAACAGTGGATAGACGGGATTTCCGGTAGCGATCGCGTTCTTGACGTACCAGGGCAGCGCGACGGTGACTGCGGCCACGCCGAATCCAGCGACGGCGGCGGTATCAAGCCGTCGTTTGAGCAGCGCGGCCGCGGCGACCACGAGCACCACGATCGCGGCGAGGCCGTCGTACTTCATGCCGGCCGCCGCGCCGCCGGCGAGACCGGCGAGCACGGCGAACTGCGGCCGCCGCGTCTCCGCCAGCCGCCAGAGATTCCACGTTACAAGCGCCGTCATCAATGCGAGCCCCGGCTCGACGAACGTCGACGAGCTGAGCCAGAGCATGAACGGCTGCGCGCCGAAGATCGCCGCGGCGAGGAGCGCGGTGCCCCGGCCGCCGAGGCGATATCCGATCCCGCCGACGGTCACAGTCGCCGCGAAGGCCAGGAGCAGCGGTGCGAGCGCGCCCTGGATCGGGTCCCAGAGCAGCACGCCGTCGACCACCAGCATCTCGACCGAGAACGGCTGGTATGCCTGGACCGCCCACGGGAGGGTGACGAGCGAGTGCATGTGCGCGAAGAGCACCGGCCCCGCCGCGTGGTAGAAGAGCGCATCCTCGGACGACACCGGCGCGAGCGTCGAGACGAGTCCAAGCAGGACGTAGACGACAAGGAGCAGCGCCAGCATGCGTTCCCACTGCCGCCAGGCCCGCGGTCGGGGGCACGGCGCGGCACGAACGGCGTGCAGCGCAGCGACGAGGCCGCCGACGCTGGCCGGGACGAACGCCGAGACCACGAGCCACGCGTAGAGGATCCCGAGCCAGCCGAGCGCAGCCGTGCCGAGCGACCATACGATTACACCCGCTGCGACGCGGTTCAACAGGTCGAGCAGCCGGTTGGTCGGGTCCCGCAGGCGGCGCAGCACAAGCGTTCCGGCGCCGAGCCACGAGAGGGCTGTTGCGACTGCGAGCGCCGTGTGCGCCGCGCTACCCACGTGCGAGGTGGGCGAGCTCAGTCACGTACAGTAGACTCACCAGCAGAACCCACGTGATCGCGATCCAGTATCCCGCGGTCCGCACGCGCCGATTCTAGGGCCGGCGAACTACAGCGACGTCAGGCGGTCGAACACGTCACCGTGTGGACCGAGTCGCCGGCGCTCGCGCGCGATCCCAGGGAGCTCGCGAAGGACGCTCAACCATGCTGAGCCGACCGGGCGCGGTAATCGAGGAAGCCGGATCAGTTCAGCCGCCACGACGCGAGCGGCTGCGCCGGGCGGGAAGCACTTGAGGGCGAACCGAACCAGATTGTGGTGCGACGATGCGAGGCGCCGACGTGACGCCGGTGCAGTGTTCGACGCGCCCACCTTGTGACGGAGGACGGCGTCCGGCACGTAGACGCACCCCCAGCCGCGGAACCACGCGCGCCAGCAGAGGTCGGCGTCTTCGTAGTCGATGAAGAACGTCTCGTCGAAGCCGCACAACGCGAGCAGACGGTCGCGCCGAGCGAGCATTGCGCCGGCGTTCGCCCATGCGGTCGGGACCGGCGGTCCGGAGTACGGCTCGGCATCGAAATCGACGACCAGTCCCGGCACCGCCGTGCGGAGCAGCGGCCCGCGCCGCAACGCAGTCCGGGCGTGGATTGTCCGCCTACCGGCCCAGTCGACCTGCCGCGGATCCGCGGCGAAGAGGGAGTCGTCCGCGTCCAGCGCCGCGACGAGCAGCTCGAGGCACCGCGGCTCGAATGCGACGTCGTTGTTGGCGAGCAGCACATACTCGGTCGCCGTAGCCCGCGTGCCTTCGTTGTAAAGCCAGCCGAGACCGGCGTTCGCGCGCTCGAGCACGCGCGCGCCGCGGGCGGCCGCAAGTGAGCGGCTCTCGTCGGACGAGCCGGCATCGACGACGATCACCTCGGCCGGCGGCGCGGTCTGCGCCGCCAGGCTGTCGAGGCAGTCGGGGAGGTGAAGGGCGCCCTCGTAGTTCGCGATGATGGCGGCGACGTCGCTCACTCAATGGGTGAGCCCGCGCGCTTCGAGTGCCGCGGTCGCGTCGTCCACTCGATCCAGCGCGTCCTGGCCGGCGAGCCAATCGACAAGTTCCCGCATGCCGGCGTCGAAGCTGGTCGACGCGGTGAACCCGAGTGCGTCGAGCGCCCGCGACGTGTCGGCGAAGCAATGGCGGATGTCGCCCGCGCGATAGACGTTGCGGACGATCGGGTCGACGTCGACGCCAAGCTGCTTCGCGAGCGTCTCTGCGACGCTGAGAATCGACGTCGCTCGGCCGGTGCCGAGATTCACTGCTTCGCCGTCGGCTCGTCCCGGCTCGAGCGCCGCCACGACGCCGTCCACGATGTCAGCGACGTGGATGAAGTCACGCGTCTGCAGCCCGTCCTCGAACACGACCGGCGGCCTGCCGTTCAGCAGCCGCGTCGCGAAGATCGCGACAACGCCCGTATACGGGTTCGCGAGCGACTGCCGCGGGCCGTAAACGTTGAAGAACCGCAACGCGGTCGTGGGGATGTCGTATGCTGTGCCCACGGCGAGGAACAGCTCCTCGTGGTCGCGCTTGCCGATCGCGTAGACGGATGTCGGCTGCAGTGGCTTCGTCTCCGGTGTCGGCAGCGGCTTGAGCGGCGCTGCGCAGCGGGGACAGACCGGGTCCCACTGACGGCGTTCCAGCTGGGCGACGGGGCGGCTTCGCGGCGTGACCTCCACGCCTTCGGCGGGGCAGCGATACAGGCCTTCACCGTAGATCGACATCGACGACGCCACGACGAGCTTCGACAGCTGGTCCCGTCGTGTCGCGACCTGCTCGAGGACGACGGCGGCGCCGCTGGCGTTGACGGATGTATACCTCGCAATCTCGTACATCGACTGCCCGACGCCGACCGCGGCGGCGAGATGCACGACGCAGCCCACGCCGTCGAGTGCCTTGCCGACCTGCTCCGGATCCCGGACATCGCCGACCACGAGCTCGGCGTCACGCGCGAGGTATCCGGGCGGCCCGTCGTGAACTTGCAGATCGAGGTTGTCGAGGATGCGTACGTCGTCGCCGGCGGCGAGCAGGCGGTCGACGAGGTGCGACCCGATGAACCCCGCACCGCCGGTGACAAGCACCTTCATCGTCCAACAGAGGCGACCGATCGGGCGGACACGGAGACGAGCGCGCGGCCGACGAGTGCCGTCAGCCGCTCCCGGCTGTGCTCTCGCTCGACGTATGCGCGCGCCGCACCGCGGAGCTCGTGTAGGCGGTTGCGGTCGGAGAGCAGCTCGACAATCGCATCCGCGAGCTCGCGTGGGCTCCAGCCGTGGAGCACCACGCCCGCTCCCGACCGGCGCACTAGGTCCTCCGGGCCGCCGCTTGGAGTGACGACCGCCGGGACGCCACAGGCGAACGCTTCGGCCACGACGATTCCGAATCCTTCCTGAAGCGACGGCAGCACGAAGAGCGCTCCGTCACGAAGATGGGGAGGGACGGCGTCGACCTCGCCGGTCACCTCGATCGTCGCCGCGCGCCCCCGCAGGAGCTGCGCCGGCGGCGGCTCGCCGACGAGCCGGAGCTTCGCGCTCGGAACCCTCTCGGCGACGAGCTCGAATGCGTCGACGAGCAAGCCGACGTTCTTGCGCGGGTCACGCGCGCGTCCGACGAAGACGACGGTGGGCTCTGCAAGGCGCGACGCCCACGCCGCGTCGTCGAGCGGAGCGAACTCGTCCAGGTCAACCGGGACCGGCCAAACGTCGACCGTCTCGGCGGGCAGCCCGGCCGCCGTTGCGAGCGACTGCCGGCTCCGCTCGGAGATCGTCGCGACCACGGCGGCCCGTCGCAGCACTGTCCGTTCCATCCACGTGAGCGGGCGTGCAGCAGCCGCCAGCGCGACGCGGTGCGGGAGGTCGAGCCGTGGGCGTCTCACATCCCACTCATCGCGGAGGCTGGTCGCAATCCAGCACCCGTACGGCCTCCTGCTCCGATAGGCGCCCCAGCCGTACGGTGCCGAAGCCGCGACTACGAAGACGAACGGTGCGCGACGGACACGCCGTGCGATCCGCTCGCCGCCGACGAGCATGTTGAGGGCGTCCAGCTCGGGGAGGAACGATGGAATCGCGTCGCCGAAGAATGGGGGCTGATTTTCCTCCCGCGGTGCGAACCGAGGCGCGCTCATCCGGGGGGACAGACCGCGGGCCCGCGAGAGGTAGAGGAGTCGCGGTGTCTTGCCCAACTCGACGGCCGCGCTCCAGAACTCGGACGCAAACGAGCGGGAACCGCCGCCGAAGCGGGGATCCTGCGCAATGATCGCGAGCTCGCCGGCGCTCAACGCTTGAGCCACGGAAGGCCCTTCGGGCTTGACATAGCATCGAGCGCCGTGGTCATCCTCGGCCTCAATGCTTACCACGGCGACGCTGCCGCCGCGCTCGTCGTCGACGGCGAGCTCGTCAACGCGGTCGAGGAGGAGCGGCTCAACCGGGTCAAGCACTC
>Ga0070741_10009037_pt1 | contig 19601 bp, 17 predicted proteins | sample Coa_R1_4_FD_66440 | JGI IMG/M metagenome (GOLD analysis project Ga0070741, IMG submission 66440) | Surface soil microbial communities from Centralia Pennsylvania, which are recovering from an underground coalmine fire - Coalmine... | ecosystem: Environmental > Terrestrial > Soil > Unclassified ...
TACTGGGTCACGGTCAAAGTAAATTGGAAAGAACTGGTAAGCTGGGCCACGCCCGTGGTCGCGTTCACTGTGACGTTGTACGAACCGGTGGGCGTGCCGGGATTCTTCTGGGTCGACGTCCCGCCACAAGCCGCCATCCACAGGGTTGAAAATCCGAGCACCGCAATCAGCGCGAGCATACGCGCTCCACCCAGGGAGGAGCGTCGGCGGGAGCCAAACGTGAACACGATGCCGAACAGGCCCGGGAGCAGGACTGCATAAAAGATTCTTCCTGCCCGATCCAGCGGGCGCTGCAAATGGGCGGTGGGAGCCGTCGTGGTCACCGTGAATGAGACGGTCGGAGAGCTGGTCGTGCTCCCCGGACTGAAGTTGCAGCTGGACTCATTCGGAAGATTTACGCAGCTGTAGGTCACCGGTAGTGCTGTCGTGGAGCCAGATCCGTTGGTGTTCACAAAGGAGGGCGTGCTTGTGCTGCTGATTGTGAGATTCACCGCGCCGCTGGTCTGCCCTTGGGCCACAGATAGCGTGGTGACGGCAGGACTCGCGGCCAATGAAAAGCTCGCGTTTGTTTTCGTGATGGGCAGATTGACCGTCGTCGCAACCGCGGCAGTTCCCGAGGAGCCCTTCACCGTCACTGACGCGGTACCCACGGCAGTATTGAGAGCGGTCTGAATCGTCAACTGAGTGGTGCCTGTGCCACCGGGAACGGTCGTGGGATTGAAAGTGCAAGTTGCTCCAGCCGGCAAACCCGAACAGCTAAAACTGACCGTCCCCGTGAAGTTGTTGTTCGGCGTAATAGTGACCGTCGTTGAGGTGCTGGTCCCGGCCGCCACGGTAGCAGGGCTGAATGGCCCTGCGGAAACATTGAACGGTGCAAGCGCCTGCGCGAGCGCAAACGCGTCCACCGATCCCAAGCCCGTCACCTGGTCATATCCGGTGCCCGCTGTGAATCCAATCTCTGTTGTCCCGCTGGGACAGTCAGGACTTGGGGCCGTGCAGGGCACCTTGTTGTCACCCGTCGTGACATCGTGGAACACCGACGGATTACTGGCTGCCAGCGAATAGAGGGTCGGATTCAACGGGGCCAGTCCGGTATTGCCGATGTATTGATTCACCAAGGCAAGGATAGCGGAGAATGTGGGCGCCGCGGCAGAAGTGCCGCCAACAGCAAAAAAGGTTCCGCCCACACTGTCCCGGAATCCGCTGGCGCAAGGCGTGGTATCGCCATCTTCCGAGCAGATCAGGTAGGGATCGTGGAAATTGGAGGAGGTGATCGATATATCCGGAACATCACGCTTGCCGTCGGCAGGCACGCCTGTTCCGGTTTGCCAGGACGGCTTGGAGAAGAAGGTACTGGCGCCTCCGCCGGATGCCGAGAAGTTCGGCTGCGTACCGGTATTCGATTGGGGAGTATCGTTCCAGGCCATCTCTGGAATGTATTGCAGGGCGGTGGAGACGACGTCGCTTCCCGCATTCGATCCACTCCAATACGCCGTGCCGGCCGCCGTTGTGTTCGGGGCGGTGCCAGTAACGGTGGCTTGAAGATCCCCCGTAAATTCGTTCCCCCCTGCTCCAACTACCTCGGGAATGGAAGCTGGCACGTCTACCTGCAGGCCCTGCGTGGCGGAGGGAGCGGAGTCGCAGTCAGCCGCGCCTGCGTCTCCGGACGCGGCAACAATGGTTTGGCCTTGCGCGATCCCTTGCTGGGCCCATCCTTGCACCTGCAGTTTAAACTTGCTTGTCAGGCCCGACTCGCAATAGCCGTAGCTGATACTGATGAAGGGCGCGATGATGGGTTGGGAATTCACCGCATAGAAGAGCGCATCCCAAACGCTCTTATTTCGCGCCGTGCAAGTATCTCCGGAACCCAAGCCCGCATAGACAAAAATGATCTGCGCACCCTTTGCAACCCCGCCCGACCATTCGATGTCGAGATCAGACTCGCCCTCGTCTCCCGGGCACTTCGCCGCCGTGCCTCCGGCCAGCGTCATTGTCACAGTGCTTGCGGGGAGCCCGGCGGCGCTACGGAAATTATTCAAATCGGTTGCATTCACCGTGCTCTGGCCTACCACGGCGATTTTTTGCCCGGTTCCGTTAATTCCCGCAGAATAGAGCGGGGTAAGGTTGTAAATCGTGGCAAAATCAGCCGGCGTCAGAAAATGATTGCCGCTTACGTACGATGTCAGGTGAGACTGCACCTTGGCGCGAGGCTTGGGCGCGAAATCATGCAGGTGTCCCACTCCAATCAGCACCCTGCCAAGGGCCTCTGGGATCAAAGGCTCTCCCGCATTCGCCAGGTGAAGTTCGCCGTTCACGTCGTAGTTGTGCATCTCGATAGCGAAGGCGGACTCGATCTGGGCCAAGGTGCCATCGAATGAAATCTCGTTGCGGCCGTTTGCCACCCGGATATTGGTGAATCCCTGCGTGTACAGCCAGGTTGTGACCTTGGCAATGTCGTTGAGGCTCAGCCCGAAACGTTCACCGAACTGCGCTGGGGTCAAATACTTCCGGTAGTTCGGGGATTTAGGGTCTCCGAGTTCCGCAATGAAGCGATCCAGATCCTTCTGCTGGGCCGGGGAGGGACGAAAGGCCAACGAGACTCCCTGGAACAGGCGGCTGCCATCGGCGCGGCCGAGATCAAATTCCGGTCTTGCCATGCCATGCACATTTCCCCGCAAAGCCACCTTTGGACCGCTGACCAGATCGCCGGCGATCCGGTCCGGCGTCACGGCGGAACTGACGCCCGAAAAAACTACAGCCGCAAACAGCAGACACACCAGGCCCCTACTCTTGGACATAATACGCACCCCTGCGCGGTTCCAAAGAACTGAGTCTAAAGCTTATACGGCTTATCCCTTGTTCGATCAAGTCCCTGACAGTTCAGGTTGTATGACCCACTTAAACTTAACAATTATTTGCCGTCATGAGATGAACTTTGTAGATCGTGACCCGAGATTCGGTTCCAGATTCCCGGGCAAAACCCGCCGATTCCGGGGTAAGAACCCGGCAAAACCGGGGATGTCGCGGAATTTCTGCCGTATACTTCCCCTCGCAACCGTCCCATGCCCGCGCCTCAGCCCCTGAAAACCCGGCTTGCTTACATCGACTGGATGCGTGGGCTGGCCTGCCTGCTGATGTTTCAGACGCACTGTTACGATTCCTGGCTGGGCGGCAATGCCAGGCAGAGCCGCTTCTTTATGTACTCGCAGCTGGGAGGAACGTTCCCCGCGCCTCTTTTTCTTTTTCTGGCGGGAATCTCCTTTGCCCTGGTCACGGACAAGCAACGGCAGAAGCATCTGCCCCCGGCGCAGATCGCTCGCAGCACGATCCTGCGCGGCTCGCAGATCCTCGGCTTCGGCCTCTTATTCCGGTTGCAGGAATTCCTGATCTCATGGGGATGGGCCCCGAAAAGCGACCTGCTTCGGGTGGACATCCTGAACACGATCGGGGTTTCGATGATGCTGATGGGCGTGATGTGCTGGCTGGTGGGCCTCGGGACAAATCCGCCGGTGGTCGCAGCGGTCACGCCCGCGTGGGAAGCCGGCGAATCCTCCAGCCGCGGAGTTCCACTGATTCTCGCGGCCTCGGGCAGCGCCCTCCTGATTTCTGTGCTGACCCCGCTGCTCTGGACCACATGGCGTCCCGATTGGCTGCCCTGGCCCCTCGAGTCCTACATCAATGGCGTGCATAATCTCGGAAAGCCGCAGTCCTGGCTGTTTCCCATCTTCCCCTGGACGGCGTTCGCCTTTGCCGGACTGGCTTTCGGATTCATGCTGCAAAGCGAGTGGGCCCGCGCCCGGGAGACTAAAGTCTTTCTCGCGACCGGAGCTGCAGGCCTCGTACTCATTGAACTGTCGCGCTGGGTTGACAGACTTCCCATCCAGGTCTATCCCATCTACGACTACTGGCACACCAGCCCTCAGTTCTTTCTGATCCGCCTGGGCATGCTGATGGTGATCCTTACGGCGGTGTATGCCTGGTGCCGGTGGGGCGCCGCCCAGTGGGGATTCAGCCCCGTGATCCAACTCGGCCAGGCATCGCTGGTCGTCTACTGGGTCCACATCGAATTCGTCTATGGGAGGGTGTCCATCCTGCCTAAGCACTCTGAGGGAATTGGCGGCGCCAGCGTAGGGTTGGTGGTCATCTCGCTGGCGATGCTGGGGCTGGCTTTCATTCGTACTCATACAACAGGATGGCCAAAGAGGTTGGGAAAAGGAACCACGGTAAGAGCGGCGGCACGAGTCAGCTGATTGCAATCAAACTATAACGTGGAGCGGCGGACGCATTCGTCCGCCGTTTTTCCTGGATGAGGCCGTCCGGGCCTTACGACCCCGCAGGCGCGGCCCGATTGCCGGTGGCGGCTGTGTCTCCATAACAGTCACCCATGTGGCGGGCGAACTCCACCACTTCCTTCTCCGCCCACCGCCCGTCGTCGCCGGGATCGCTGTTGCACGACCCGACAAATGCGCAATGCCCTCCATCGGCGGTCTCGATGAGCGTGATATGCGGGTTGCGCAAAATGCGCTCCCGGGTTGCGGGGAGCAGGCGAATGAACGGGTCATTCGCGGCATGAATGATGAGGGTCGGTACCGCGATCCGGTCGACCACGTTGGCGGCTGCGGCGCGCGCATAATAATCGTCGGCGCCTGTGAATCCGCAGTAATAGGCCGTAATCCGGTCATCGAACAGGCGCAGGCTGGTCACGCCGCGCAGCCGCGACAGATCGACAAACCCGGGGAAATGCCTGGCCTTGCGGCGCATCCGGCGGAACAACTGCAGCAGGAAGTAATACTCGTAAATGCGGTTTGCCGGCTGGTGCAGCGCGTCGGCGGAGGCAGCCAGGTCCATCGCGGGACAGACCGCAGCGACCGCGCGCAATTGCTGCGGCGCGCTGCTGCCCCACTCGCCCGCCAGTTTCAGGACGAGATTCCCGCCCATGGAGAATCCGATCAGGGCAAAGCGCGACACACCGTCTCTCTCTAAAACATTTTTCACGACCGCGGCCACGTCCGCCGACAAGCTGGAGTTGTAGAGTGTGGGAGCGCAGTGATCCATGCCGCCGCAGTTGCGCTGGTTCATGAGCACGACATTCATGCCCAACGCCAGGCCGTTGCGCGCCACTCCCACCATGTATTCCGATTCGGTTGAGCCTTCCAGGCCATGGACTGCGATCAGGGTGAGAGGCCGGGTGCGGTCCTGCTGCCAGTACCCCCAGCAGCGAACCTCAATTCCCGGAGCAACTTCGACCATGCGTTCTTCCGGAGCAGGCAAATGAATGCGTCGCGGCAGCACAAAGGCGGCAAGCGTCTGCAGATGTCCGCCGCTCAGCCAACGGCGCGGCCGAAATGAAGTCCTCGGCGCCCATGCTCCGCGCCCGCCTAGGCCTTCAGATTTTGGGATTTGCGAACTTCCCACAAATTGATTCTAATAGCTGGGAGAGCCCATATGCCGATCTTCGAATACATCTGCAAGGAATGCCATCACCAGTTCGAGGCGCTGGTTTACGGCAAGGAAAAAGCCGAGTGCCCGAAATGCCACACCAGGAAGTTGGAACCGCAGCTCTCCGTATTCGCCGTCTCTGCGAAAGGATCGTCGTCCGCTGCGCCGTCCGGCGCCTGCGGTTCGTGTGGCGATCCACGCGGCCCGGGGTCCTGCTCGATGCGCGACATGAATTAGTCCGCGCTGCTACCGGACGAATGCGTCCGGGGCTACATGGCCTGATGAAAACCAGCGGGTGCCCTACCCTTCTCGCGCATTTCCGAGAGGGTGGGGACTTTGACTTTATCAGGCCGAAGTTTTCGTAAGCCTCTTGAGGTCGATCATCCTTCCGTCGCTGTACCGGTCATGATGGCGAACCCACGCCATGGGATGGGGCAAGGAATCTTCATCGCGGCCCTTGGCCGTCATGTCGAGAAAGTTGTAAGTCGGCAGCAAGATGTCCAACCCGCGCGCGTACGCCGAGTACGTGTGAAAAATCTCGTTGCCGCGTTTGCTGAAAAAGCTGGCTCCAGGAGCCTCCTCGGAAGGAAAAGCCTGCTGGCCGTAGTTGTATTCAACCTTGCCGCTGGCCATCTCTTCTTTTGAAAAGGACACGTGAAAGTCGAAATTGAAGTCGGTTCCGAACGAGGACACCCAGTTGAACTTCCATCCCATCCGCTTTTTGAAAGCTTCAATTTCGGGCAAGCTGGCTCGCGACACGGCAGTAAATGCGGTATCCCGTTGCGCCAGGTGGAGCGCCACTGCGTCGAAAGAATCCGCCAGGAAGGAACAGCTCGGACATCCTTCCTTCCAGCCGGGACCGAACATGAAGTGATAGACGATGAGTTGGCTGCGGCCGTCGAATAGATCGGCCAGGGTCTGGGTGCCGTTGGGCCCTTCGAACAGGTAGTTTTTCTCCACTTTTTCCCAGGGCAGTTCGCGCCGTTGCCGGCTGAGCTCATCGCGCAGCCGGGTAAATTCCTTTTCTTTTTTCAGAAATTCTTTCCGAGCCGCCAGCCACTCCGCCGGGCTCACAACCCTGGGCGTCGCTTTGCCGATTGTTGCTGTCGTCATGATCATTTCTCCTTCGCCTTCGAATCGTCTTTCCTTTTCCGCAGAACCTTCGCGAGAAGGGCCGTCACCCCGCCGGTGGACACCACGCTGCCCACCACCAGTCCCGCGCTTGCCATACACGCTGGACACATAGAAACCTCCTACTTCGATTTCGCTTCTGCCCGCTGCCGGATTCGGTCGTTGATGCCGCTCCAGCCTTTCTCGACGCCTCGCCGGTGTTCGTCCTGAATGACTCCGAACGCCTTGTGATGAAACTTGATCAGTGTTCCACCCTTTTCTTCACTGAGCCGATACTGCAGATTGTTGGCAACGGCGTAGGACATGAACAGCGGACCGGTAATTTCCAACAGATTGGGCCGCCTGATCGACTGCACGTGTCCCCACAGGTGGCCGTTGTCGTTGCCCAGGTCGCGGAACCACCTGCCTCCCGGCCAGGGCTCCAGTTTCATGGGCATTTTCTGCTCCGGAGTTTCATTTTCCGGGCCCATCTGCTCCAGCAGGGTCTCGAATGTGGTCTCGATCGAGGCCTTTACGTGAATCTCCTGGGTCACGATTAAGGTCAGATTCTCAATTCCGGTTATGGTTGGACTGATGCTCATGCTTCCCTCCTGAAATTTTCTGTTACTCCGGGCGCGAATTCAGCCCCGATGGCACAGGGGCCAAAGCCCGCTTGATTCTGGAGCAACAACGCGGCCCTGAAGGGCCGCTCTTCCACGAAGCGCTCCGGGGCACGACGGTTCGGGGCAGTATTTTGTCGCGCCAGACACATACCGCTCCGCGAAAGGGCTTAGCCCGGGGGCGATTCCCTCGCCTTCTCTTCGGCGCGCTCCTTGATGCGCGTCAACTGGTGCGCCCACAGCCGCTCAAACGTTTTCGTCCACTCATGCAAAGGGCGGATTCCTTCTCCATTCGCCTGATACAGCATTTGTCTTCCGTGACGCCGCACCCGTACCAATCCGACATCCCGCAATACCCGCAGGTGCTTCGAAACTGAAGGCTGCTCCAACCTCAAGCGGATCACAAGATCGTTGACCGAGCGCTCTCCCGAGGCCAGGTGATCGAGGATTTCTCGCCGCCTTGGCTCGGCAACTGCATTGAACGCGTCGGAGGTGGTTGCGGCCCTCGCCATGACACGAATTTATATTCCCATATGGGAATATGTCAAGTGGAAAATGTCGCGGCCGTGCTGATGACGTGGAGCTCTCTTCGGATCGCGCGTTCCGTGGTCATGTGTTCCCTATGAGTGGCGCCGCGCGAAGGAAATGACCGTGAAGATGACGGCGCAGGCGAGATGCGCGGACTCTCTGGCAGCGAACCGGCCAGACCGCATTGGCCGCCAGTCAAGCGTTTGCGCCATCAGGAGCCGATCTGTCTCGCGGGACTAGTGGGCTGTTTTCGAAAAGGGAAAGTCTAAAGATGCGTTCCAAGCCAGCCAAGGTTGATGAGGAATTGTGAATTATTTGTCACCGGAAATTCCCTAAAAAAGAGCTTGGATTGTCGCCCGGGATGGAGTATTTTGGCCGACATCAAATCTGGGTCTGGCTTGGGTCTCACCTCGGCCAACACTGGGGACAGTTGATTGCGCGAACCGCCCTGCCTTTCCGCGGCCTGTCTTCCGGCGAAGTGAATCCGCCAGCACGAAGGGATCCAGCCGTGAGATCTTTCGTTTCCTTCTCCGTCCTGTTCGCGCTTTGCTCCTTGAGTTGCCAACTGTTTGCCAGCGGCGCTGAGCCGCCACGCGCTGTTCATCCAAATTCTCCCGCGGCAACCCCGCCAGCGGAAGAAGCAGGACCGCCGGCGTCCTCGCAGTTCGTTATTCCGGGCCCGGAGCGATCTTTTCTGCGCATGGCCGGAATCAGTCAAAAGGTCGCGCCCGAGGAAGTCCTGCCCCTGCTGAGCCGAAACGTGTTCACCGAGGGCTATCAGGGCACGAGCCGGCCGACCGAGTTTTTGATTCTGTTGCGGCGGTACGTCGTGCAGGCCCGGGAGTTGTCCTTGCTGGCGGCGCAAACCGGCATGGTTCTGCGGGTCTCCGGCTGCAACGACGCGACTCCGCTGTTGCGTATTCTGGGCTACCGCATTAAGCCCAACTGCGGCACACCTGGCACGTCTCTGCAGACCGAAGATCCCGAACGGGCTTTTCTGGCCATCGACTCGGGGTTCCCGCTGCCCGCGCTGGAGCGGACACTCCAGGGAGGCAAAGCGTTTGAGTATCCGTACTCTTCCGACGCCGTGCCCGTAGTATTCGCGGAGAGCGACTGGACCCAGCTCAGCAGAAAAAACTTCACGGAGAACAGCCGAGACCTGTTGGACACGATCCTGTTTGATCCCTCGATCGCCAGGCTCTACTGGGCCTTTTCGCGGCTCGATGCGGAAACGGGCAAGTCTCTCAAAGAATCGGTGGGCTTGGGAAAGCTCCTCCCCTACGCTGCGGTGCTCGATTTCTATGGCCGGGAACTATGCATCAGCAATGGCAGTGTTGTGGTGCCTGGAGGAGCAGGGGCCGCGGGCGTCTGGAAAGAATTGGTGGGCGCCAGCCCATCGGCTCCGGCGAGCTTCATTCCGAAGCTGCTGGCCAAGGATCGAGGATGGCTGGCGGCTTACTTCGATGTTCTGTCGCGGATCGGCCGAAAGCAGCAGGAGTATTTCACCGCATCCCACCGCCTGGGGCTTTTCTACAACGCGCTTCGAGCGCCCGATCCGCGCGCCTCGGCTACGCGCGGTTCCTTTAGGCCGGCGCCATGGATGCTGCTGCTCGCCACCCGGCTTCACCTGGACGAAAGCGGGTACCCGTTAGTTCCCGGGAATCTACAGGAGTGGAGTGACATTATCTTCCACGAACGCGAGGCCGGCATGGTGCGGAAGTGGGCGCGGCAGGATGCCGCCCTGAAGGACGCGGATCAACTGGTGAAGATCATGTTTGCGTTGTCGCGAGCTCCCAGTGATGCCACGCCGCTTCAGGCCTACATGGCGATCTGCGAGATCGATTCCCGGCGTTCTCCCGAGCGGCGGCTGCAGCCCGCCACGGTCCGCCTGCTGGCCCGAAAATTCGAGGATTTCAGCGCTCAGTACCGGATCTTTTCGGAATTTCCCGCCCTGGACGATCAATCCATCACCATGTTTCTGCAAACCGCGCAAGGGCTGCACAACATCCCGCTGGGCGATCGCGGAAACGCCATGGGCATCTTCCAGTCCAATGTCGGAATCTGGCAGATTCTGGCCCGCCAAGGGGAGATCGCCAACTCGCAGCTGAATGAATCCTGGCAACAACTGGTCAAGCCTTTCACGGGAATTCGATCGGCCGTCCAGGTTTATGACGCCGGCCGGAATTCCCTCTCAGAGCTATTCCGTTTCAGCACCGGCAAGTCCAGCGTCTCGCAAGACAAGATCATCGAACTGCTGGCGGGCCCGGTGCAAGCCAGCGCGGCGGGGAAGGAGATGCATCGGGAAAGCGCCGGCAAGATTCGCTCCGTGCTCGACGACCAGCGCCTGGTCTCGCTGGATACATTAATGACGCTGGGCGATGCCTTGAGGGACAAAGCGAAAGGAAAACAGCCGGAGGAGTATGTCCTGTTGCTCGCGGCGCAGACGCGGGAGTTCGAGATGCCGCGGCCCATTTTCACCAACAGCGAACATGAAGAATGGGCAGCCGGCATCTACAACAGCCATCACACCGACTTGCAGATGAAAACCGATCTGCCGAGGCTTCTGAAGTCCACCAGCGCCTCTCCCCGGCAAATCGAGGACGCGCGCGGACAGCTTGCATCCTTCCTTCGCGATACGCTGGTAGGGCTAAACTACGCCTATTACGAACCCCCCGGCGCCCAGGCCTTGCACAACAATCCGCTGCTGGTTCGCTCCCATGATTTCGCGGGGGAAACCGTCAGCGGCGTCAAAACCCTGTGGCAGGCCCCGGAATTATTTGGCGAAGGCTCGCCTGCGGGTGGCGGCGCGCATCTGGTCGGCTCTCTGGCCGATCTCCCCTATGCTCTGGCTGTTCTGGAGCAGGACTTTATTTCGCCGCGCAGCGTGCAGGCTTTGATCTGGAAGGAAGTGACCCCGGAACTGCTGGCTGGCGCGATCCTTCCCCGCTGGTGGGATGTGAGTCCGCTGGAGTTGCACGCGGTCGCTCTTTACCAGCGCTCGGGAGAAGAGCTGTTGACCGCCTCAGTGAAGGATGAGGAACTGCGGGGCAAGGTCCTGGGTATTCTCTCCAGCCGCTTGCTGCCCCAGCGTGCAAGACGGCTCGAGCAAGACCTGCGTGCTGGCCGCATCGCGGAAATTCTGCAGCAAATCATGCCGGCAGACTGCTTCTATCTCGCGGTGGAGTTCAGCGAGAAGCACCCCGAACGGGTCGCAGAGACGGGGAGCGCCCTGCAGGAGTTGCAGGAACTGTCTCGCCAGCACCCCGAGCAGGTGAACTCGCGGCGGGTCTCGCACGATTTCGGAATTCCCCATCCCGCCATGGCTCAGAACTACGGCCTTGAACTGCTGAACGTGCTGCCCATGCCGCCGTTTGCGGGCGAAGCAAACCGGTTTCTGGCGGAATCCTGGGACTCGCCCAACCTGTACTGGGCTCGCCTGGCGGACGAACGGGGATACTCGCCGGTCACCCTGAATCACCTGGTTCCGGAACTTACCCGCATGATGGTGGAACGAATTTTTGCGACGGACTTTGAGGATTGGCCGGCGCTGCTCCGCGCCATGCACGAAGCAGGAACGGATTTTCGCGCCGGCAAAGTAGAACCGGCGGAAACCTTCACTGCCGGACGCCCTTGAAGCCCAGTCACTATGAATAACAAACGATTGCGCTCCGCAGGCACACAGGAACGCAGAGTAGGAACCCAGTCATGTTAAGGACACTGTCGTCGCGGTTACTGATTTCTTTGCCTCTTCTCTTCGGCCCGGAGATTCCGGTCTTCGCCCAGAGCCCGGACATTCACGTCACTGTCAACATGGTCCAGCTCAACGTGGCCGTGACTGACAAAAAGGGGAATTACATCACCGGCCTCAACCCGAAAGATTTCGCGATTTATGAGGATGGAATACTGGAGAAGCCGGCGACCTTCGCGGAAGGCAATGCGCCGGCGCGGAATCTCGGCGACCTCGCCGAGGCTGCCGGTCCCGGTGCCGGCAGTTCTTCCGCCGGTTCTCCTCAGACCTTCAATGATCTGATCAGCGGTGCGAACGTATTTGTCCTCTTCGACACCAGCGACTACATGTACCGGGGATTTGTATTCGCCCAGGATGCCATCAGCGATTTCATCCGGTCGCTGGGAAACGCGGACAAGATTGCGTTTTACTCCTATAGCCGCGATCTTTCGCGCGCCGCCCCGCTCACTGCGGACCGCTCGCAGGTGTTACAGGCTGTCCGCTCCACGGTAGCGGGTGACCAGGCGGCTCTCTACAACTGCCTGCTGCTGACCCTGAAAGACGCCGCTCAGAACACCGGCCGCAAAGTGGTTGTAGTGTTCTCCAACGGCCCCGACAACTCGAGCGTAGTGCCGCCGGAAGATGTCGCCGAATTCGCGCAGTCCGCAGGCGTGTCCATATACATGATCAGCACGCAGCAGGCGAGGCTGGAGCCTGTGTCCACCGCGGTGTTCGACCGCATGACGGCGGCCACCGGCGGCAAAGCCTATTTCGCCAAGAACTGGAAGGATGAGCAGCAGGCGTTTGCCTCGATCCGCGACGACCTGGCCCATCTGTATTCGCTCAGCTATTACCCCAAGGCAAATCCCAACAGCGGCTGGCGGACGATCACCGTCAGGCTTATGGGGGATCAGCTGAAGAAATATAAAGTGCGTACTCGCAGCGGATATCGCCCCTTGCCCTCGAGGTTCTCCGGGGTAAACCGAGCCGCGATTTCTGAACCAGTCCCGGATCAGCCGGCGGTTACGAATCAACCTGAGCTCACGCTTTCCGGGCGGGAACGGCGTTAGTTCGTGCGGGAGCAACTCGCGGCCGCGCTGCTAAACTCGTTCTATGCGGGTTAGAATTCTGGGGTCCGCGGCAGGCGGAGCATTCCCTCAATGGAACTGCGCCTGCTCGAACTGCCGCTCTGTGCGCGCCGGAGGTTTTGCGGGTAAAGCGCGCAGCCAGGCGCAACTTGCCGTCAGCGCGGATTCGACTTCGTGGTTTCTGCTGGGAGCTTCTCCCGATCTGCGGGCACAAATTGAATCGGTCCCGGACCTTCATCCTCGCGACGGCCTGCGCCAATCGCCGGTTTCTGGAGCGGTCCTGCTGAATGGCGACGTAGACCACGTTTTGGGGCTTCTTCTGCTGCGCGAGTTGCAGCCCCTGTGCGTGTACGCGACCGGCTCCGTTCGCCGCGTTCTCACCGAGGACAATTCCATGTTTGCCATGCTGCGGCGCGTTCCCAACCAGCTGCGCTGGACCACATTTATTCCAGGCACGATGTTCCACCTGGTCGAGCCTGCGGGAAAGGATTGCGGTCTGCGCTGCCGCGGGGTCCCGCTCGATACACATTTTCCTGCCTATGTTTCCCCACAGCGGCGGTCTGAACTTGTGGACGGCGAAGCTTCTCTCGGACTGATTGTGGAATCGTCCTCAGGCAAGCGGCTGGCATACATGCCGGCCGTCCCTCAGATCACTGACGCACTACTGCAGGAACTTGCCTCCGTCGATGTGTTGCTCTTCGATGGCACGTTCTGGAGCGATGACGAACTGATTCGAGTGCAGGGCTTCGGAGCCAGCGCGCGGGAAATGGGACACGTTCCGGTGTCCTGCAGCCTGTCGCAGTTGGCGCAACTGCAGCGCCCACGTAAAATCTATATCCATATCAACAACACGAATCCCATGCTGAATGAGGCCGGAATGGAATACCGGCAAGCGCGCGATGCCGGTTGGGAAATCGCGGAGGATGGATGGCAGTTCGAGGTCTAGAAGCGAGCGCCGAAAACGTGCTCTCGTTGGGCGAGTTGCGCGCGCAATTGCGTGCGGTGGGCGAGGAACGCTATCACCATAAACATCCTTTTCACCGGATGATGCACGACGGCCGTCTCAGCCGGGGACAGCTTCAGGCTTGGGCTCTGAACCGCTATTACTACCAGAGCGTCATTCCAATCAAGGACTCGATCATTCTGTCGCGCGCACCCGACCCTGCATTCCGCCGCGCCTGGCGCAAGCGCATTATCGACCACGACGGCGACTCGGCCAGTGAGGGCGGTATCCGGCGCTGGCTTAGACTCGCGGAAGCCACCGGGCTCGATGCTCAACAGGTTGAGAAAGGCGCAGGGATTCTGCCGGCGACCCGGTTCGCGGTGAACGAGTACCTGCACATCGTGCGCAGCCGCAGCCTGCTGGAGGCCGTGGCGTCGTCGCTGACCGAGTTGTTCTCGCGCGACCTGATCTCGCTTCGCATGGAGAAATTGCGGGAACATTATCCCTGGCTTGCGGGCGGACTGGATTATTTTGAAGCCCGACTTACCCAGGCGCCGGAAGATGCGGATTATGCCATCACGTACGTGTTCGAGAATGCGAAGAGCCGGGCCCAGCAGGAGCTTGCCGTGCAGGCTTTGCGCGACAAATGCGACATCCTGTGGGCGCAGCTCGATGCGCTTTATTTCGCCTATGTGGAGCCGGCCTGGCCTCCGCCGGGAGCGTTTCGCATCTAACGGATATGCCTCCTCTCACCGATGAAAGCCAGCCGCGGCTTGCCGCCGGATGCCGCTGGGGCGGTACGGAGGAGAATCGCATGATTCTGTTTCCCGAAGGCGCCCTCAAGCTGCAGGGCACGGGCCGACAGGTACTGGAACGTTGCGATGGCCGGAGGACCTTCGGCCAGATCGTTTCCGCGCTGCAGGAGGAGTTTGGCACGACCGATCCGGAGAAGATCCGGAGTGATATCACCATGTTCCTGGAGCAACTGCAGCGCCGACGCATCGTGGATTACTGACTTGCCAAGCCCTCTCGCACTCATTGCCGAAGTTACTCACCGCTGTCCCCTGCATTGCGTGTACTGCTCGAATCCCGTGCAGCTCGCGGCAACTGCTGCGGAGCTCTCGACCCAGGAGTGGATTGGCGTGTTCGCGCAAGCGGGCAGGCTGGGAATGTTGCACGCGCACTTTACGGGTGGCGAACCTCTGGCCCGTGCGGATCTGACAGAGCTGGTCGCTGGAGCCCGCGCCACGGGACTTTACACCAACCTGATCACGTCGGGGATCGGGCTCAATGAGCAACGCCTCCAGGCGCTGGTAGATGCTGGTCTGGATCATATCCAGGTCAGCTTTCAGGATTCGCGGGAGGAAGCGGCGAACTGGATTGCCGGCGCGAAGGCGCATGCCCACAAAATTGAACTTGCGCGCGCGATTCGCAGGCACAAGGTCGCATTCACCGTAAATCTCGTGGTGCACCGGCAGAACCTGGATCACCTGGCTGAGATGATCGCGTTTACCGAGCAGCTGAACCCTGACAGAGTTGAGATTGCACACGCGCAATACTACGGATGGGCGCTCGCCAACCGTGTTGCCCTGATGCCGACGCGGGAACAGGTGGAGCGGGCGGTCGCAATTGTTGCCGATGCCGAGAAGCGGCTTGCCGGACGCATGCGCATTGACTCCGTGGTGCCCGACTACTATGCGAAGTATCCTAAGGCATGCATGGGAGGTTGGGGACGAAGATTGATGCTGATCAATCCCTCGGGCAAGGCACTTCCGTGTCACGCGGCGGAAGTGCTGCCGGGAATGTCGTTCGAAAATGTGCGGGAGAAGCCGCTGGAATCGATCTGGCGCGAATCTCCGTCCTTCCAGCGCTTCCGGGGAGAAGAGTGGATGCCGGAGCCTTGCCGCACGTGCCAGTTCCGGGCCGAAGATTTTGGGGGATGCCGATGCCAGGCTTTCCTGCTCGCCGGCGACGCCGCGGTCACCGACCCGGCGTGTTCCCTCGCTCCCGCGCATCACGCGATCGAGTCAGCGGTGCAGGAGGCCAATTCGATGGCGTCGAAGGCACACCCGATCGCAGGCTCTTCCTTCGTGAAGTGGCAGAAAGAGAATGCAGAATTCTGGACATACCGCAAGAATCCTGAGTAGAACTCCAGGCAGCCCTCAACGGCTGAAACCATCAGCATAGACACGACTGCGAGTGGTGCCCTTCCCGGCTCGGATGAAAATCCTTGAGTCTGCAGCCTGCCGCTCTTACCAGCGGATGCCAATCGTAATGGGACGGAGGTCCGTGGTGATGTTGTTGTGCTTGCCGTGCAGGTAGCGGAATTCGACGTAAAGATCCACGTTGGGGCGAATTTTGCGCGTGATCGCGCCGCCGAAGTTGTAGCCGAATTCGTTTTGGCTGGAATTCAAAAACCGCCCATCGATGGGAAGGCTGCCGTTGAAGCAGTGTCCCCACCAGAGGAAGAACGGGTTGCAGGCTGATCCGGGGATGGCGCTGGAGGAATCCAGTTTACCGGAGCGATGGTAGAACCCTGGACCGAAAACAATATAGCCGCCCCAGTTCTTGCTTACGGGAATGTTAATGATCGGATCGAGCAGGAGTGAGTACACATGATCGGTTGCTGCGGGGGCTTGCGCCGCCTGCAGGGCCGAACTCCGCAGGGGCAGGTTGTCAAACTGAAAGTCCAGGCGAAGGCCGAAGTACTTGCTGTAATTGCGGGCAACTCCGGCGGCCCCGACACCGCCGCCCCCGCGCACGAATTTCTGCGTGGTTCCGTTGGTCAGGCTTGCTCCGCCGCCCACGTTGAAGGTCCATTTCTTATATTCGTTGGCCTTCGTCCGCGCGGGACGCTCTATTTCTTCCGGGGACGCTTCCGGGCTGCTGGACGGCTGGTTTTGGGGCTGCGGCTCGGTCTGGGACGGTGGCTCGGCAGGAGGCTGGGCTGGAACTTGTTGGGCATGAACGGCTGCGGATCCCGCCAGAATCAAGGCCAGCAACCGGGACAGCAATCCGGAAACCGTGGCAAACTTTCGAATCATTCCTTCTCCTCCCGCTGCCGGGCTTGCAGACCGCCGCGCTCAAACGAGAGGCGCCTGTAAAAGAGCGTGTCCGCGATGCTCCCGCTGATTCCATTGCGCAGCAGGCAGGCACCATATTACCAACTTTGATGCTGAGTCGGCGCGGGATGCCGCCCGAAGCCGGCTGCCTCGGAATTCTCAAATGTTCCCTGACAAAAACCAGAGAGAAGCTTGGCCGTTTTGCGGAACCGCGAGTGGCACGTATGATAAGGAATCCTAAAAGCAGTTTGCCGGTCTTTTGCCGAAGAACACATCCAAAATCGCCACCCAAGCGGTGCCTCGGAGCGGGCCGGAGGGCGCCTCCGCCTGCCGCGTGGCACTCATCGGATTCGGCACCGTCGGCCGGGCTGTAGCCAGGATTCTCTGTGAGCGCGATGAGAAAAGTCTGCGGCTCACTCATATCTGCAATCGCAATGTCGAACGGAAAAAGCAGGCATGGGTTCCTGGCGACGTCATCTGGAGCGAAGATGTGGACGCGGTGCTGAGCTCCGATGTGGACATCGTGATCGAACTGATCGGCGGCCTGAGCCCGGCGGAGCAATTTGTGCGGCGGGCCCTGGAATCGGGCAAGTCGGTGGTCACCGCGAATAAGCAGCTCATCGCTCGACATGGGCCGGATCTGCTGCAACTGGCCGCCGCCAAGGGAGTGCGACTTGAGTTCGGCGCATCCGTGGCGGGGGGAGTTCCAGTGCTGCCGGCGCTGCGCACGGGCTTGAGCGGAGACCGGCTCCACGGTATCGCAGGAATTCTGAATGGAACCTGCAACTACATTCTGAGCCGCATCGAGAACGCGAGAATCCCGTTCAGCGAGGCGCTGGAAGAAGCGCAGGCTCGGGGATACGCCGAGGCCGACGCATCGGAGGATCTGGATGGCGGCGACGCGCGGGCCAAACTCTCAATTCTGGCCCTGGCCGGACTACACGCTCGGGTTGTACCGGAAACGGTGCGGGCTCGGACCATCCGCGCGGTCGATGCCGTGGACTTCGACTATGCCGCGGGCCTGGAATGCACGATCCGGCAAATCTCGCGGGCAGACCTGAAGAGCGGCACCCTTTTTGCCGAAGTGGGACCGTGCCTGGTGCCCTCCGATTCTCCCTTCGGGCGCGTCCAGAGGAACTTGAACCTGGTACTCACCTCAGGGCAGTACGGCGGCGATATGGCATTCCTGGGCGCGGGTGCGGGAGGCGATCCCACTGCGGTGGCCGTCGTGTCCGATTTGATGTTTGTGGCGCAGGGACTTTCTTCCGGCAAGAGAGACGTAGCGAGCTACGTCTCTACACCCGCGGTCAGCAGCGATTTTGAGACGGCCTGGTATTTGCGATTCTTTGTGCGCGATCAGCCCGGAATTGTCGCGCGGCTGGCGCAGATTCTGGCGGCGCATCACCTCAACATCGATTCCCTGCTGCAGAAGCCCGGATTCGAGAAGAGCTCCCTGCCTTTTGTGATTACCCTTGAACCATGCCGCGATTCGATGCTGCATCCGGCGCTGGAAGAAATGTCGGGGCTGGAGTTCGCCACCCGGCCCTGCCTGTGCCTGCCTATACTGCGGTAGGATTTTCCGGCATACAACAGGAACGCCGGCCGCTCGCGGCCGGCGTTCCTGAGTTTCACGATAGACGCGCTAGTTCCAGAAAGGGTTTTTTAACCCTGCCGGCGCCAAGGCGCTGTCGGCTTTGGTTTCAGTGCCCGATTCATCGGAGATCTTCTCGTCGATGAGTCGAGACGGCGCTGGTGCGCTGATTTCTTCGTTCTTACCCGGCGTTGGATTAAATGGATATTCCGATTTCATGGGAGAGACTCCTGCTTCTTTATGATCTAGGTCCATTAAACACCCGCGAGCCCGATTTGCACGCACAAAAATTTCGATGACCGCTATCAAAAAACCGAATGCCGAAGCCGGCCCCCTGGCTTAGGGCCGGGGCCGTTTCCAAGCACAGGCATTGCGGTTCGATTATGCTGATTCTGAAGTGGCACGACCAGGCTGCATCTCGATAAAAAGGACACTCTCGATGAAATACCGCAAGCTGGGCCGCACCGGATTCGACGTAAGCGACATTGCCTACGGATTGTGGGGAATGAGCGGATGGACAGGATCGGATGACAAGGAATCTCTGGCTTCACTGCAGTCGTCGGTCGACCTGGGCTGCAACTTCTTCGATACGGCCTGGGCCTACGGCGACGGCAAAAGCGACGGACTGCTGGGCGAGATCATGCAGGAGAACCCAGGCAAGCGGCTCTATGCAGCCTCTAAAATTCCTCCCGCCAATGAACGCTGGCCGGCCCTGCCGGAGTACAAGTACAGCGAAGTATTCTCCCCGCAACACGTGTTCAAGTACGCGGACCTGATCCGGAAGCAACTGCGGGCTGATTGCATTGATGTCCTGCAATTTCACGTGTGGGATGACTCCTGGACGGACGAACCGGAGTTCCGGTCGATGGTAGAGAAGCTGAAGAAGGATGGGGTGATCCGGTTCTTCGGCCTGAGCCTGAACCGGTGGGAGCCGTGGAATGGTATCAAAGCGATTCGCACCGGGCTGGTGGACACGGTGCAGGTCATTTACAACATCTTTGATCAGGCTCCTGAGGACGAACTGCTGCCGTTGTGCAAGGAACTGAACATTGGGGTGATCGCTCGCGTGCCCTTCGATGAAGGCAGCCTGGGCGGAAAGATGACGCTGGAAACGCGCTTCCCCAAGGGCGACTGGCGCGCCGGATATTTCGGCCCGGAAAATCTTCCGAAGACGATCGCTCGCGTGGAGAAGCTGAAAGAGATTCTGCCGCCCGGGATGACTCTCCCGGAGATGGCGTTGCGCTTCATCCTGTCGCATCCGGCGGTGAGCACTACGATCGCCGGCATGCGCAAACTGGAGCACGTCAAACAGAATATTGCCGCCAGCGATGCCGGACCTCTCGACAAGAGCCTGCTTGCGGAGTTGAAGAAGCACCGCTGGGACCGGAAGCCGCGGCCGTGGTCGGATTGAACTGGCTAAAAAATTCGTTTCTGGGCTTGTTTTGAAGGGGCGCGGCTTGATGGCGCTGCAGTACCGCTGCAATTGACGGCTT
>Ga0070741_10009038_pt1 | contig 19601 bp, 16 predicted proteins | sample Coa_R1_4_FD_66440 | JGI IMG/M metagenome (GOLD analysis project Ga0070741, IMG submission 66440) | Surface soil microbial communities from Centralia Pennsylvania, which are recovering from an underground coalmine fire - Coalmine... | ecosystem: Environmental > Terrestrial > Soil > Unclassified ...
GGGTTTCGCCGGCGGTTCGCCCACCGCTCCGCCACTGACGGGAGGAAGCAGCGCCACCTCATCGTTGTCTTTCAACGTGGTTTCCGGCGAAGCGTACTGCTGATTCACAGCGAGGGCGATGGAGGCGAGAAAATCCTTCAGGCGCGGAATCTGGGTTTCGCAGCGCGCGATCGCGTCGCGCACGGACGCGCCTTCCGGCAACTGAAGCGAGTCGGCGGGCTTTCCCGCCAGCTCGCGCAAGACACCGAAAAAGAGCACGCGCACCTGCATCAGGAATTCAGTTTACCGCGACGGAACGAAACACGTAGACCCGGACGCATTCGTCCGGGAAGAGGTTCGAATGAGCAGGTTTTAAGTGCGCCGGTTTAGCCTGGCGTGGTATTTGCACCGGGCGCCTGCTTCGGTGATTTCGGCCGCCTTGGGTTTTCACCAGGCGCCAGCTGCGCTTCGTAGGGACAACTCATCGGCTGGCCCCTACGCCCGCGACTTTGTTCAGGCCTGCGTCAGGACCCGGTCGTGCACCGACTCCGGCTCTTTGACCGGCTGGGTGGGCTGATAGTCCTGCTTCGGATCTTTCGGCGGGGCCGCAGGGATCATCTTGGCAGCAGTGCTCTGCTCCACGGAGGGCAGAGACACGCCCAGGGCCTCATCGATGGTCTTCACAAAATGGACTTTGAGATTCTCCAGTTGCTCAGGAGAAAGATCTTCCTCAACGTTCATTTTGTTTTCCGCGGGCAGGATCACATCGCGGACGCCCGCGCGCTTGGCGGCCAGGACCTTTTCCTTGATACCGCCCACCGGAAGCACGTTGCCGCTCAGGGTGATCTCGCCGGTCATGGCGATCAGAGGGGTGATGCGATGCTTGGTGAGCAGCGAAACCAACGCAGTCGCCATGGTCACGCCTGCCGACGGACCATCTTTGGGAATGGCACCAGCGGGAACGTGGATGTGAATATCGTGGTTCGCGAAGAAATCTTCGGGCACGCCCAGGCGGTCGGCGTTCGAACGCACCCAGGTGAGGGCGGCTTGCATGGATTCCTGCATGACCTGACCGATCTGGCCGGTCATGGTGAATCCGCCTTTGCCCTTCATGGCATTGGCTTCCACGAATAGCACGTCGCCGCCGGAGGGAGTCCAGGCAAGGCCGACGGCCACTCCCGGACGCTCGGTGCGCTCGGCAATTTCGCCTTCGCTGCGGATCTTGATCCCGCCGAGGAATTCCTGGATGACCTCTTTGCTGACGACGAGCTTTTCGGTCTTGCCCTCGGCCAGCCGGCGCGCCTGCTTGCGGCAGATCGTGCCGATGGTCCGTTCCAGGCTGCGCACGCCCGCTTCTCGGGTGTAGTGCCGGATGACGTAGCGCACCGCCTCTTCGGGAAACTCGATCTGTTCGGCGGTAATTCCGTTCTCATCGATCTGCCGCGGGATCAGGTACTTGAATGCAATGTGAACTTTCTCTTCTTCGGTGTAGCCCTGCAGTTCGATGATCTCCATGCGGTCGCGCAGGGGCTCGGCAATGGGATCGAGCATGTTGGCGGTTGTAATGAAGAGCACCTTGGACAAGTCAAAGGTGACGTCAAGGTAGTTATCGCGAAAGCTGGAGTTCTGCTCGGGATCGAGCGCTTCGAGCAGGGCCGAAGCCGGGTCACCGCGGAAATCGCGCCCCACCTTGTCGATTTCGTCGAGCATGAAGACGGGATCTTTGGTTTCGGCGCGGCGAATACCCTGAATGATCTGCCCGGGCAAAGCTCCAATGTAAGTGCGCCGGTGCCCGCGGATTTCCGCCTCATCGTGCACCCCGCCGAGGGAGAGCCGGACGAATTTGCGGCCGAGCGCGCGCGCGATCGACTTTCCCAGCGAAGTTTTGCCCACGCCCGGAGGGCCAACGAAGCACAGGATGGGACCTTTCATGTTGGGCTTCAGGCGGCGCACCGAGAGGTAGTCGAGAATACGGTCTTTCACTTTTTCCAGATCGTAATGATCGGCGTCGAGAATCTCCTTGGCTTTGGGAATCTCGATCTCCTGGCCCGAAGTCTTGGCCCACGGCAACACCGCCAGCCACTCGATGTAGTTGCGGGTCAGCGAATAATCGGCGGCCATGGGCGACATGCGCGACAAGCGGCCCAACTCTTTCAGCGCCTCTTTCTTGACTTCGTCGGGCATGCCGGCTTCTTCGATCTTTTTCTTCAGATCTTCGACATCGCGCTGCCCTTCATCCTGCTCGCCCAGTTCCTTCTGAATGGCTTTCATCTGCTCGCGCAGGTAGTACTCGCGCTGCGTCTGCTGCACCCGGTCCTGCACTTCGCTTTGAATCTTGTTGCGCAGCTGCTGGACTTCCAACTCCTTGGCCAGATGCTGGTTGATCTTTTCGAGGCGGACATGCACGTCGAGAGTCTCGAGCGTGTCCTGTTTATCGGGAGTAGATAACGAGGGCAACGAGGAGGCAATGAAATCCACCAACCGGCCAGGCTCATCGATATTCATGGCGACGGTGGAGAGTTCATCCGACAGCGTGGGCGATCCCGCGACGATCTGCTGGAACAGAGTTAGAACATTGCGCTGCAGGGCTTCGATCTGCGAAGTTGCAATGGGCGCGGCGCCCTCCGGCAAGGCGGAGTAATGCGCCGTCATAAACGGGGTGAGCTGGGTGAATTCGCCTAAACGCACGCGCTCCAGGCCTTCGGCAAAAACGAAGAGGCTCTGGTTCGGCATCTTGACTACTTTATGGACCACGGCGGAGGTCCCCACGGTGTAAAGATCGCTGGGTTGCGGAGCATCCACCCGGGCCTCGCGCTGGGCTACAACGATGATGGTCTTGTCTTCGCCGAGAGAATTGATCAGCTGAACCGAACTTTCCCTGCCCACGGTGAGCGGCAAGACGGCGTGGGGGAATAGAACCGTATCCCGGACCGGAAGTACCGGGAGAGCCCCTTGTTCATTCGCTTCCTTAGGTTTAGGAGTGCGCTCTGGCGTCTGCTGGCTCATATTTCTCCTTGAGTGTAAGCCGCTCAAGTTTAGATGTCTGTGTGTGGGGAAAGGTTTCAGAAGGAGCGGAACGATTCCCAAACGCCTCAAATTCTATTCTCTTGTGCCGGGTTCGGAATGTGTCTAAGGTGCAGAGGCTATCGCGGCAGGACCCTGCTTGCAAGCTCTAAATCGGGAACCACAGAGCCTTGGAGGCTGCCAGTGCAAGGGCACGAAAAAAACGTGTAGGAGGACTTCGCATCCCGCGCCCTGCCGGGCGACGCCGCGAATCAGCGCGCGGGATGGCTCACATCCGATCCGGCGAACACCAACTATTTCTGGAAGACGTGCTTGGCCTTATCGCCACGGAACACCAGTTCCTGCACGATTCGTTCATTGCCGGCCGTTTCGTAAACCGTCTGGCTCTGCTCAGCCTTGTTGGCCAGAGGTACGAGGGTGCACTTCACTTTGAATTCAGCGTTTGAGTTCTGGCGCTGGAACAGCATGAGATGTTCCTCGCCTACCATGGTATGACGCACCACGTAGTCGCCGGCGGGCAAGGACTCCGTTCCAATGCGTACGGGTTTCTCGAACCTGACGCGGTTCACATCTTTGATTCCCAAGTTGTTATCTGCGGCCACGGCAGCAAGAGTGCAAATGCACACAAGAAAACCTAAATAGCGCAAAAGACGCATAGAACCTCCCTTAAGTGACAATTGGAGGTCTCGATAAGAGACCATAGAAAGTGTAGAAGCCTGGCCGCCGATTAAATGTGCGCTGGATCACTCCAAAGTGTGACGAAAGGAAGGTAGTTCCATTTTGGGGGAAGCTGGACCGACGCGGGTTTAGGCCGCCGGATAGATTCCCAGCACCTTCACAAAGTCGGCCACTTCTTCGAGATGGCGCAGGGCGTTGCGTGCCGGTTCATCGTCCCCGCGCAGAAAATCCACGTAGAAAACGTACTCCCAGGGCCGTCCCCGCATGGGACGCGACTCGATCTTGCTGAGGCTGATGTCGCGCAGGGCAAACACGCTGAGGGACTTGAACAGCGCGCCGGGCAGGTTCTTCACCTTGAATGCAATGGAGGTCTTGTTGGCGCCGCGCGGGATCAGCCGGCGGAAATCAGCCGCGGAGCGCACCGCCTCCCGGCTTTTTTGCGGGACGTGGAGCTTGGGCTTGGCGGCCCGATCCAGCTTACGAACCAGAAAGAAGCGGGTGAAGTTACTCTTCTCGTCCTCGATCCCGGCCTGGAGGATCTTTCCGGCGTATTCGCGCGCGGCCTGCCGTCCGGCGATGCCGGCGGCATCTCCCAAGCGGTTCGTTATGACATGCTTTACGCTTCCGGCAGTGTCGTAAAAAGGAACCGGCTCAATGCGGGGATGCCGGCGGAAGAAATCGCGGCACTGATCGAGGGCCACCGGATGGGACAGGACCCGTCGCAGGGAGCGCATCTGCACTCCGGGCGCGGCAATCACATTATGAATGATGCGCAGCAGGTACTCGGCCTGGATGAAGACGGCGCGAGAGACCAGCAGGTCGGCATGTTCGGCCACGGTTCCAGCGAGCGTGTTCTCGATGGGAATCACCGCGGCTTGCACCGAACCACGCTCCACCCGGTCAAAAACTTCTGCGGATCTGGCGCAGGGCACGACGGTGCAGCGCGGCAGCATGCGTTGCGCCGCTTCGTGGCTGAAAGACCCCAATTCCCCCTGAATGGCAACTTTCATATGCAAGGCAAGGTATCCGGAGAGGCGAGCCGAGGGCAAATGATTTCTGGCCGCGTTCGCGAACCGGGGTCTAAGCTGGCGTTCAACTCAAGTCCGGCCGTCCAGATCTTTTTCCAGCACCAGAGCATCCACTCCGTTGGAATAGTAGCGCGGCCAGGTGCGCACCACGCTGTAGCCGTGGCGTTTGTAGAAGGAGAGCGCGGAAAGGTTATCGACGGCCGTCTCCAGGCCAACGGCGCGGCTTCCGCCCGCGCGCAAGCGCTGCTCCGCGGCGCGAATCAGAGCAGAGCCCACGCCCGCGCGCCGGCTGGCGGGACTCACGTCGATAGTCACGATGTGTCCCGTGAGACCGGAGTGCGCCACGATGAAACCCGCGGCCTCGGCCTCGCCCTGGCCGGGACCCAGCGCGACCAGGGTAAATGCCCCGCGATGTCGTATGTAGGCTCTGAGCTCCTGTTTCGAATAGGCGATGCCCGGCGGGAAGCACTCCTGATCCATGCGCCAGAGGATTTCGAAGTCACCGGGCTCGAATTCGCGGATCACGATGAGACATTGTAACCAGTGGCAAAACTTGGCCGCGAACCGGCGGGAGTGACGGGCCGGCCAAGTTTCCCGGTTTTCCACAAGCTGCCCACAGGCGGAGAGCTGAAAAAAGATCCGATGGGCTCGCCTGCCCCCTTGCTCAGCTCGCAACCTCAGACGTACCATCGGCATCAGAGGAACAGCGAAAGCGAAGGACGCCGTGGGTCGCCTTCTTGTCATCGACGTCGTTTGTGCCATAGCCGCGCTGGGGTTCTGGTATCTGCTGTTCGCCGCCTATAATCGTCGCCGCGGCGCGGAAGCACTACGCTGGGTCCAGTCGGCGTGCGCCGGCAAGGGACGGATCCTGGATTTCCGCTGGCTGAACAGTTCGCGGCTGCACGCGCGGCTGCACTTCCCTTCCCGAAGTTTCGAAAATGCACACGTGACCATGAAGTTCCGGCCACGGGCTCTGCCGCTTCAATGGCTGTTGAGCCGGATCCGCAAGCAGAAAGAGACGCTCACGTTCGAAGCCGACCTGGGAGGATCGCCCAATTTTCATCTGGAAGTGGTGCGCCATCGCTGGTGCGCGCACAGCCGCGGTGTCGATGCCAGTAAGCGCGACGAGCGGGAGTGGGACGTGTACGAACCCGGGCCCATCGTCTTGACCACCCGCACGCACTGGAAAGAAGACTCGACCCCGGAATTGAATACGCTGATGACGGTTCGCCAGCAGGACGTTCTGCAAGTCCGCTTCCGGCCGGAATCTCCGCAGTTTTCGGCCACGATCGCGCTGGACGCGCTGCATGATCCTAGAACGGCGTCCGGTTTCCTCAGCACGCTGCGCGAGCTGGCGGCGGGGGCTTCGGCGCATCGGCAGTAGTGGCGAGTTCCGGGGGCTTAAGCCCCCTGATTGTGAGAGTCCGGGACGCGGCGCTAAAGCGCCGCTCTTCCACACTGCGCTAAAGCGCCCCCTCTTCCACGCTGCGCGAAAGCGCCGCTCTTCCACACTGCGCTAAAGCGTCCCTCCACGGTGCGCCAAAGCGCCCCTTTTCCACGCTGCGCTAAAGCGTCCCTCTTCCACGCTGCGCTAAAGCGTCGCTCGTCCACACTTCCTGGTCTTTTGGCCTTCGCTCGGTTCTACTCTCCCTTGTGCTTGCTGGCTGAAGTACACTGGACGGGCGCATGCCCAATCGCCAAGGATCCATCCACCTGTTCCGGCTCTTTGGAGTCGACGTGTTTCTGCACTGGTGGTGGTTCCTGGTTGCGGTTTACGAGATTCAAAGCCGCGCCGGGCGGTACTCATCCATCACGTGGAACGTTCTTGAGTATCTGGCGCTTTTCCTGATCGTTCTGATGCACGAGTTCGGTCATGCCCTGGCCTGCCGCCAGGTGGGTGGGAAAGCGGACCGTATCGTGCTTTGGCCGCTGGGAGGAGTCGCGTATGTCGATCCTCCGCAACGCCCCGGCGCGACTTTGTGGAGCATTGCGGCCGGACCTCTGGTCAACGTGGCGCTGATTCCGGTCCTAGGAATTTTATTTTCCCAGACGGCAACATATGGCGGTTCGAGGAACTTCGTCGAGCTTATCCACGCGATTCGCGGGTGGAATTTTTTGCTTCTGATCTTCAACATCCTCCCGGTTTATCCGCTGGACGGGGGGCAGATCCTGCGCTCGCTGCTGTGGTTCCCGCTAGGGCGAGCCCGCAGTCTGATGGTGGCCACGGTTGTCGGCTTGCTGGGCGTGGTGGGATTCATCGGATTAGCCATCTATGTACACGATGCGTGGCTCGGCATCGTAGCGGTTTACCTGCTGATGAACTGCTGGGGCGGCCTGAAGCACGCCCAGGCTCTTTTGAAACTCGCCGAACTGCCGCGCCGCGAGGGATTCGCTTGCCCGTCCTGCAAGACGGCGCCACCAGTGGGCTCGTATTGGAAATGCGCCAACTGCGGCGGGACCTTCGACACGTTTCAGAGCGGAGCGGTGTGCCCCAGCTGCCGCACTCAATTTCCCGCAACCCGTTGCCTCGACTGCGGCCGCTTGCATCCGTTAAGTGAATGGACTAGCGCTTCGCTTGTGCCTTCTAATCTCTAGCGCATCACTTCTCCAGTGCATCCCTGAAAATTAAACGCAAGGTCTCTCCACTCCGCTTCGCTCCGGTCGGGATGACAAGGCGAAATAAATCCCTTTTATGCCGCGCATCAGCTTTTTCGATTTGCTGGCCCACTCCCCACGCGCTATGCTTCCGCTTTCCAAACAGGGTTGAAACCAGCCATTTCAACGTCCCGTACAAGTTTTGACTAAATTCAAAAGCTTTCAAGCGAAGGAGACTGATCGACATCCATGTCCAACGAACTGCGCAATTTCCTGGCACTGTCCTACGACGAATTGGAAGAACTCAACCTGAAGGCAAAGGAGCAGCGCAGGAACCGGGTCGCATCGCACAAAGTTCAGGAAGACCGCCTGAAATACCTGACGGACGAGAAGCGAATTAAAGCCGTGACCGTGCTGTTCAGCGACCTGGAAGGCCGGTTGCACATGCTGGACTATGACAAGAAGTTCCTGCTGAAGAGCTGGGACAATCTCACCTTTGACGGTTCGTCGATCCGCGGCTTCACGGCGCAGCGCGAGAGCGACCTCCGCCTGGGCATTGACTGGGCCGCATTTTACTGGGCGCCGGCCGACGTATTTGGTTCGGGCAAGGTGCTGGTGTTTGGCGAAGTCATCGACAAGGGGGGAACGTCCTATTCGGGCGACATCCGCGGGGTGCTGAAGAATTTCGCGGAGGATCTGCACAAGAAGAAGGGCTACACCCTCAACGCCGCCAATGAGATCGAAGGATTCCTGTTCAAGGGCTCCGACGCCGAGCGGCACTATCACGAGACCTTGAAATTCGAATACGTCAACACCGGCGGGTATTATCACTCGCTGCCGGGCGATCCTCTGCGCACCTTTATCGACACGACCGCGGAAGTGCAGCGTGCGATGGGGTTCCAGAACGAGAAAGACCATCCGGAAGTCGCGCCCTCGCAGTTCGAAATCAACTACGGTTATGGCGAAGTGGTCGCAGCCGCCGACCAGATTCAGCTTTACAAGCTGATCTGCCGGCAGGTGGCCACCAACATGGGGTTGACGGCATCCTTCCTGCCAAAGCCGGTGGTGGGCGTGAACGGCAGCGGCATGCACACCAACGTTTCCATCAGCGAGAACGGGAAGAACCTTTTCTGGGACGCCAAAGGCGAGGAGAAGCTCAGCAAGATGGGATGGGCGTTCGTGGACCGCATCCTCACCCATGGAAACGACATTTGCCTGCTGCTCAACCCCAGCGTGAATGCCTACCGGCGGCTGGACCCGCATTTCGAGGCGCCCAATCAGATTAAGGCCTCACCGGTGGATCGCGGGTCGATGATCCGCATTCCCATCGGGAACGAAAAGAGTATGCGGGTGGAGGTTCGCTCGGTCGCGCCCGATGCCAACCCGTACATGGTGATGTATTCCATCTTTAAGACCGGACTGGATGGGGAAACAGCGAAGATCAAGAATCTTCGCCAGGCGGAGCGCTATCTGCCCGACAATATCTATGACGCGATGGATAACTTCCGCAAAGGGGAGTGGACTACAACTCTGTTGGGCGAGGATGTGAAAGGCCGGTATGCGGACCTGAAGCAGGCTTCTGCCGATCGTTGCCCGCGTACGCTGGGAACGTTCGTAAAAGCCCAGGAGGTCCAGTTCCATCACGAGGTATACAACCAATTCCTGTGGAACCTGTTTTAGAGCGGATTTTGGGGACGCCCTGGCCGCGAGACCAGGGCGTTTCTGATTGCGGACCCGAGTGAACTCCGGGATAATCGCGCGTTCCGCCATTGCTTGCAGTGTTCAGGGGGAATGGTGGCGCACTTTGGCGCTTGCTCCGCGCGTCCCTGGCTTGTATCAGGAAAAGGTGCCCGATTGGTCGATTCCTAAGAGATCAGGAACAATTCGCTGCCCGTATTGCGTAGAACACGGCAACTTCAAGGCGATGTCGGAACAAAGCGGCGGCGACTGGTATCTCTGCGCTAACTGCGGCCATCTCGCGCTGCCCTCTTCGCCGATATTCCAGTGCACGTGCAGCAAGTGCGTGAGCCTGGAGCAGACCGGCCGGCGATCATTTTGAAAGCGGGGACTTCTCCCTTTTCCGCAGGCCACCTTAGCCGTCTCCTGTCCCCACCGTTGACGCGCACGGCGTCCATCCCTAAGATGACTATCCAGATTCAGAATCCTACTTCGAGGCCACGATGCCCCCTGAGCGGTCTAACAGCCTGATTCGCGCCATCGCCACCGACGTCCATTTCTGGATTCCGTTCTGTGTACTGCTGGGCGGGCTGGCCCTCCTGGATAAACTCCGTTGAACGCGCGCCCGGAAAGCCTGGAAGCTGCAAGCCTGTCGGTCGTTCATAGCCCGCTGCAGGCCACCCGCCTGCGCAGCCTGCAGGCGCTGGGAATTTTTTGCGGCTTTGCCGCCGGCGCATGGCTGGGCGGCGCCGAAGCTCCCATCAAGCTGGTGAACGCCGACATCTCCCCCATCACGGTGTCGCTGGTCATGGTGTGCGGCGTGTTTCTGGCGCGCTGGAGCGTGCCGGCATTTATTCGCGGCACATCGCACGTGCGGGCGGATGTGCTGCAGGCGCCGCACCTGGTGGTGTGGGCCATTCTCGCGGGATGCATGTGGGCAGTCGCGAACACGCTGACTATCTACGCGATTCGCAACGTCGGCCTGAGCATCGCGTTTCCGCTGTGGAACACCAACAGCCTGCTGGGAATTTTTTGGGGCTTCCTGCTGTTTCACGAGTTGAGGCTCGCGGGATGGAAACGCTGGCTGGGGGTTCTGGGCGGCGCTCTCTGCATGTTTGCGGGAGCGGCCTTGCTGGCCATCGCCTCCTCCCATCAGGCCGCTCCCGGCAAGGCAACCTTCGGCATCGCCGCCGCCCTGGGCGCAGGTGTCCTTTGGGGGACCATGTATATCCCGTACCGCAAGGCCTATCTCACGGGAATGAATCCGCTGTCGTTCATCACCTTTTTCACGGTGGGAGAACTGGTGACGATGCTGATCGTCGCAGTGGCGTACCGCGGGGCAACTCCACTGTGGCACGAGCTTAACGCTGCGCGGCCGGTTCTGTTCTGGCTCATGCTGGGAGGCTTCGTGTGGGTGCTGGGCGACTTATTTCAGCAGTACGCGACGAAATATGTGGGAATCAGCCGGGGGATTCCGCTCTCCAACACGAACCAGCTTTGGGGACTGCTGTGGGGAGTGCTGGTCTTTCATGAATTGAAGGGTGGAACGCATACGATTTACGCGCAGGTGACGGGGGGATCGCTGCTGATGGCTGCCGGGGCTGTCGCCATCGCGCTCTCATCGGCCACCGAGCGCGAACATTCCTCGTGGCGCAATGCTGCGGCGCGAGAAGGCGAACGCTACGGAGTGGAACACGAATACGTGCGCGCCGGGATGGAAGGCAGATCGTTCGATGGAAAGCATCATGCCAGGAGCGTCCTCGATTGGCTGCTGGTTCTGGGCACCAGCGCTCTGTTTGTCGCCTTGGCCAGCGTCGCGCGCCTGCCGGTGATGGACATCAGCCGGGGCTGGGGAGTCGTGCTGAGCGGGGCCATGATCGTATTGCTGGCGTCCGGGGGCGTCGCCCTGTGGCGCACAACCCGGTTCCGTTGACCATTAGCTCTGCCCCGCGTCTATGACTTGCGGAAGGCTCACTCCTCCGCGTATCCCCTAATTCTGCCGTTACCATTTTGCGATTCTGAGGAGGCTTGATGAAATCTGCATTCTGCTTTGCCGCGGTCGTCGTGTTCACGCTGGGCGCAATCCGAGTTTCGGCGCAGGTAAATCCCTACAAAGAGGGCACTCCGGGAGTCAGCGGATACCGCGGGGAGGTCATGGCCGAGGTCATGGTGCAGGAAGACAAGTTCACTCGGCTGGCGGAAGCGATTCCCGCGGATAAATACAGCTGGCGCCCGGGGCCTGATGTGCGCTCGTTCGCCGAGGTTTTTCTGCACGTCAGCGCGGCGAATTACAACCTGTACAAGTTGGTGGGAACTCCACCACCCGCGGGCCTGGACGTGAAAAATCTGGAGAAATCGACGAGTGAGAAAGCCAAGGTGCTGGCAACGCTGAAGGATTCGTTCTCCCATGCCAGGCAGGCGATCAAAGCTATGCCTGACTCCGACCTGGAAAAGAGCATGGACTGGTTCGGCGGGAAGAACACGGAGCGGGGAGTGCTTCTGTTCATCGTGCGGCATGGCGCAGAGCATCTGGGACAGTCCATTGCCTACGCGCGGTTCGTCAATGTCGTTCCACCCTGGACCGAGGATGCACAGCGGAAGGCGCCGGAGAAGAAGCAGTAAGGGCCTGGTGCAGGGGCGGGCGCTTCGGTCGCTGCTCTTCGTGCTTTGGGAAAGAGGACGGGAAAGAAATTCAAAGGCCCCACCCTCTCGCGGAAAACGCGAGAAGGGTGGGGCATCCTGTTTTTGACAATCGCCAAAAGATTAGGCACCCTCGGTCAGGATGGCGATTTCTCACGGTTGCGGCGTGAAGCCGATGCGGAACACGTAGGCGTATTGCCGCTCTGGCTTTTCTGGAAGGCTGATCCGCAAGCCGTCCGGGGTCTGCTGGAACGAAAGCGTGCGCTTCGCCCCGAGCAACTGGACCGACGCTACCTTTCCTTCCCCCGCCACTCCTGATGGCAGCGAGTGAATGAGCAGTTCGTGATTCTCGGGCCATCCCAGTTCGATCGCGTACAAGTTTCCATCCCTGGTGGTGAAGCGGATGTCCTGCGGCGTGTAGGACTGGGTGTCGGTGTCGTGAAAAGCTCCCTCCTGCACTTTTGTCGGGCCCTCGCCAAAAATCCGCCACGAGCGCGTGCCGTAGATCGCCTCCCCGTTTACCTTGAGCCACGCCCCCACGGCGCGCAGCACCTGCTGTACTTCATCGGGGATGGTGCCGTCGGAACGCGGTCCGATATTTAAAAGCAGGTTGCCGTTCTTGCTGACAATATCGACAAGCTGATGAACCACAAACTCCGGAGTTTTGAACGTGTCGTTCTCGATGTAGCCCCAGGATCGATTGCTGACTGACGTATCGGTCTGCCAGTACAACTGACGGATTCCGGAGAGTTGTCCGCGCTCGATGTCGAGCACGGCGGAATTTTCCTGCATAGCGAAGTCTTTGTAGTTGATCACGCCGGTCGGCTTGCCATTGGCCTGCACCGTGTTGTAGTAGAAGGCGGCAAAGCGGTTCAGGTCCGGACGGACCGAGGGTTGCCCGTCCCACCAGTCGAAGTACATGATCTCGGGCCGGTACTTTTCGACGATCTCAGCGGATCGAGCCAGCCAGTCGCGCGTCCATGCCTGGGATACGAACGTGAAATCGTTGGACAGCGGGGTGCCATGGCGGTTCTCCATCCAATGATGCGCCGGGCCATAAAAGGCCGCGTACTGCGGGTCATTGACATCCGATGGAAACGTCCGTCCCTGATCCAAAAAGAAATTGTGCTCCACGCGGTGCGACGACGCGCCTAGGTGTAGTCCCTCGGCACGAACCGCCTTGGCCAGATCCCCAAGCAAATCACGCTTGGGGCCCATTTTAAGGGCTGTCCAATCGGAAAGGCCGCAATCGTACATGGGGAAACCGTCGTGGTGCTCGAAGACGGGAACGACATATTTAGCGCCCGCATCTTTGAACAGGCGCGCCCAGGCCGCGGGATCGAAGCGCTCGGCCTTGAATCGGGGAATGAAATCCTTGTAGCCGAATTTGTCCTGCGGGCCGTATGTCGCGATGTGATGTTTGTACTCCGGAGTGCCGGGCGAGTACATCAGCCGGGGATACCATTCGCTGCCAAATGCCGGAACTGAATACACGCCCCAATGAATGAAGATGCCGAACTTGGCGTCTTTGTACCAGTCCGGCACCTGGTAGTGCTGCAGCGACTCCCAATCGGGCCGAAACTGCCCGGTGGCGTTGGCCGCATCCACTCGCCGCAGAATGGCAGAACGGGCATCGTCATATTTGGCGCTCGCTTTCTGCCATATCTGATCGATCTCCTCCGGGGAGAGAGCGGCGGTGGGTGCGTTGGCGTCACGCGTCTGCGCCGGACCGGGAGCGCTGATCAGCAGAATCAGGGAAACGAGCCAGAGCCGCGCTACCAAGGCCGCCTGCGGAACACTGAGGAGAAATCGCATTGAAGTCACCCGGGGAAAGATCTGAGTTGCGCGGACCATGATACCCCCGCAGGTGCGTTGCCGGTGGGACGTACAGAACCCCGGCCGGACGAATGCGTCGCGCTACGTGGGCACGCGTGGGGCCGGACGAATGCGTTTGGTGCTAGGTGGGCACGCGTAGGGCCGGACCCATTGGTCCGGGCGCTTTGTGCTAGATTCGGATGTTGGATGACTCTCGCGCCTACCATCTGCACGCAGGCACTTACTCGCCGTTTCGGAGAACTCGTCGCAGTCGACGGAGTGGATTTGCGCGTCGCTCCGGGACAGTTTTTTGGATTTCTCGGGCCCAACGGCGCGGGCAAGTCCACCACCATCAAGATGCTTACCGGATTGCTGGCGCCGAGTTCGGGGCGCATCGAAATCCTCGGTCTCGATCTGGAAGCGCATCCGGTTGAGGTGAAGCGGCAGATTGGGGTCGTTCCCGAAGGAATGGCGTTGTTCGGGCGGCTTACCGGTGCGGAGTTCCTCAGTTTTGCCGGGCGGATGTATGGTCTTGACCGGCAGACAGCCGCGCAGCGCGCCGCGGAACTGCTGGATTTCATGCAACTGGCCGACCAACCTAAAAAGCTGATTACGGATTATTCCCACGGCATGCAGAAGAAGCTGGCTATGGCGGCGGCGGTGATTCACGGGCCGAAAATCCTGTTCCTGGACGAGCCCTTCGAAGGCGTGGACGCCATCGCTGCCGGATCGCTGAAGGCCATGCTGCAGAGGATGATCGCCCGCGGCGCCACCATCTTCCTGACCTCGCACGTGCTGGAAATCGTGGAGCGGCTGTGCAGCCATGTCGCCATCATCCATCAGGGACGATTGGTGGCCCAGGGATCGCTGGAGGAACTGCGCGCGGGAGTGGAAGCGCAAGCCCCCGCCGAGAATGGAGCACAGCGCTCCGCGGAAAAACTCACCCTGGAAGAAATCTTCCTGCGGGTGGTGGGCGGATCGCGCCGCGCCGAGCAGGAACTGTCATGGTTGGGGTAAGAGATCAGGGGTTGTGGAACAATAGGACTTCCCGGAAATGAGGCTGCCCGACTCCGTATCCGCGCAACTTAAGGGCATCGCTGAATTGCGCTGGCGCATGTTCGTGAATGGACTGCGCAGCCGCCGCGGCAAGACCGAACTGGCCTCGCGCATCGTGGTAACTTCCGTTTTTGCGGTGGGCGGTCTCGGCGGCTTCCTGGTGGCGTCATTCTTCTCCTACGTACTGGTCTCCCAAGGCAAGCCGGAATTTCTGGCCGTGATTCTCTGGCCCGTGTTTATGTTCTGGCAATTCTTCCCGGTCATGGCGACGGCGTTCACGAACAACCCGGACTCGACGGAGTTGCTGCGCTTTCCGCTGACCTACCGCTCGTATTTTCTGGTCCGCCTGGCCTTTGGCTTCTTCGATCCCGCCTGTGCCATCGGCAGCGTTGGCCTGCTGGGAGTCCTGCTGGGCGCGACTATTGCACAGCCTCTGCTGTTTCCCTGGGCTGTTCTGGTTCTGGTGACTTTCGCGGTTTTCAACCTGTTGCTGATGCAGATGGTGTTCGCCTGGCTCGAGCGCTGGCTGGCGCAGCGCCGGACGCGGGAGATCTTCGGCGTGATCTTCATCCTGCTGATGCTGAGCTTTCAGCTGATCGGCCCGATCGTCGAGCACCTCAACCACGGAACGCACCCGGAGTTGCGCCGCAGCCTCGAGATCGGAGCGCAGGTGCAGGCGGTGCTGCCTCCGGGCCTGGCAGCCGACGCGATCGCCCAGGTTTTACATGCCAAGGTAATGGCGGGGTTTACTTCACTGCTGTTTCTCGCGGCGCTGAGCCTGGGAGCGGGCTACCTGCTGCACATTCGCATCCGCGCTCAATTCGCCGGCGAAAGTCTCAGCGAGACGGCCGCGCGGCCTCTAACGCCTCCGGCGCAGGTTCCGCAGGTGGGGTGGAATGTTCCGGGCGTCCCGGCAGCGGTGGCGGCGGTCTTCGAGAAAGAGATGCGCTACCTGGCGCGCAGCGGTCCGATGCTGCTGACGCTGATCATGCCGGTGTTCATGCTGTTGGTCTTCCGCATGGGACCGCTGAATCCGGTGCGACATGGCGGAACCTTGAACCGCACGCCCGACATGGCGTTCCCGGGGGCCGCGGCCTACGCACTGCTGGTGCTTACGAACCTCGTTTACAACAGCTTCGGGGCCGACACCGGGGGCATTCAGTTCTTTTACGCGTCCCCGGTAAATTTCCGGCAGATTATGTTGGGGAAAAATCTGACCCATGCCACCATCACCGTGCTCAATACAATCCTGGCCTGGATTGCGGTGAGCTACCTCTATGGAGCGCCGCATCTGGCGGTGACCGTGGCTACGGTTGCGGGCCTTCTGTTTGCCGCCCCGCTGAATTTCACCACCGGGAACCTGCTGTCTCTGTACTCTCCGAAGAAGCGGGATTTCTCGGCATTCGGGCGGCAGAACGTCACGCAGACGACGGTGCTGGCCAGTTTCGGGATGCAGATCGTCATTGTGGGTTGCGGCATCGGAGTGTTCGCACTGGCCAGGCTTTATCACAATCTGTGGATCGCGGTTCTGCTGTTTCTGATTCTGGCGGCGATCTCTATTCCCATCTATCTGACGGTGCTGGGGCGAATGGACCAGGTCGCGCTGCGGCGGCGCGAGACCTTAATGAGCGAACTCTGCCGCGCCTAGGGGAGAGTAATTAAGCATCGCGAAAGAAGACGCAAGGTCCCTCGACTTCGCTCGGGATGACAAGCCACAGGGTCCCTGGACTTCGCTCGGGATGACAAGCGCAGGGTCCCTCGACTTCGCTCGGGATGACTAGCGCAGGGTCCCTCGACTTCGCTCGGGATGACAAGCGCAAGGTCCCTCGACTTCGCTCGGGATGACAAGCCACAGGGGTCCCTCGACTTCGCTCGGGATGACTAGCGCAAGGTCCCTCGACTTCGCTCGGGATGACAAGCCGCAGGGTCCCTCGACTTCGCAGAATTGCCGAAAAACGGCAATTCTGCTTCGCTCGGGATGACAGGGAATTTACTTTTTTTCCGGCCTGGCCAGGAAAGGGAATTTACTTCTTCTCCGGCCTGGCCAGGAAGCGGTAGCCTACGCCGCGCACCGTGAGCAGATGGCGGGGATGTCCCGGATCGTCCTCGATATACCTGCGCAGGCGGACCACGAAATTGTCGATGGCGCGCGTATCGGTATCCTCGTGCAGGCCCCAAACTTCCTCCAGGATCTGCTTGCGGGAGACGATCTTGCCATCATTGCGGACCAGATGGCGCAGTAACTCCGATTCCATCAAGGTCAAATGAATGGTGCTGTGCTCGGAGCGCAGTTCCAGCGCGCCGAAGTCAATCGTCCGTCCGGCAAAGGAAAAACTGCCAAAGTCCCCGACGCTGCCGGAATCTGCGTCACGGAGGGCCGCCCCATGCTGTCCCCGCATCCACTCACTGCGGCGCAGCAGTCCCTGCAAGCGGGCGAGCAGGATGGAAAGCTCAAAAGGTTTTGCCAGGTAGTCATCCGCGCCCGAGGCAAAACCTTTCAGCACATCCTCGGGGCGGCCGCGAGCGGTGAGCATCAGCACGGGCACGTAATTTCGCGCGGCGCGCAACTCCGAGACCACCTGGAAACCATCCTTCTCGGGCAACATGATGTCGAGCACCACCGCGTCAAACTTCTCCTGTTGAGCGAGCAGGAGATCGGTCGCGCTCTCGCCATCACCGACGACCTCGGCCTGGTAACCTTCGGCCTCGAGATTGAAACGCAGCCCCTGCGCCAGGTGCGCCTCGTCCTCCACTACCAGGACCCGGCTCACCCGTCCGCCCTCTGCGAGGATTCGAGCCTGGGCAATTCGATGGTCACGGTGGTGCCGTGCCCCTCTCCGGCGCTGGCAGCCGAGGCATTGCCTCCGTGCTTTCGGGCAATGGATTTCACGATGAACAATCCCAAGCCGGTGCCCTTGATGTGCGCCAGGGAACGATTTCCGACGCGGTGAAAGCGTTTGAAGATTCGCTTCAAGTCTTGCGGAGCGATGCCCACGCCATGATCCCGCACGCTCAGGACCACCCGCCGGGGATCGGGAGTCTCCAGGCGCACCTCCACATCAATGTTCGCTGCGGAATATTTCACCGCGTTCTCGAGGACGTTGGAAACGGCGGTCCGCAGATCTTCGGCGCTGCCCAGGACCCGCACGCCGTCGCCCTGGCTGGACGGCTGCTCGTAGCGCAGGGCGGCGAGGGGCAAGTGATGGCGGGTGCGGATGGCCTCCATGCAATCGCGCACCAACTGGGAGAAATCGACCTCGGCCTTTTCGCGGCCAGCCTTCTTGTCGCCTGCGCGTCCGGCGCGAAGCACCTGCTCCACGGTGTCGGCGAGCCGGTCGGCATCGCTCAGCATGACGCGGTAGAACTCCTGCTTTCGGTCATCGGGCAGTTCGCGCCGCTGCAGCGTTTCCAGGTGCAGGCGAATGGAAGCGATGGGCGTTTTCAACTCGTGGGTGACGGCGTTAATGAAGCTGTCATGCTGCTCGCTGCGTCTCACCTCGCGCACCAGGAAGATGGTATTGACCACCATGCCGGCAATGATAAGCGCGAAGAAGATGATGCCGAAAAAGAGCAGGACGCCTTCGCGCCAGTTGAGGATGATCCAGCCGACATTGAGCGCGACGGCCAGGGCAACCAGACCAATGCCCAGGCAGAGGAAGAAGACGATGGTCCCGCGCCGGCTCGTGATTCGCATGGCTTTGAGGCTGATTTTACAGCCTGTCACCCCAGATGGCAGAGGGTCCCGGCGGACCGTGGGCATCCCCGGGGCACCTGGGGCAGGTCATATAGAGTCGTATACTTATTTAATTTAAAATCGTTTAATATAGATCACTTCTACAAGCACAACGGGAGATTATTCTTGGGAGTCAATTTTCGCAGCATCGTCTTCATCTCGCTAGCCTGCCTTCTTCCCTGCCTGAACCTGTCGGCCCAGGACGGCTACTTCGCCAAATGGTTCAGCCGGGTGACGGAAACGCAGGCGGCGCAGCCGCACTGGATCACTCCCCTGTTTACCACCACGCCGCGGCTGGAAGAAGAGTTCCGCTCCGACATTGTGTGGACGCCGGTGGCCGTGGGCACGGCTGTGAACTATGGGGCAGGCAAAGGGCTGGAGTTGATTCCGACCCGGCAGACGGAAATCATCATTGGGGTGCCTCCCTACCAGGTTCCAGCCATGGGGCCGGATGGCTTCGGAAATATTCCGCTGCTGCTGAAGTACCGCTTCCTGACCGGCAATGAAGAGCACGGCAACTATATTGTCAGCGCGTTTCTGGGAGGCAGCATTCCGCATGGCAGATTCGCCTCCGAGTACGGGTCTATCACCCCTACGATTGCCTTCGGGAAGGGTTTTGGCCATTTCGATTTCCAGAGCACCCTGGGCTGGACCATTCCCACCGGCGGACGCGGAAAGACGGGCACGCCCGTGTTATATAACACCGCCTTCCAGTACCATGTCCTGCGCAAGCTGTGGCCGGAGATTGAAATCAACGCAACCTTCTGGCCCAACGGAAGACTGGACGGCGACAAGCAGGTTTTCCTTTCTCCCGGACTGGTGGCGGGGCGCTTTCATTTGTGGAAGCGGCTGGCACTCAGCATTGGGGCGGGGGAACAGATCGCGGTCACGCATTTTCACCAGTTCAACCATGCCAAGACGCTCTCGGTGCGGTTTCCCTTTTGAATGCGGGGGACTGGAAGGGCTATGACGATTGAAAGCAGGAAAGATCGAGGGCGCGGCGAGGAGACCCTGGTTCGCCCGCGCGAGGCCGCCATCCAACTGCAAATCAGCTATCCCACGATTAAGCAGTGGATCTATCACCGCAAGCTCAAGGCGGTTAAGACTCCCGGAGGGCACTACCGCATCGCGCAATCGGAGATCGACCGGCTTCTATACCGGACTCGCGGACGGAATGAAGACGAACGCCGGGTGACTTACCAGCGCATCAGCGGGCGGAATCAACTGGTGGGACGCATTGTGGACGTCCGGGTCAGCGGCCTGGTGGCACAGGTGACGCTTTCGGTAGGCGGCCAGCTGATCACGTCGCTGATTACTTCCGGCGCGGTCCGGGAAATGCAGCTCAAAAAGGGGCAAACCGCCGCGGCTCTCATTAA
>Ga0070741_10009039_pt1 | contig 19599 bp, 15 predicted proteins | sample Coa_R1_4_FD_66440 | JGI IMG/M metagenome (GOLD analysis project Ga0070741, IMG submission 66440) | Surface soil microbial communities from Centralia Pennsylvania, which are recovering from an underground coalmine fire - Coalmine... | ecosystem: Environmental > Terrestrial > Soil > Unclassified ...
AGGCTGGCGTCCCACGGCACCAGCAGGACCGGGTTCACCGCCCATCCGCCGCGGCCGCCGCCACGCGCCGCCGGCTGCGTATCCTGGCACGCACTCCCGCCCGCGTCCGGGTGCGAGTCCTCGTGCGCGCCTGAGTGCGCACCCTGGCCGGGTACGGCGCGGCCGAGCAGGAAGTCCAGCGTCGCCTGGACCTGGAGCTGCCCGGCGGTGCCCTCGGCCCCGGCGGCGTGCAGGTCCAGGGCACGCCGCTCGATGTTCGCCCAGGCGATCACCGCCTCCGCGGCCGGCATCTGCCGCGCGGACAGGCCCGCGTTCCCGCTGTCCTCTTGGTAGATCCGGACATAGGCGTCCTGGCGGGCGCGTTCCTTACGGCGGGTCGCGGCGTCCGGGTCGAGCCGGGCGACCTGCCGGCGGGCGAAGTCCCGCAGTCCGGCCGGGTTCTTCACTTGCCCAGCCGCCGCCAGCAGCACGTCCGCCTTCGCCACGTCGGTGTCGGAGAGCTCGGCGGTCTGCGCCTCGATGATGCGGGCCTTGTAGTCCGACACGTGCCCGTCGCGCATGGCCTCCAGGGTGCGCGGCAGCCGCCTGGCGATGGTGACCGCGCGGGCTAGCTGGTCCATCATCCGTGGCCAGGTTTCGGCGGTCTTCCAGCTCGCCTCCTCGGCTGCCTCGCGGGCCGTCCGGGAGCTGGACATGACCCCGGGACGGCGCCGCGCGAACTCGGCCAGCCCGGCCAGCTGCACCCACGCGGCCCACGCCGCCATCCGCCCGCCGGCCGCCACCACCCCGAGGACTTCCTGGTCGCCTAGCGAGCCCAGCGCGGCCCCGTCGCCTCCGGCCGCAGCGGCCACCAGCGCGGCTAGCCCAGGCCCGGCCGCCAGCACGTCGGCCGGCCTGCCGTCGGCGAACCCACCCGGCTGGCCCGCGCCGCCGCGCCGCCCCTTCGAAGACGAAGACGGCGAGGAGCCTAGCTCCTCGCTGTCCTGCCCTGGCCCAGATTCCTGTATGTGCTCCATGAACCACCGCCCGTTCTAGACGACTTGATTTTCCTGTCATCGTTACGATATCATGTTCGATAACGGCGGTTCAACTTAAAACGCGGATAGTCAGTAGACGATCTAGACGGGGCGGGGGCGGAGGGCGCGGGTTAGCCAGAGGCCGACCGCGGCCTGGAGGACGCCGGTCAGGAGGGTGACGGCGATCGCGACGAAAGCGTAGGGCGGAAGGCCGGCGAGGGCGGCCACCTCGCGGGCGGTGGCACCGGCGGGGGCGCCGGTCAGCGCGGGGATCCACAAGGCGGCGCCCCAGCCGGCCAGCACGGCAAGCGCCGCCCAGGACAGCGCGGTGCGCGCACGCCACGGGGTCAAGCCCGCCGCCACGCCGGCGACAAAGGGCAGCCACCACAGGCCGAGCCAGGCGGCCAGGCCGAGCAGCACCGCGGCGGCGGTGTACGAGGACAGCCAGCGGACCAGGCCGGCCCGCGAGCGGCGGGCGCCGAAGGACGGTTCGTGCGGCGGGCGGCGGCGGCGCGGCGACGCGCCGAGGATGCGCAGGTCGCCGAGGCGGTAAGCGCCCGGCTTGCCGAGCCGCTTGACGTCGCGCTTGGCGAGGCGCCGTACCGCGCGAGCCAGGCCAGCGCGAGCCAGGCCAGCGCGAGCCAGGCCAGCGCGAGCCAGGCCAGCGCGAGCCAGGCCAGCGCGAGCCAGCCTGGCGGGGGCGGCGGCTGGGTGCGTGCGGTCAGCCATGCAGGCGCCAGGTGAGCGGGCCGGCGGTGGTGCCGGGTCCGGGTACGGGCAGGTACTGGCCGTCCCACCACAGCGGGATCTGGTTGTCGTACCACGGCGACGCGGGATTCTCGTCCTGGCCGCCGGGATACACGCCGGTAGCGGACACACCGGAGGCGGACAGCGTGGCGACCATCCGCCAGCTCGGGCCGGACGAGCTGGCCAGATCTCCGTCGGCCGCGTCCGGGGTGAACGCGTCGCCGCTGGCCGCGCGCGGTCCGTAGCCCAGGCCGTCCGCGCCGGACAGCGCCGGGAACTCGCGGGTATGCAGCGCGCCCCAGGTCCAGGCGGCGGGATCGGCGCCGAGCGTCGCGGTCAGGTGCGTCACCGCCTGGCCGAACGCCTCGCGCATCACGTCCGCGGCGGTGCGGTGCTGGCCGGCGGGCAGGTCGAACGCGGGGTCGGACTGATCGGTGAGCGTCCAGGCTTCCAGGTCCTCGTCCAGGCTCGGCTGGTTGGCCACGTCGACGGCGAGGCCGTCATGGTCCTTGCCGACCGGGACCTTCGCCGCGTCCCACCACGGCTGGAACACGTCGGACAGATAGTCGGACCAGAACGTCCACCACAGCGCGGCCGCGGCGGAGTTCTCGGTCATCGTGTCGTCCCAGCCGCTGAGCAGCCGGACTTCGGCGGCGTCCGGCGAGCCGGACACGGCGGCCAGCAGCTTCGGCACCACCCGGGCCGCCAGCTGGTCTGTGAGGCTCGTCTGGATGGCCGGGAAGTCACGGTTGCCGGCGTTGAGTGCCTGGTAGATGGTCGCGGCGCGGTAGCCGGGGTCGAAGAAGTCGGCACTGGTGCCGATGTAGTACGGGTACGCGGCGGTGACCTGGCGCTGGTTGGCCGTGGCGAGCACGTGGCCCGGCGGGTCATAGACCTGCGGCACCGCGGCGTACGGGATCACGCCGGTCACGTCGCAGCCGCCGGTGCCGGGCATCGGCAGCCAGGGCTGGCACTTCGGCGAGACTTCGGGCCAGTACCCGGCCGAGATCGCGCCGATGTTGCCCTTGTCGTCGGCGAAGACGAAGTTCTGCGTCGGCGCGTACCAGCCGGCCAGCGCGGCCTTGAACTGCTGGAAGTTCGTCGCCTTGCTGACGCCGAACATCGCCTGGAGATCTGGCGACGGGACGTTGCCCATCCAGTCCACCGAGGTGGTCTGGCCGTCCTGGGTCATGATCGGGCCGTGCACGGTGATGTCCACGGTCAGGTGCACCGTCGACTCGCCGCGCACCGGGATGTCGTAGTGCACCACGGTCATCGGGTGCCACGCGCCATTCCAGTAGTAGTTGTTGCCGCGGGTGCGCTCGGTGTAGAACTCGGTGCTCTCGTTCTGCGCGTCGGTCAGGCTCCACGCGATGTGCTGGTTGTGACCGAGCAGGATGCCGGGCAGGCCCGGGACGCTGACGCCGGCCACGTCGTAGCCGGGCGCGGAGAGTGCGACCTCGTACCAGACCGACGGCAGCGTCTGCGGCAGGTGCGGGTCGCCCGCCAGCAGCGCGGTGTTCCCGTCGCTGGCCGCCCACGCGTTGCTGTCCGGGTATTCGTGGAGGTGGCCAAGCGGCAGGTGGCTGACCTCGGTGAGCAGTGTGCCGGCGGCCTGAGCTTCTTGTCCATTCGGAGTGTACGAGGTCGTAGCGGGGGTGCGGGCGCGGGCGGAGACGGAGCTGGCGGCGTCGGGGGCCAGGGGGGTCAGGCCTTCGTTCTGGTACGGGCCGGGGTCGTAGGGGGTCTGGGCGTTTTTGGCGATGACCGGGAACCAGTCCATCGTGCGCTGGGCGCCGAGCGAACGCTCGAGCAGCGCGTAATCCAGCGGCGTGGTGGTGAAGTCCAGCTCCTCGGTGAGCTCGCCTTGGATGACCAGGCTGTCCACCGGCGTCCACGGACCCGGAAACACGCCGGCCAGCGTGAACGTGGCCGGCCATTGGCCGCTGGCGCGCAGCTGCGCGATGTCGTCGTTCACCCCCTGGGCGTAGGCGGTCAGCGCTTGGGCCACGTCGCTGTCCGGCGGCATGCGGGTCCATTCGGCCTGCGCGGTGCGCAGCAGGCCGAGGCGGAGCTCGAACTCGTCCGACGACAGGTCCGTCGGGCCGGCCAGCTGCGCGAGGCGCCCCTCCCCCAGGCGCCGTTCCTCGTCCATCTCGGTGAGGCGGAACCTCGCGTGCACGTAGCCGAGCGCCTCGAACAGATCATGCTCGGTCAAAGCCTCGATCGACGCGACGCCGTACCGCTTGGTGAACGTGACCGCGACCGGTTGCCGCAGGCCGGGGATCGACAGCGTCTCCGATCCGACGGGCTTGCCGATGGAGTCGGCGGTCCACACGCCGCGCCCGGGGTCCAACGCGGGGCCGAGCGCGGGGATCGTGCCGTAGCCGAAGCCGAGCAGGCCCAGCACCACGACCGAGGCGACGACGGCAGCGGCGATGTTGACCACGCGACGTCGCCTCGCGCGCGATGAGGGTGACCTGAAGGCGGAGCGTATGTCGTTATGAGAAAAATTCACCACAGCGGCGGGTGCCGGTCCTTCCATGGCCGCGCGTCCTCGAGCTGGGCAGACAGCGAGATCAGCGTGGCCTCGTCGCCGGGGCGGCCGGCCAGCATCACGCCGATGGGCAGGCCCTCCGCGTTCCAGTACAGCGGGACGTTGACGGCCGGCTGGCCGGACACGTTGTACAGCGCGGTGAACGGGGTGAACTGCTTCTGCCGCTCGAAGTTGCCGGCCGGGTCGACCTCGTCGAACCAGCCGACGGGGACCGGCGGCGTGGCGAGGGTCGGGGTGAGGATCGCGTCGTAGCCGGTGAGCGCCGCGAGCGAGCCGCGGGTGACCGCCTGGAGATATGCCTGGGCGAAGATGAGGTCCTGGGCGCTGGTGCCCATGCCGCGTTCGCGCAGGTACCGGGTGAGCGGCAGGAGGAGTTCCTCCTGATCCGGCCCGACCGGGGCAAGCGTCGCGTAGGAATACCAGATCGTCTCGAAGAACGGGACCGTGTCCGGGCCCATCGGGATCGCGACGTCCTCGACGTCGTGACCGAGCCTGGTGAGCAGCGTGCTGGCGTCCTCGTACGCGGCGACGCAGTCCTCGTGCACCCCGGCGCCCTCGATGGGGTGCTGGAGCGTCCGGCCGATGCGCAGCCTGGCTGGCGGGCGCTTCGCGTAGCCGAGGAAGGTCTCGCCGGCGGGCAGCGGCGGCTGGGTGTACATGTCGCCCGGGTAGTTGCCGGCCATGACGTCGAGCAGCAGCGCGGCGTCGGCCACGGTGCGGGCGATCGGGCCGTTGATGCCGAGGCCGACCAGGTCGGGCATGAGCGGGCCTTCGGAGATCCGGCCGCGGGACGGTTTGATGCCGAACAGGCCGCACACACTTGACGGAATGCGGATGGATCCGCCGCCGTCGCTGCCCTGCGCGGCAGGAGCCAGGCCGGACGCCACCGCCGCCGCGGCGCCGCCGCTGGATCCGCCTGCCGACCTGGTGAGGTCCCACGGGGTGCGCGCGGGCGGCCCGATCTTCGTCTCGGTGTAGCACGGCAGGCCGAACTCGGGCGTGGCGGTCTTGCCGAGCATGATCGAACCGGCATCCCTGAGCTGGGTGACAACGTGGTCGTCGGCGAGCGGGACGTTGTCGCGGAACGCCTCGGAACCGAGCGTCTGCCGCACGCCGGCCACCATGTTGAGGTCCTTGATGGGTATCGGGACGCCGGTCAGCGGCGGGAGCTGCGCCGCGTCCTGCGTGCTGGCAACCGCTTTCTCCGCGGCGCGCGCCTGGTCGGCGGCGAGCTCAGCGGCGATTGTGTAGTACGCGCCCACCTTTGCGTTAAGTTCTTCGGCTCGCCGAAGGTAGTGTTCGGTGACCGCGACCGGGGAAATCTGGCGGCCTCGGATAGCCGCTGCCAGCTCTATCATGCTGAGCTCATGAATCTGCGCCATGTTACCGAATGGTAGACCAGTTACGGCTTTCCGTTTAGTCCACTTTCAGGGATGGATGTCATGGATAAAACCGGTAGCTGTAGGGGACAATCTTCTAGAGTGACGGTGCTTTGCGCTTAGTCCGCGGACAGTTACGCTGAGGTAGTGGGTGAGAGCCGGATGGCGTTTCCGAAGCTGAGGAACCGCAAATCGCCAGCTCCGCTGGTAACGATTGCCGAACGGCAATATCCGGGACCGCCGGAAAATGGAGTGACGGCCGTGCGGCATGCGACCCCGCGGGAGAATGCTGCTGCTTCGGGACCTGTTGTGGCACCGGGGCCGGCTGGGCCGGCGGTGCCTGTGGTCGCCGCCGCTCACGCCTCTTCTGGTTCTTCGTCTGAGTCTGGAGATGGGCCAATGCCGTGGCCGGAGGGCGGTATTCCGTCACAGCGGGCTGAGCCGGCGCAGCGGGCTGAGCCGGCGCAGCGGGCTGAGCCGGCGCAGCGGGACGAGGGACGCGACCGGGACGTGGCGTTCTGGGACTGGGCGCCGGCCGGGGACGCCGAGTTCTCGCTCGACGAAGAGCCGGGCGGGTCGAGTCAGGACGATCTGGCGGCCGCGGCTCCCTCTTCTCCCTCAGCTCCCGGTGCTCCCGCTGCTCCCGCGCCAGGGGCCGGCCCGGTCGTCACGCCCGTCGAGGTCACCGAGGTCCCGTCGCGGCGGGAGGGCATCGGGCGGCGGTTCGGCAAACTGGACCACGTGTTCGGCGACACGCGGATGGGCGCGTGGCGGCGGCGCGCGGTGCTGGCGGTCGTGGTGGGCGTGCTGGTCACGATCCTGGCGGACTGGCGGCTCGGGCTGACGTGCGCGGTGATCGTCGCGATCGCGGACGCGATCTACCGGTCCCGTGCGGTGACGCCCGCGCACACCGGCGTCCGGATGAGCAAGGCGCAGAAGCAGACCCAGCGACAGCTCGTCAAGCTGGAGAAAGCCGGATACCGGGCTTTGCACTCCCGGCTGATCCCGCAGAGCGAGGACCACATCGACCACCTGGTGATCGGTCCGGCCGGGGTGTTCGCCATCGACTCAGAGGCCTGGGACAAGCAGCTCCCGGTGCGGACGAAGAACGCGCGGCAGCTCTGGCACGGGCCGTTCAGCATGAAGGAGCGGCTGGAGCACGCCAGCTGGGAGGCCAGCCAGGCCGCCGAATACCTCAGCAGGTACGCGGAGCCCGGCCTGCTGGCGGGGCTGCCCGGCGCGATGGTGAGCGTCCGGCCCGCGATGGCGGTGTACGGGCCGAAGATCCCGTGGGACATCGCGACGATCAGGGACGTGGACGTGTTCAGCGGCGCGCGGCTACGCTACTACCTGCGGCGGTACGCGAAGCAGAACCACGCGCGCCCGCTCAACGCGACCCAGGTCGAGCAGATCTGGCGGGCGGCGCACCGCGCGTTCCCCGATCACGACCCGGGAGTGCCGGCCGCGTCGCCGTTCGCGTCGTCCTGACTGCTTGTATTGCCGGGGCGGTAGGCTGGGGTTTTCTCAATACCAGCCTGGTGAAGGTGGGATCCGGCGATGCCTACGCTCCGCTCTCGAACGGTCACACACGGTAGGAACATGGCGGGTGCGCGTGCCCTGCTGCGCGCCACCGGTGTAGCCCGCGAGGACATCGGCAAGCCGATCATCGCCGTGGCCAACAGCTTCACCGAATTCGTCCCCGGGCACGTCCACCTGCGCGAAGTCGGCCAGGTGGTCTCCGACGCGGTGCGCGCGGCCGGTGCGATACCGCGCGAATTCAACACGATCGCGGTGGACGACGGCATCGCGATGGGGCACGGCGGCATGCTGTACTCCCTGCCCAGCCGGGAACTCATCGCCGACTCGGTCGAGTACATGGTGAACGCGCACTGCGCCGACGCGATGATCTGCATCTCGAACTGCGACAAGATCACGCCCGGGATGCTGATCGCCGCAATGCGGCTGAACATCCCCACCGTGTTCGTGTCCGGCGGTCCGATGGAGGCCGGGAAGCCTATCGCTGACGGTGCGGTCAAGCTCGACCTGATCGACCCGATGATCGCCTCAGCGGACCCGTCGGTCTCCGACGACGACCTGCTCGCGATGGAGGAAGCCGCGTGCCCGACGTGCGGGTCGTGTTCGGGCATGTTCACGGCGAACTCGATGAACTGCCTCACCGAGGCGATCGGGCTGGCGCTGCCGGGCAACGGGACCGTACTGGCCACCCATACCGCGCGACGTTCGCTGTTTGAGCGAGCCGGCGCGCTGGTCGTCGCGCTGGCCTCGCAGTACTACGAGGGCGGCGACGAGTCGGTGCTGCCGCGGTCCATCTGCACCCGGGACGCGTTCGAGAACGCGATGGCGCTCGACGTCGCGATGGGCGGCTCGACCAACACGATCCTGCACCTGCTGGCGGCCGCGCACGAGGCCGGAGTGGACTTCGGGCTCAAGGAGATCGACGAGCTGTCCCGGCGGGTGCCGTGCCTGTGCAAGGTCGCGCCGTCCAGCTCGTATCACGTGGAGGACGTGCACCGGGCCGGCGGCATCCCGACCATCCTCGGCGAGCTTTCCCGTGCTGGCATTTTGAACCAGGGTGTGCGGACGGTGCACTCTGCTTCGCTGGCGTCGTTCCTGTCGCAGTGGGACCTGCGGTCGCCTTCGGTTTCTGCCGAGGCCGTTTCGCTGTACCACGCCGCGCCGGGCGGGGTGCGGACCACCCGCCCGTACTCGCAGTCCTCGTCATGGTCGTCGCTGGACACCGACGCCGAGACCGGCTGCATCAGGGACGTGCCGCACGCGTACACCGCCGACGGCGGGCTGGCGGTGCTGTACGGGAACCTGGCGCCGGACGGCTCGATCATCAAGACGGCCGGCGTGCCGTCCGAGCTGTGGGAGTTCTCCGGGCCCGCGGTCGTGTTCGAGAGCCAGGACGATGCGGTCTCCGGGATCCTCGGCGGCGCGGTGTCGGCCGGAGATGTCGTGATCATCCGGTACGAGGGTCCCCGCGGCGGGCCCGGCATGCAGGAGATGCTGTACCCGACCTCGTTCCTCAAGGGCAAAGGGCTTGGCCGCAGCTGCGCGCTGATCACGGACGGGCGGTTCTCCGGCGGGACTTCGGGCCTGTCGGTGTGCCACGTCGCGCCCGAGGCGGCGGCCGGCGGCGCGATCGCGCTGGTCGAGAACGGCGACACCGTGGTCATCGACATCCCGCGGCGGACGTTGTCCCTGGATGTGCCTGCCGCGGAGCTTTCTGATCGGCGTGCTGCGCTGCTGGCTTCGCTCGGGTCGTACCGGCCGGTGTCGCGGCAGCGGGCGGTCAGCGTGGCACTCCAGGTGTACGCGGCGATGGCGACATCGGCGTCCACCGGGGCCGCGCGGGACATCACGCAGATCGCCGGTACTTCGTGACCGATGCCGGGTTCGTCCGGGCCGCGCGTGAGAACGACGCTGGTGCGCTCGCGCGGGTGCAGGTGGCCAGCTGGCGGGAACGGTACGCGGGTATCGTGCCCGCGGAACTGCTCGGTGAGCTGACCGGGGACGAGGCGCTGGCCGCCTGGCAGGAGCGGTGGCGGGAGGCGATCGCCAGCCCGCCGACCAGCAGGCATCGCGTGCTCGTGGCGGTGTCGTCATCTGCCGAGGAGGGCCTTTCGGGGCGGGTGGTTGTCGGGTTCGCCTCGGCCGGGCCGGCCACGGACAGCGATCGCTGGCCGGCCACCGACGCGGAGCTGTACGAACTCCGCATCCTGCCGGAGCAGACCCGGCACGGACACGGCGGCCGGCTGCTGCACGCGGTGGCCGAAACGCTGGCGGACGACGGATTTCACACCGCTTGCACGTGGGCCCTAGAGGCGGATTCGGCGCTGCTGGGGTTTCTCGAGTCGGCCGGCTGGGCGGCGGACGGCGCGCGTGCCGAGCTCGACGTCGGCGTCCGGGTGCCGACGATCCGCCTGCACACCGCGATCGCCGGCTTACGGCTGGCCGTCGGGGCTTGGAAGTGACGGTGCGGCCGGTCACTTAGTATCTGTGCGTGGCTGATGCGCGGGAATGGCTTGCGGGGACGCGGCCGCGGACGCTGCCAGCGGCCGTCGTGCCGGTGCTGATCGGGTCGGGAGTGGCGGCCGGGTACTCGAGGTTCTCGTGGTGGCGGGCCCTGCTCGCGCTGGTCGTGGCGCTCGCGCTGCAGATCGGCGTCAACTACGCCAACGACTACAGCGATGGCGTGCGCGGCTCCGACGAGAAGCGGGTGGGACCGGTCCGGCTCGTCGCGGCCGGCCTGGCGCCTCCTGGTCAGGTGCGCCTGGCGGCTTTTGCGAGCTTCCTGGTCGCGGGGGTGGCCGGACTGGTGCTGGCCGCCGTCACGTCCTGGTGGCTGCTCGTGGTCGGGGTGGCGTGCGTCGCGGCGGCCTGGTTCTACACCGGCGGCCCCCGGCCATACGGCTACATCGGGCTGGGCGAGGTCTTCGTGTTCGCGTTCTTCGGCGTGGTCGCGGTGGCGGGCACGGCTTATGTCCAGATGAAGTCGCTGAGCTGGCTCGGGCTAGCGGCGGCGATCCCGCCAGGACTGCTCGCGTGCGCCCTGCTGATGATCAACAACCTGCGCGACATCCGGTCGGACGCGCAAGTCGGCAAGCAGACGCTCGCGGTCCGCCTCGGCGATGCCAGGAGCCGGACCGCGTACGTGGGTACGCTGATCGCGCCGTTCGTGGTGGCCGTGGCGCTCGCGTTCTTCCGGCCGCTGACGACGCTGACCGTGCTGGTGCTCCCGCTGCTGCGGGCGCCGGTTCAGTCGGTGCGGGCCGGTGCCGCGGGCCCGGCGCTGATCCGGACACTCGGACAGACTGGCCGGATACAGCTCGCGTTCGGCGTCGCCTTTACGATCGGGCTGGCGCTGCACTTCTAGAGCCCGTCCGGGAGCCTGTCCGGGTTGCCCGGGTTGCCCTGGTTGCCCGGCGACCGCGGCGGCCGGTACTTTAAGCACGATCAGCGAAGAATCAGCGCGAAATGTGTGGTATCAGCAGCATTTTCGCCTATAACGCGGTACTCTGCCCGATAATCCCAGGTGAGCGGCGCAGGACGCGGGGTCCCCTGGCCATGCTTATCTAACGAGAAGGTACCGCTGTTGGAAGTGTCTCGGGTCGGCCAGAGCGACGACAAGGCACGTTTTCTCGCTGAGTTTCGTGCGCTTCGTGATCGAGCGGCCATCGATTACGAAGAACTGGCTGCTAGAACCCACTATCCCAGCACCGTGCTCAAAGACGCGGAGAATGGCCCGGGCCTGCCCGGCCTGCCGGTGCTGGCCGCTTATGTGCGGGCATGCGGCGGGGACGTCGCGGAGTGGGAGGAACGCTGGCGGCTGCTCGCCCGGGCGGCGGACGACGAGGCGGGGCTGCCGACCAGGCCCGCGGGTGCGAGCGCCGCGGCCGTGGCCGGCGCACGGGCTGGCGTGACGATGGGACCCGCCGAGGCAGCCGACACCGAGCGGATCAAGGCCGCGCTCAGGGCGCACCGGCAGCGTGAGGAAGAGGAGAGCAAGGTCCCCCACTCGGCCGATGCCAGGGTGTCCGGGCAGCCGACGATGGTCACCAACGGCGCCCACCACAAAGAGCCGCGCGCCGAGACGTTCGACAAGTCGGTCGCATCGGCTGCCGCCACCGCCGCCGCCAGATCGCCCGTTCAGCGGCCCGCCGTGGCGGCGGACGAGGGGTTCCAGGTATTCAGCGGTGCACCGGGCTCGGCATCCGCGGATAGTTCGCGCGAGAAGAGCGGTTCTGCCGCGTCGACGGAGTCGCCGCGTGTCGCGGCACAGAGCAGGAACCTGACCAGCCGCCCGGGGCTGCTCGCCGCCATCGTCGCGGTCGTGGTGCTCGTGTGCATCGCGGCGCTCGCGCTGACGTTAGCTGGCTGAATCCGGGCTTGCGACGCGAGCCACTGCGTGACTGGAGTTGCGTGAGCGGTTCTGGATGCCCGGGGGGTTCAGTTTCCGTGTTAGAAAAAGGCTTCACGTTAGAAAAGGCGCCGGATCCGCACCCTTTTCTGACACGAAGCCCTTTTTTTGACACGATAGCGGGGTTGCCGCGTGCACATATATGGGGATAAATCGGTAAATGTGGCGCGACCCGCGGTCCGCGGCGGCGCAGGGCAGGGCGGGGCGGGGCGGGGCGGGTTAGTCGGGGTCGGCTTGGGCGGGGTCGGGCTGGGTGGCGCCGTTGGCTTGGGCGGGGGCGTCGGCCACGGGAGGATCGATCGCCTGGGCGAGGCCGGCGGCGTTCAGCACCGCGTTGAGGCTCGTGTCGACGTCTGGGAGCGCTTGCGGCGTTTCCTCCGCTGGCTGGCGCTTGGGGCGCGGCTTTTCCTTGTCGTCGCCTTCGGCCTGCTCGGGGCTGAACGCGTTCGTCACCATCTTCAGCGCGCTGGTCACCTCGCTGGGAATGACCCAGAATGTGTTGCCCGCTCCTTGCGCGAGCTGCGGCAGCGTCTGAAGGTACTGATACGCGAGGAGCTTGGGGTCGGGATCGTTGTCGTGCACCGCCTGGAACACCGTGGAGATCGCCTTCGCCTGGCCCTCGGCACGCAGGATCGCGCTCTGCCGCTCGCCTTCGGCGGTGAGGATCGCGCTCTGCTTCTCGCCCTCGGCGGTCAGGATCTTGGACTGCCGAACGCCCTCAGCGGTCAGGATCGCGGCGCGCTTCTCCCGCTCGGCGCGCATCTGCTTCTCCATGGCGTCCTTGACAGACTTCGGCGGGTCGATGGCCTTGATCTCCACGCGGGTAACGCGGATGCCCCACTTGCCGGACGCGTCGTCGAGCACGGTGCGCAGCGCGTTGTTGATCTTGTCGCGCGACGTCAGGGTCTGTTCCAGGTCCATGGTGCCGATCACGCTGCGCAGCACGGTGGCGGTGAGCTGCTCGATCGCCAAGATGTAGTTGGTGATCTCGTAGTCAGCGGCTCGCGGGTCGGTGACCTGGAAGAACAGCACGGTGTTGATCAGCACCACGAGGTTGTCCTCGGTGATCACCGGCTGGCCGTCGAACGAGACCACCTGCTCGCGCAAGTCGATCTCCTTCTTCACCCGGTCGATGAACGGGATGATGAAGTTCATTCCCGGCTCCAGCGTCTTGTGGTAGCGGCCGAACCGCTCCACGTTGCGGGCGCGGGCCTGCGGGATGATGCGCACCGAGCGGATCACGGTGATCACGACGATCAGCGCGACCAGGGCCAGTATGGCGAGGAGGACGACTTCAGCCAGAACCATGGCTCACTCCCGAGGATAAACAACAGCGGTGGCACCACGGATCTGCATCACGTCGACCTTGGTGCCCACCGGGATGACCAGCGACTCGTCGTAGGGGCGGGAACTCCATTCCTCCCCGTCGATCTTCACGCGGCCCCCGTGCTCGGTGACCTCTTCGGTGACGATCGCGGACCGGCCGACGAGCGCGGCCGTTCCGGTACGCAGCATGGGCGGCTGCTTGACGTGCTTGACCGCGACGGGCCGGACCAGGCCGAGGCCAGCGGCGGACGCCAGCACGAACGCGGCGAGCTGGATGGGCACCGCCAGGTGGAATCCGCCGACCACAGCGGCGACCACAGCCGCGACCGCGATGAGACCGAACGCAAGCGTCGTGGTCAGAAGCTCGGCGACGCCGAGAACAGCCGCCACGATCAGCCACACGATCCAGGACACCATGGCCGCTCCGTGGAACAATTTTCCTTACTCGACTGTAACCCCGTCCAGACCCCGTTCGCATCACCACGCATGATCGCCGGAGGTCGGTACACTTTAATTACCCAGCGTGATCGGCAAGAGCTACTCCGCCGACCACGCGGATATGAATCTATTCAAACTGTGACAATTAGCCATCTCGGCCCTGTGCAGGAATTCCTCCGACCTACACTCATGAGGTAGGGGCCGCACGCGGTCTAGCCGAGCAGGGGCCAGGAGGTACCTGGTGGAACGTGGCGACACCGGTGGTGGCCGCGACGCGTATGGCCAAGCTAGGCGCCGTGTGGGGCTGCGGGGCAGGCCTGGGACTGGGGACGTGAACGGTAACGGGGAACGCGGCTATCCAGGTGATGGCGGCCAGCCAAGCGAAGGCCAGTACCCGGGCTCGGACGAGGACTACGGTCAGTTGCTGCGTCGTCCCGGTGAAGCGCCACCGCGGCCGCCGAGATTCCGGCCTGGCCGGGGACGGCCGCGGCAGGCCGGGCAGCCGGGCTTCGGTAGTCCGGCGAACGGCCCGTTCCCGAACGGGCAGGCTTCAGGCAGTAGATTTCCAAACGGCGGCCCGGCAAGCCGGGCACAAGGATCCGCGGGACCGGGCCAAGCGATGCCTGGCTATGACGGCTCGGCTTTCGACCGGCCCGGACGGCAGGGACCAGGGCCGGGGTACGGGAGCACCCCAGGCCCGCGGCCGGCCGCGGGCCCGCGACCACGCTGGACGCCCAGTCCCGGCCCTGGCTACCCGGGCGGGCAGCGGAGCGACGACTTCAACGCGGGAGCCGACTGGGGACCGGGGCGACAGTACCTGGAGTCCAACGGCCGCCCGATACCGCCGCGCGCCGACCGGCTGTTCCGCAATCCGGTGCCACCGGGTGCCTACCGGACGGCCGGCCCTGGGCCGGGTGCTGGCGCGCGTCCGGGTACCGGCATGCCCGGTGCGGCTGCACCGGGTGCCCCCGGCATGCCCGGGGCCAGAATTCCCGGACAGGGTCAGGGGCCAGGTCAGGGGATGCCGGGCTATGGTCCCGGCCCGGCAGGCTTCCAGCGCGTCGGACCGCAGCAGCGGCCTCGGCCCAGGCCGCGACCGCGGCCGCAGGGCGGTCAGTACCGGGGCGGCGCGCAGGCAGGTCAGGTACATCCCCCAGCCGCTCACGAGCAGGTCATCCGGCAACGCGACAACGCGCTGCCGGAAGGCAGCCAGTCCACCGCGCCACAGCCGATCGCCGCGATCGCGCCGGACGGCCTCGAGGCGTTTGCCCGGGACCTGCGCGCGCTGCGCGCCAAGGCCGAACTCGACTACGAGGAGATGGCCGAGCGCTCGCATTACACGATGAAGACCCTCGCCTCGGCGGCCGGCGGGCTCCGGCTGCCCACGCTGCCGGTTGCCATCGCGTACGTGCGTGCCTGCGATGGCGACGTTGCCGAGTGGGAAGACCGCTGGCACAAGCTGGCGGAGAAGATCACCGCCGACGCGGTCAAGAAGCAGGCGGACGGCGACGCGCCACCCGAGCCGGCCGAAGCCTCCGAGGCAACCCCGGCGCAGTCGCCACCGCAGCAGCCGCCACCGGGCGCGCCGGGTGAGGTGTACGTGATCACCTCGGCCAAGACGCGACAGCCGGACTGGTAACGGCACGTGCTGCCGCCGGACAATCACGTCCACACCGAGTGGTCATGGGATTCCTCCGCGGACGCGTCCATGGCGCGGAGCTGCGAGCGGGCGCTGGAACTCGGCCTGCCCGCGGTCGCGTTTACCGACCACCTGGACTTCACGGACTGGATCGACGGAGACCGGGTTGGCGCCGAGGGCCTGGACCCGCACCGCTACGGCCGGATGCGATTGCTGGACGTCCCCGGCTATCTCGCGGCCGTCGCCGAATGCCGGGAACGCTATCCTGACCTGCGAATACTGTCCGGCGCCGAGATTGGCGAGGCGCACTTGTTCGAAGCCAGCGCGCGGCGAGTCGTGACGTCGTCGGGCCTCGACCGGGTGCTCGGCTCGCTGCACGCGATCCCGCTGAACGGGCGGCTGACCTCGGCCGAGGACCTGTACCGGCTGCTCTCCCCCGCCGAGGTGATGCGGCGGTACTTCGCCGAAGTGACCCGCCTGATAACCGGCAGCGACATGTTCCAGGTGCTCGCCCACCTGGACTTCCCGCGACGGATGTGGCCAAGCTCGGCCGGGCCGTATCGCGAGGAGGCGTTCGAGCCGGAGTACCGCGAGGTCCTGCGCGCGCTGGCCGGCACCGAGCGGGTGCTGGAGCTCAATACGAAGAGCCCGCTGGCTTCGGTCGGATTGCTGCGGTGGTGGCGGGACTGCGGCGGCAGGGCGGTGTCGTTCGGCAGCGATGCGCACCAGCCGTGGCGAGTGGGCGACAAGTTCAAGCAGGCCGTCGACATCGCCGAAGCCGCCGGCTTCTCCCCCGGACGCGACCCGTTCGACTTCTGGCGCCTCGCGTAAGCACCTCGGACAAAGATTGCGGACAGTTACCCCCCCAATCCGGGGGGGTAACTGTCCGCAATAATTCTGGCCCGATCCTCCGCGCCCTGAAATACGCCGATATATCCGGATATGTGCTTGGGCGCGGGGGCGGGCGGGGGCGAGGTGCCGGGGCGGGCGGGTTGCGGGCGGACGGGGCGCGCGGGGGTGCGGGGGTGCGGTACTGGGGGCGGGTGCCGGAAAGCGAAGAACGTGGGTCGCAGGTGGAGGCTGCGATCCACGTTCTTGCGGGGTTAGGAATCTGTGCGGGCCCGGTCTTACGGGAGGAAAGGCCGGGCGCCGGTCGGATGGGTCAGAACGTCCACGTGTCGGGGGCTTGTGGCGCCCATGTTCCGGGTGCCGTACGACTCTGCCGGTGGGCTGCGAACCGTAGCGCGTCGTAGTACGTCGCACGGTCCCGGAGTTCGGGCCGCGCCTCGAGCCGAACCGACTGGCCGATACCCCCGCGCCTACGTGATGGGAGGGAAGGAAGGGGGGCGTAGTCGCCGCCGTCGTCGGGGTGGTTCATCGCCACGGTTACACCTCAAACTCTTCGCTGAGCCGGCGGCTGATCACGTCGCTTGTGACGCCGCGAGGCCGCTTCTGTTCCTAACGGAGCGAAGTTCTTTCGCTACCTTTAGTAGTGTAACTCTGTGTACGGTACCCATTGCAATGAGTTGCGGGGTAATAGTTAGATATCGCCCGCGATAGGGCCCCTCAACCAACCCGGCAGCGCACTATAAGTGCAGGTCACAGGTGGTAAGCGACGACCTTGCGGGCGGTAACCGGCCCGCGAAGGTGGCGCCTAGGTCGTTCTGATAAATATCACTGTCCGCGCATGATGTTACCGATGATGCCGCCGATGGCGCCTGCTTCGGCCGCCTGGGGTGCACTCTCCGTAGCCAGGTACGGCGCGAGGGAGTGCGCTAGCTGCGGCAACGGCATCGACTGGAGCCAGACCTGGCCCGGCCCGGTGAGCGCCACCAGCTGGAATCCGTCGGCGCCGAACACCATGTTCGCGATGCCGGGTACCCGCGTCATGGTGAACTGGACACTGCCCTCGAACATCCCCACGTGCCCCGGATGCACCAGCAGCGTCTGGCCCGGCTGAAGCGTGTAATGGACGAGCTCGCCGGACAACTCGATCCAGGCGCGGCCCTGGCCGTCGAGCTTTTGCAGGATGAAGCCGTCGCCGCCCCACATGCCGCCGCGGAACGTCTGCTGGAGGCCGATGCTCGGCGTGATGCCGCCGGTGCCGCACAGCCAGCCGTGGCGATGCACGAAGAACGTCTGGTTCGCGTTGATGTCGACCGGCATAATGTGGCCGGGCACCTTGGCGGCGAACGCGACCATGCCGGTGCCGCCGGCCGCCTGGTACCTGGTGAGGAACAGGCCGCCCCCGCCCATCACGCGCTTGAGGCCCGCCATCAGGCCGCCGCGGCCGCCAGTGTTCGTGGTCTGCGACATCTGGATGTTCTGCGTCATCCAGGACAGCTCACCGTGAGTGGAGATGACCTCTTCCCCCGGCTGCAGCGTGATCTCGAGGATGGGCATCGTCGTGCCCTTAATGTCAGCCTGCATGGACCAGAGGGTATCTGTGGATCGGTGATGTCCGATTCCCGCCAGTTGTGGTCCCGCGGAGCTGGCATTGTAAAGAGCGTGATGGACGACGAGCAGTGCTATGAGGCAGCCGTCAGCAAGGACGCCCGGTTCGACGGGGTGTTCTTCATCGGGGTGACCTCGACCGGCATCTACTGCCGGCCTTCGTGCCCGGCGATCACGCCGAAGCGGGCACATATGAGGTTTTACCGCTCCGCGGCGGCCGCGCAGGAATCCGGTTTCCGTGCGTGCAAGCGGTGCCGGCCGGACGCCTCGCCGGGGTCGCCGGAGTGGAACATCCGGGCCGACGTGGTCGGCCGGGCGATGCGGCTGATCGCCGACGGCGTCGTGGACCGGGCGGGGGTTTCCGGCTTGGCGGAGAAGCTCGGCTACGAGCAACGGCAGGTGCGGCGGCTGGTCACCGCCGAACTGGGCGCGGGGCCGCTGGCCATCGCGAGGGCGCAGCGGGCGCAGACGGCGCGGGTGCTCGTCGAGACGAGCGCGCTGCCGCTGTCGGAAATCGCCTTCGCGGCGGGGTTCGCGAGCATCAGGCAGTTCAACGCCACGATCCGGGAGGTGTTCGCCTCGACGCCTTCGGAGCTGCGGGAGAAGGCACGCCGGCGGGGCCATTCCGGCGGGGCTGGGGCGCTGCGGGTCCGGCTCGCCTACCGGCCGCCGATCGACCTGGACCGTCTTTTCTCGTTCCTCGCCGTGCGTGCGATTCCGGGCGTGGAGTCGGTGGCGGACGGAACGTACCGGCGGTCGGTGTCGTTGCCGCACGGCGCCGGGATCATTGCGCTGCGGCCCGCCGGTGCCGCTAGCCCCGGCGGCTACGTCGAGTGCGAGCTCGCGCTGGCCGACCTGCGGGACCTGACCGCGGCCGTGCAGCGCTGCCGCCGACTGCTCGACCTGGATGCCGACCCGGCGCCGATCGCCGCCTCGCTCGGCGCCGATCCGCTGCTCGGGGCCCTGGTGGCGTTGTGCCCCGGACGGCGGGTGCCCGGCCATGTGGACGGCGACGAGCTGGCGTTCCGGGCGGTGCTCGGCCAGCAGGTCTCGGTCGCGGCGGCGCGGCGGCTGGGCGCCCGGCTCAGCGTCGCGTACGGCAAGCCGCTGGAGCAGCCGGACGGCGCGCTGACCCACTGCTTCCCGACCGCGGACGCGCTCGCGGCCGCCGATCCGGCGGCGCTGCCCATGCCGCGGTCGCGGGCCAGCGCGCTCACCGGGCTCGCGGCGGCGCTGGCATCCGGTGACCTGACGCTCGACCCAGGGGCCGATCGGGAGCGGGCCGGAGCGCGGCTGCTCGAGCTACCGGGGATCGGGCCGTGGACGGCCGCATACATCCGCATGCGGGCGCTGTCCGACCCGGACGCGTTCCTGCCGTCCGACGTCGGCGTGCTGGAGGCACTCGGGCGGCTCGGGGCGGTTCCCGCAGGCTCGGCCGCGGCCGACCGGGCAAAGGCCGCGAAGGCCGCGGCGGACCTGGCGGAGGGCTGGCGCCCGTGGCGCTCGTATGCCGTGCACCACCTGCTGGCATTCCTTGAAGAGACAATCTTTGAACAGAAGGGCAGTGACCAATGATCAGCCCGTTCGTCGTGCCGGACGCCGGCGCGGCGGTCGTGTCGGACCTCATCGATTCCCCGGTCGGCGAACTGCTGCTCACCGGGACCGGCGACGCCCTGAGCGGCGTCTACTTCCTGGACGGGCGCTACCGGGGCCCGGACGGCCTGGCCCGCGACCCGGCCGCGTTCAGCGAGGTGAAGTCGCAGCTCGAGGCGTACTTCGGTGGCGAGCTGACCGAGTTCGACCTGCGGCTGGCGCCGAGTGGCAGCCCGTTCCAGCTCGCTGTCTGGGAGGAACTGACCCGCATCCCGTACGGCGCGACGACCAGCTACGGCGCGATAGCGCGTGCGCTCGGCAAGTCGCAGGTGGCGTCGCGCGCGGTGGGCGCGGCGAACGGCCGCAACCCGATCCCGATCATCGTGCCGTGCCACAGGGTCATCGGCGCGGACGGCGGGCTGACCGGGTACGGCGGCGGGCTGGACCGGAAGCTGACGCTGCTGAAGATCGAGGGTTCGGCCGGCCTATGGTGAGACGTGCTCGCT
>Ga0070741_10009040_pt1 | contig 19598 bp, 17 predicted proteins | sample Coa_R1_4_FD_66440 | JGI IMG/M metagenome (GOLD analysis project Ga0070741, IMG submission 66440) | Surface soil microbial communities from Centralia Pennsylvania, which are recovering from an underground coalmine fire - Coalmine... | ecosystem: Environmental > Terrestrial > Soil > Unclassified ...
CATCTAGGCAGCAATCCGTTTCTAAACCAGGTTTTGCGTCTGCACGGAAACCACTGGTCACGGAGTTGACCCCTCGAGATTCGGCCTTGACTCGCGCTCGGACCGCCGGTTAGTCTGGAGTGAGCTGCCCGGCACGATCTGATTGCCGCGCGGTGGGCCTCATCGGCCTCCTTGGGAAGTTCTCCACGGAGGCGTTGCACTGGAACGGCAAGAGGTGGTCAAGCCAGTAGTGCCCTGACTCGGTGGGGGCGTCGCCGGTGGCTCCCCCCTACACTAGGCCGCCGATGTCCGGCCACTCGAAATGGCACTCGATCAAGCACAAGAAGGCAGTCGTCGACGCGCGGCGGGGTCAGCAGTTCACCAAGCTGGCCCGCGCGATCACCGTCGCCGCGCGCGAGGGCGGAGGCGATCCCGATGCAAACTCGGGCCTCGCCCTCGCGATCCAGAAGGCCAGGGACGCGTCCATGCCCAAGGACAACATCGAGCGCGCGATAACCAAGGGAACAGGCGAGGGTGGCGATGCCGACCAGATTGAAACCGTCATCTACGAAGGCTACGGGCCAGGCGGTGTCGCGCTATTGATCGAGGCGCTGACCGATAACCGCAACCGCACGGGAGCCGACATCCGTCACGCATTCGCCAAACAGGGCGGCAGCCTGGGGGAGCCGGGCTCCGTCTCTTATTTGTTCGACAAGCGCGGCGTGATCACCGTCGACGCCAGCCGCTACGACGAGGACGATCTGATGGCTGCAATAGACGCCGGCGCGCAGGACATTGTCCGCGATGACGACGTGCTGGAGGTGATCTGCGAACCCGCAGATGTGACGGCGGTGCGCCGAGCGCTCGAGCAGGCGGGCGTTGAGATCGAGAGCGCAGATGTCGCGCAGCGGCCGCGCTCGCGCGTTCCTGTCGACGAGGGCGCTGCCCCCAAGCTGATGCGCCTGATCGACGCTCTGGAAGAGCTGGACGACGTATCGGCGGTCAACGCGAACTTCGACATCGAAGCCCGCGTGCTGGAGCAGATCGCATCGTGAAGCGAGGCGGCGCAGTACTGCTCGCGGGCGTCGCGCTCGCGGCCGGTCTTGCTGGTTGCGGTAGCAGCTCCAAGGCCGAGGGGGTGGTGTCGGCGCCGTCGGCGGGCCTCACCGCGCCTCCGCCTCCGCCCCCGGTCCCGGTCGCGATCCGGCACAAACCTACGGTGACCGTGCCCAGTGGCCCGCCACCCAACCATCTCGTTGTCAAGGATCTCGTGAAGGGCACCGGCGCGGTGGCGACAAAGGCCTCCACGGTCACCGTCCAATATGTCGGCGTCCTGTACAAGACCGGCAAGCAGTTCGACGCCTCCTGGGATGATGGCACCGGCCAGCCGGTGCAGTTCTCGCTCGCCGGGGGCGTGATCAAGGGCTGGACCGAGGGGATCCCGGGGATGCGCGTGGGTGGTCGGCGGGAGCTGATCATTCCGCCCAGCCTTGCCTACGGCAAGAAGGGGTCGCCGCCCAAGATCCCGCCTAACTCGACGCTTGTCTTCGTGATCGACCTCCACGCCGTCTCCTAGGCTCGCGCCCTTCCTCGAGCGGGCGGGCCCGGTAGAGCGACACCGTGCCGTCAACGCCCTTTAAGCGAAAGCGGCCGGCTGAGGACCACAAAAACTCATCGGGCGCCGCGTCGCGGACCTCGTGCGTACAGAGCACGCTGCCGGGCCGGGCTGCGCCGGTGACTCGGCTTGCCAAGTTGACCGACTGCCCGAACCAGTCACCCGCTCGGCTCCAGGCCGGCCCGCTGGCGATCCCGGCGCGCAGCGCGGGGAGGTCGGCCTTGCTGAAGGCCTCGACAAGTTCAAGGGCGGCCGAAACGGTGGTCCCTGGATCGGTGGAGATGAACATCGCCGCGTCGCCGATGGTCTTGATCAGGCGGACGGTGGGGGAGGACACCTCGGTGGCCAGCTCTGAAAGCCTCCGCGCGACCATGCCGAGCTCTTGCGCTCCGACCTCGCCTCCCAGGCTGGTGAACCCAACCAGGTCGGCGAAGCAGATGACCACGTCTTCTGCTGTCGCCACCTGGCCGTGCTCGCGCTCCGTGCGGCTGATGATGCCCCTGCGTGCGGCCTCCCGCACGTGCCCGGCAAGTGCCGCGCCCAGGACCGGCGACATCAGGGGCAGCAGCTCCTTGGCCATTGCGGCAAACCGGAGCGCAACGTCTCGCTCGGTGTCACCGGGCTCCAGAAAGGTATCGGCGAAAGCGCCGGTGATGGTGGCGGAGAGGCGCGCTGTGCCCTCGCCGAGCACGCGGGCGATCTCAAGCAGCGCATCCTCGGGCAGGCCGGCGTCCAAGAAGGCTTTGAGCGACTCAGCCGCCGCCACGTCGTCCTCGGTGAAGGCAGCTTCGTCGGTTTCCGGCGCGGCAAATCCTAGGGCGCGCCACACTCGCCTCAGCTGCTGCACCGGCACGCCCGCTCGGTCGGCAACCTCGGCGGCTGTCAAGCGGCCGCCGAGAACGCGCTCGACGGGAAGCAGCACCAGCCGGTCCTCGGCCACCGCCGCCTTGAGCTCGTCGAGAGTTGCGCCGCGTTCAAGCAGACCTCGCAGTAGATCCTCGCGCGCTTCCCGGTCCGGTCCGTCGAGGCCGTCGAGCAGGCCGGACGCCGCCAGATCGATTGGGCCTCCGTCAGCGCTCATGCGGGGATCTTGCCCGATTCAAGTGGCCGCGGGCAGCGCGTAGGCATGGCGATCGCCTTGGGGAGGCGTCCGCGGCCACGCGCAGAATGTCTTGCCAAGCGGATGATCGTCTTAGGTATTGATCCGGGTACGGCCAGTACCGGCTACGGCGTCGTGCAGAGCGAGGGCTCGCGGCTGCGCGCGCTATCCAGCGGCGTGATCCAGACCAAAGCGGGCGTGCCCCTCGAGCGCAGGCTGACCGAAATCCACAGGCGAATTGGTGAGTTGCTGGACCGCTTCGCGCCCGACGCAATTGCCGTTGAGGAGCTCTATTTCGGAGCCAATGTCCAGACTGCGTTCGCCGTTGGTCAGGCTCGCGGAGTCGTGCTGCTCGCCGCCGGCGAGCGCGGTGTCGCTTCGTCCTCTTACACCCCGCAGCAGGTGAAGTCGGCCGTCTGTGGCCACGGGAGCGCGACGAAGGAGCAGGTGGGGCGCATGGTGCAGCGGGTCCTTGGTATGTCCGCGCCGCCGTCACCCGACCATGCCGCCGACGCGCTCGCCGTCGCCATCTGCGAGCTCAACCGCGCGCCGTTGGCGCACGCACTCCAGGCCGCGGGGGCTCGTGCATGATCGCGCTCGTCTCCGGGACTGTCGCCGTCCGCCGCGTGGACCATGTCGTGATCGACTGCGGCGGCGTCGGCTACCGCCTGGCGGTGTCGGCACAGACGCTTCGCCAAGTGCCCGCCGTGGGCGGGAAGGCCACACTGCACACCCACCTGGTGGTCCGCGACGACGCGCTTGCGCTGTTCGGCTTCGCCTCCGAGGAGGAGCGGGAGCTGTTTTTGATGCTGCTCTCGGTTCAGTCGGTTGGCCCCAAGGTGGCGCTGGCCGTGCTCTCGGGCGGGCCGCCGCGGGAGCTGCTGGCGATGCTCGCGGCGGGTGATACAGCCCGGCTGCAAGCGGTCCCCGGGATTGGCAAGCGCACGGCCGAGCGGATCGTCGTCGAGTTGCGCGAGAAAGTCGGCGCAACCCTGCCAGACAACGCGATTACAGTCACGCGACCGGATGACCCACACGCGATCGCACGGGATGGCCTCATCGGTCTTGGCTACTCCGCAGCGGAGGCCGATGAACTGCTCGAAGGCCTGGTTTCAGACGAACCCGAGGAGCTGATCGCGAGCGCCCTGAGGATGGCCCGGCGATGAGCGAAGCTCGCATACACACCCCCGACCTGCTGCCCGACGACGAGTTCGATCGATCGCTTCGACCTCGCCGACTGTCTGACTTCGTCGGTCAGCCCGCAATCAAGGATCAGCTGGCCGTGGCGATCCAGGCCGCCGCAAGCCGGGAGGAGGCGCTTGATCACGTACTGCTGGCCGGTCCGCCCGGGCTCGGCAAGACCTCCCTGGCGCAGATCGTCGCCGCCGAGATGGACGTCGGATTCGTGCAGACGGCCGGGCCAGCGCTCGAGCGCAAGGGCGATATCGCTGCATTCCTGACGGCGCTCGAGCCGCGCGCCGTGTTTTTCGTGGACGAGATCCACCGCCTCCCGAGAGCGCTCGAGGAAACCTTCTATCCGGCCATGGAGGATGGTTGCCTGCCGATCACCGTGGGTCAGGGCGCCGGGGCGCGGGTGGTGACGCTCGAGCTACCGCCGTTCACCCTGGTTGGGGCCACAACTCGGACTGGCCTGGTCAACGCGCCGCTACGGGACCGGTTTGGCATACAGCAGAGGCTTGAGCACTATTCGGTGGACGATCTGGCGATGATCGTGCGCCGCTCAGCGAGGCTGCTCCAAGTGCAAATCGAAGGGCCGGGCGCCACGGCGATAGCCGCACGGAGCCGCGGCACACCGCGGGTTGCGAACCGCCTGCTCAAGCGCGTCCGCGACTACGCCGAGGTGCGCGGCGGCGGCGACGTTTCGGAGCGCGTCGCCCTGGAGGCGCTCGACCTGCTCGAGGTCGATGAAGTGGGTCTCGATCGCCTCGACCGGGAGATCCTGCGCACAATCTGCGAGAAGTTCTCCGGCGGGCCCGTGGGCCTATCGACGCTGGCGGTCGCGGTGGGGGAGGAGCAGGACACGATCGAGGACGTGTACGAGCCCTACTTGCTTCAGCGGGGGCTGATTGAGCGCAAGCCGCGCGGGCGCACCGCGACCCGCCGCGCCTTCGCCCACCTGGGCCTCGAGCCTCCGGGCCAGGCCGCGCTGCTCTGATCGGCGCCGCCGGCACGCAAATTCTCAGGAAATCCACAGGGAGCGATGGCTATCCTCACGCGAACGTGTCCAAGGAGCATTACTTCATCTGCCCAAACTGTGGTCACCGCTCCATGTCGACAGACCGCACCACGGACTTCGGCCGGGAGATCCGAGGCTGCGAGAAGTGCGGTTTCTCATACCTGTTCGAGCTGCTCGATGACTACTACCCGGCTCCCAACGCGGCCTTCTTCGCGTGCGACGCCAATGCACGCATCGTCAACTGCGGCAAGGGCTCATTCGAGCTGACCGGGCTAAAGACAGAGCAGGTTCTGGGGCGCTCCGTACACGAGGTGCTGGGCCTGGAGTTTGCCGATGGGACCGACCACGTCCAGACGGCGCTCGAGTGGGAGGTTCGGGTGCAGGGCAAGCCGGTCGAGGTCAACGCCGAGGCCGATGTTCCCGCCAATGCGGTAGCTGACATCTTCCCGGCCTACGACGACGACGAAGGCGGGGTATTGCTCGTGCTGACGCCCACCAACCACACCCATGCGGGTTGACGCTGGCGCCCGGCGGCGAAGCCTCTAGCATCCGACGGCAGTCATGAGTGATCGCCGGCGCCACGGATTCATTCTGCTGCTCGTGGCCGGGCTGATTGCGGCCTCGGTCGTAATCCTCACCCAGTACAAGACGGTCCTTGGGCTGGACCTAAAGGGAGGCGTCGAGCTCGTCTACCAGGGAGAGCCGACGCCGCAGACACCGCACGTCACGCAGGACGCGCTCAACCGGGCCATCAACATCATGCGCGCGCGCGTCGACCAGCTCGGGGTGAGCGAGCCGCAGATCCAGACAAACGGCGGCAACCAGATCTCGGTCGCGCTCCCTGACGTCCAGGACACTGCCCGCGCGATCCAGGAAGTGGGGACACCCGCCCGGCTTGGCTTCTACGACTGGGAGGCGAATGTTCTCCTTCCCGACGGCAAAACCGTCGCCAGTGTGTTGAGCGGCGGTCTGCCGCCCGGCTATCAGACCAACACCAGCCTGCTCTCGGCCGACCAGAAGCTCGCGCTGCAGATCAGCGAAGGCGGAGGAAGGGCGGGTGCCGGCAGCACCCCGCTTTACGACGCGGTCAAGCTCGCCGCTAAGCAGCCCGTTCGTGCGACCGCTAACAACTCGCGCAAGGGGCCGCAGTACTACTGGTTTGGCACGCCCGGAAGCGCCGCGTGCAAGCACGTCGAGCGCCAGCAGGGGATCGCGTCGACCGCGCCCACTGGCTTTCACTGCCTGCTGTCGGGGCCTGACACTTCCTTGACGAACCTGTACTCGGCGGAGCCGGGCGTGTCGAAGTCTCAGGGCCAGGTCCTCAAGGTTCCACAGGGGACGGTGGTGCTCCAGGCGGCATCGCAGAACTTCTCGCTGAAGTCGGCTCCGATCTATTTGCCCGCCGCCCAGTTCTACGTCCTCAAGGACAACGTCGCTCTCTTTGGTACGGAAATTACGAACCCGCAGCAGACGACGGACTCCACCGGGGCGCCGGACGTCTCATTTGGCTTTAACGGGGCTGGCCAGACCAAGTTCCAGAACGTGACGAACCAGATTGCCCAGCGCGGCTCACAGGTGAGCGGACTGGGCCCGCAGCTCAACCAGCACTTCGCGGTTGCGCTGGACACTCAGCTGAGGACAGTCCCCCAGATCGACTTCAAGCAGTATCCCAACGGGATCATCGGCGGGGGTGCAGATATCACGGGCGGATTCACCGTCAGTTCCGCCCAGCAGCTGGCACAGCTGCTGCAAAACGGCGCGCTTCCGATCAACCTCCGGCTGATATCCCAGCAGCAGGTCTCGGCGACGCTCGGCAAGCAGGCCCTGCACCAGGGTCTGATCGCGGGTCTGGCGGGGCTGGCGGTCGTCGTGGCGTTCCTGCTCTTCTACTACCGCATTCTGGGAGTGATCGCGACCGCGGGGCTGTTCGTTTACGCGCTCTACTTCTATGCGCTGATCAAGCTGATCCCGGTCACGCTCACGCTATCGGGCATCGCGGGCCTGATCCTCACGATCGGCGTGGCGGCGGACGCGAACATCGTGATCTTTGAGCGGGTCAAGGAGGAGATCCGCGGTGGTCGCTCGATCCGCCAGGGGATCGTCACCGGCTACCGCAAGGGCCTCACGGCGATCATCGACGCGAACGTGGTGACGATCATGACCGCGTTCATCCTCTTCGTGCTGGCGACCGCCGATGTGAAGGGGTTCGCGCTGACGCTCGGGATCGGCGTGTTCGTGTCGCTGTTCACGGCTGTGATGGCCACCCAGGCAATCCTCATGACGATGGGTCGCTCGCGCCTGATCGCGTCGCCCTCGGCGCTCGGCGCCGGCAAGCAACGCTTCAACTGGCGCTTCGACTTCATGGGCGCCTCGCGGTACTTCTTCACCCTGTCTGGGGTGATCCTGCTGGTCGGCGCTCTCGCGGTCGGCGGCAGGGGCCTCAACCTAGGTATCGACTTCACCTCGGGCACGCGGATCACGACAAGCCTCCAGCACCCGGCAACCGTCGCGCAGGTGCGCTCCGTGATGACGTCAAACGGCGCGGCCACCCCGGAGGTCCAGAGGATCACGAACAAGGCCCTGGGGCCATACGTCTTCCAGGTTTCCTCAAAGCAGCTCGGACCGGGTCGGATAAGCAACGTCAAGTCGAGTCTGCAAACCAAGTTTGGAGTCCGCTCGTTCGACTCGACGTCGGTTGGCCCCACCTTCGGCCGAACGATCGCCAACGCGGCGATCATCGCGATTATCGCCTCGCTGCTGGTGATCTCGGTCTACGTGGCGCTGCGCTTCGAATGGAAATTCGCCGTGCCCGTGCTGATAGCGCTCATGCACGATCTGCTGATCACGAGCGGCGTCTACGCACTCACCGGTCGTCAGGTCACCGTCGACACCGTCGCGGCGCTTCTGACGATCCTCGGCTACTCCTTATACGACACCATCATCGTCTTCGACCGGGTCCGGGAGAACGTCCCCCGAATGCCGCGTGCGGCGTTCTCGCAGATCGTCAACAGGTCTATGTCGGAGGTGCTGACACGTTCGCTTGCGACCACCTCGTGCACGTTGCTGCCCGTGATCGCGCTGCTGCTGTTCGGCGGGGGCGGAGTGCTCGGCGACTTCGCATTTGCCCTGCTGATCGGCATAGCCTCCGGCGCCTACTCGTCGATCTTCATCGCGTCGCCGGTGCTGACGCACTGGAAGGAGCGTGAGGCCGGATACCGGGCTCGGCGCGAGCGCATCATCGCTGAGGTGGGCTACGTGCCTGCGTATGCGGGTGTCGGAGCGGACGTCGAGCCCACACCCAAGCGTCCGCGGCGGACCGGGCGGCTGACCGCGCCGGAGCCCGAGAAGGTCTCGTCCGCCGAATTCGAGCAGATGAAGCGCGATCTGGAAATCGAAGAGGCGGCGCCGGGTCGTCATACCTCAACGCTTACCAAGCGGCTAGCCCATACCGAGCCCGAGGCTCCCGCAAGGGCTGGGCGTCGAACCAGGACAGACGGTGCCGATGGTGCCTCGCGAGGATCGAAGAGAGGCACGCCCAAGACGACGCCGCCCCCTGCATCGCCAAGGCCCGCGAGGACGGCTCCGAAGGCAGCACCCGCCGCACCCGAGCCCCCACCGCGCGCACCGAGCGCCCCCGAGCCCGCACCGAGCGACCAGGGAGGCATCCCACCGTCACCTGAGCCCGAGGCGGGTCCGCCCGCGCCCGCACCCGACGTAGCCGAGAACGAGGGAATCGCACCTGCGCCCAAGCAACGATCAAAGCCGAGCTCGCGCTCGCGAGGACGCCGACACGGGAGGCGCCGCTGATGCATCGACACAGCTACCAAGATGGAGGGGATCGCTGATGGGCATGCTCGCGTGGGTCATGATGGGGCTCGCACTCTGGCACTTCACGATCTGGCTGCCGGACCACTTCTGGGGAGGGATCGTCGGCGGGCTGATCGGCGCGCTCGCAGGCGCCGTGCTGGTCGGGCTGATCATCCACGGCTTCGCCATTCCGGGCCGGCACGCGACTCACCTGACCACTGCGCTCGAAGGCATTCCGGGCGCACTCATCGGGATGGCTCTCGTCTATCTGGAGGGTCTCAGGCGCGAACGGGCGCACCGGACCGCCATTGCCTAGGGGCCTGGGATGGGACCGCTAGATCTCCTGACCGCACCTCTACGGTCGCTGCTGGGGACCACCGAGGATATGGAGCGGGATGCCCACACGCTGCTATCCGAGTCTGGCGAGCTCGAGCGCCAGTTGGAGGAGGCGGTCGCTTCGATCCATCGTGCGTCGGAGTCGATGGAACACCACGTCGCGGTGGTCGAGACGCTGGCGGCCACGGTCCCCAAGCTCGCCGAGTCCGTCGATGCGCTCGTCGCGGAGATGCACGCGCTCAACTTGACTCTGAAGCCCGTCGGATCAGCCGAGCGAGATCTCTCGAAACTCGGGCACCTCTTTGGGCGCCGCCACGCCGAGGACGCGACGTCTACCGCCGAGACGCAGGCACCTGCGGAGCCTCCGGCGGACCCCGGCGGCGCCTGAGGCAAACCTGCATAGACCGTAACGCCGCGTAAACCTCTGCGCCAGGCCTGGGGGCACCCCGCGGATCCGTCGGGGGCTCGGCATACCCTGCCCGGCGTGAGCGAGTCGCTTCCTCAGTCCAGGCTCGGGCTCGAGCCCGTCTTCGCGGACCGCCCGCCGTTGCGGCTCGTGACCGGTGCGCAAGCGTCTCCCTCCAGGTCGCAGAGCGGCGCGGAGACCCTGCGGCCGCACCGGCCCCAGCCTCGTCTGGAGATCCCTCCGTACGACCCGGCCGTGGTTGCCGAGCTCGAACGCCAGCTCGGGGTCGGCCGCATCCTCGCCGAGATCCTGGTCCGGCGTCGCTTCTCGACACCCACGGCCACGGCGAGATTCCTCGCGGGCGCGGAGGTTGACGGTGCCGGCTGCTTTGCCGGCATCGAGGATGTTGTGGCAGTAATCCGCCGACACGTCGCCGCGGGGACCCGCATCACGATCCATGGCGACTATGACGTGGACGGCGTGTGCGCTACGGCGGTGATGCTGCGCGCCCTGCGCTCCCTCGGTGCCAATGTCGGCTGGTTTATCCCCAGTCGCCTGGACGACGGCTACGGCCTCTCCCCACCTACCGTTGAGCGACTCGCAAACCAGGGGACCAAGCTGTTGGTGACCGTGGACTGTGGCATCACCGCGGTGCAGGAGGCGAGACTCGCTCGTGCGGCCGGGATGGAGGTGATCGTCACCGATCACCACGCCCCTCCGGCTGATGGAGCCCTCCCGGAGTGTCCGACCCTGCACCCAGCCCTTTGCGGCTATCCCTTCCACGAGTTGTGTGGGACAGCGGTCGCGTTCAAGCTCGCCCAAGCGCTTCCTGCGCCTACCGCCGGAGACGATGTCGAGCTCGTGGCACTGGCCACGGTGGCAGATCTGATGCCGCTCCGTGGCGAGAACCGGGCTCTGGTGCGTCAGGGACTCGCTGACATGGCCAACACCTCGAAGCCCGGGCTGCGCGCCTTGCTCGAGGTCTCCGGGACCGACCCCAGCTCGCTGGACGCCGGCGCTCTCGGCTTCCGGCTCGCGCCTCGGTTGAACGCAGCCGGCCGCATGCGGCGCGCCGACGCGGCCCTTGAGCTGCTGGTGACCGAAGATCCCGGGCGCGCCGCAGCCGTCGCCGCCGAGCTCGACGCGCTCAACGCCGAACGGCGGGCGGTCGAGGATCGGACCACGTGGGAAGCTGAGGCCAAGCTTGCCGAGCTGGGGGAGAGGAGCGCCTACGTGCTCTGGAGCGAGGGCTGGCACCGCGGCGTCGTGGGAATCGTCGCCTCACGGATCGTCGAGCGCTACCACAGGCCCACGGTTGTGGTGGCGCTGGAAGGCGACCTCCTGGGCCAGGGGTCGGGTAGGAGCATTCCCGGCTTTGATCTTCTAGGCGCACTGCATGCCGTCGCGGAACACCTGCACCGCTACGGCGGTCACCGCGCGGCCGCCGGCCTGTCGGTCGCCCGCAACCGGCTGCCGGCGCTTGCCGGAGCGTTTGAGGCTCATGCCGGCGCGGTGCTGACGGAGGACCTACTCAGGCCGGTGGAGCGTGTGGACGCGATCGTCTCTGCCGCTGACCTGGGTCTGGGCTTGGCCGAAGAGCTCGAACGGCTCGCCCCCTTCGGCATCGGCAACCCGCGGCCCTGTCTGCTCGTTCCGGGCGCTCGTTTCGAGAACGCGCGCTCGATCGGAGAAGGCCGCCACGCGCTCTTCACCACGGTCTCTGGAGGTGCCCGCGCCAAGGCCGTCTCGTTCGGCTGCGGCGGGCGTCTCCCGTGTCGTCCTGGCGAACCGCTGGACGCGGTTTTCTCATTGGAACGCAACGAATGGCGGGGCCTGGTTGAGCCTCGTCTCATCCTCCGCCATGCGCAGCCGTGTGGATTGGAGGCGATCCAGGTACTTGGCGAGCCCCCGTCGTACCTGGACGGCGTATTGGCGGAGCTGGATGAGCCGCTTGCGTCCGGCAGGCCGTCAAGCGGGAATGGTTGCTCGCGGACCGTGCTCGACCGTCGTGGCCAGAGTCCACTCGTGGTCCTGCGCGACGCGATCGCGAGCGGCCAGGACGTACTCGCGGTCTGCGCCGAGGTGTCCAGACGCCTGGGAGGGTTAGAAGCGCGCGCCGGGGGCTTCGCTCTGATCTCATACCACAGCCTGGAGCGTCAGCCCGCGCTCGCGCGTTCCTTCCCCCACGTCGTCATGCTCGACCCGCCCGCTTCTGCGGCGGGGGCGAGGGCTGCCCAGGCAGATGGCGGCTACGCGCATCTGGCCTGGGGCGAGGCTGAGCTACGCTTTGCGTGGCAGATGCACGAGTTGGAGTACGCACTGCGTGCTTCGCTCGCGGCTCTCTACCGGGGCATCAGAGCCCGGGGGAGAGTGGCCGGCGAGGAGCTCGAGCAGCTGCTTCGCACAGAGGGCCACCCCGGCCGACCCGCACGCGTAGCGGGAAGAATGGTCCGGGTCCTCGCGGAGCTAGAGCTCGTCAGCCTCGACCGGTTCGCGCCGGCCCTGCAGATGGCCAGCGAGGCGCCCACGGAGCTGGAGCGCTCGCTCGCCTACAGGGTCTACCAGCAGCGATATGAGGATGGACAGAGATTTCTGAGCGGCGAACAACTCCGACCAAGCGGATAAAGCGAAGCTCCGGCGGCCGCGGCGCGGCCCAGGAGAAGAAACCGCCGGCGGACGCCCGGGAGGCGGCACCAGCGGGGGGTCGTGATGACGGCGCCGGCAACGGGCAGTCACCTCCACGGCGAAAGCGCGCCGCCGGCAAGATGGCGCCGGCCAAGCGCGACCAAGGTCGCCGGCATACCGACGGAGAGGTGGCGGAGCCCGGCTCGATCGCGGTCAAGCCGCATATCCCGGTCGACCGCATCGATGGTGACGGGGGACGCGCCTCCGTAGGCCGAACCGAGCTTTCGGGGGCGCTGCGACGGCTACTTGCCGACCTCTTCGCGATCATCGAGGAGCACGCGGACCACGGCGCGGTCGCGATTGACCGCCAGCAGGTCGAGGACGCTTTCGTGTATGCGTGCGTGCATCACGCCGACCAGCGCCGTCGCTCCGGTGAGGACTTCATCGTCCACCCGGTTGGCGTGGCAAAGATCTGTGCCGGTATGCGGCTCGACACGGCGACGCTCTGCGCTGCCCTACTGCACGACACCGTCGAGGACACCTCTGCGTCCCTCGATGACGTAGGCGGGGTCTTCGGCGAGGAGATTGCCGGTTTGGTCGACGGGGTGACCAAGCTCACCGGGCTGACGTTCCAATCCCGCGACGAAGCTCAGGCCGAGAACTACCGCAAGATGATGGTCGCGATGGCCACGGACATCCGGGTCATCCTGATCAAGCTCGCCGACCGTCTGCACAACATGCGAACGATCGCCGCGCTGTCAAAGCAGAAGCAGATCGACAAGGCGCGTGAGACGCTCGACATCTACGCGCCGATCGCTCACCGGCTCGGCATCCACGCGATCAAGTGGGAGCTCGAAGACCTCGCCTTCCAGACGCTCCACCCGCGCAAGTACGCCGAGATCAAGGAGCTCGTCGCCCAACAGAGGGCCGAGCGCGAGCGATACGTGGCCCAGGCCGGCGATTACCTGCACAAGGAGCTCGACGAATTGGGGATCGAGGCGGAGATTTCCGGACGCGCCAAGCACTTCTACTCGATCTACTCGAAGATGACCAAGAAGGGCCGCGAGTTCAACGAGATCTACGACCTCACGGCAATGCGCGTGATCGTCGGCTCGGTAAAGGACTGCTACGGCGCGGTGGGGGTGATCCACTCGCTGTGGAAGCCGCTGCCGGGGCGGTTCAAGGACTTCATCGCGATGCCCAAGTTCAACATGTACCAGTCGCTGCACACGACGGTGATCGGGCCGGAGGGAAGACCGCTTGAGATCCAGATCCGCACCCGCGAGATGCACGACCTGGCCGAGTTCGGTGTCGCCGCCCACTGGATGTACAAGGAGGACGGCGACTCAGGCGGACGCGAGGCCGAGGACAAGCTGAAGTGGCTGCGATCGCTGCTCGACTGGCAGCAGGAGATGGCCGATCCGCGTGAGTTCATGGAAACGCTGAAGGTCGATCTCTTCGAGGACGAGGTCTTCGTCTTCACGCCGAAGGGCGAGGTGAAGTCGCTGGCAGCCGGAGCGACGCCGCTTGACTTCGCGTACGAGATTCACACCGACGTCGGCCATCGCTGCGTCGGCGCCAAGGTCAACGGCAGAATCGTGCCGCTGTCGTATCAGCTGCGCTCGGGGGACATCGTCGAGGTGCTGACCTCCAAGCGCGAGCGCGGCCCTTCGCGCGATTGGCTGGCACTGGTCAAGACAACTCGCGCGCGCAACAAGATCAAGGCCTGGTTCAAAGCGGAGTCCCGCAAGGACTCCGAGCATTCAGGACGCGAGTTGTTACAGGAGCACCTGCGAAAGCAGGGGCTGCCCGCACAGAAAGTTGTGGGCTCCCCGCTGCTCGCCGACGTGATCCGCGAGATGGGCTTCCGCAAGGCCGAGGACTTCTACGTCGCCCTCGGCGGCGCGAAGATCTCCACCAAGACGGTCGTCAACAAGCTTATGCAGCGCCTCAAGCAGGGTGAGGCCGCCGCCTCGGAGCCAACCGCGACCGACAACCTGCTGAAGACCCGGCGCCGCGGCCCGCGGGCAACGGCGTCCTCGCGCAGCTACGGAATCTCGGTCGAGGGAATCGACGAGGTGACGCTGCGACTGGCGAAGTGCTGCCGCCCGGTACCCGGAGACCCCATCGTCGGCTATATCTCGCTTGGGCGCGGCATCACCATCCATCGGGACGATTGTCCGAACGTCGTCGTGCTCAAGAAAGACCCCGACCGCTTCACTCCGGTTTCCTGGGATGGCGATGCGGACACCTCCTTCCGGGTTGAGATCGAGGTCGACGGCTGGGACCGTCACCGCCTGCTCGAGGACATGTCGCGGACCTTCGCCGAGGCCGGGATCAACATCCTCGAGGCCCGCTGCACCGTCAGCCATCCCATGGTCAAGAACCGCTTCGTGGTCGAGGTCGCCGACACGCGCACCCTCGACCAGGCGATCAACCGCCTGCGCAACATCGACGCCGTCTTTGACGCTTACCGCGTGACCCCGCGCGCGGCTTAGCCTCGGCGCTTCGGGCCGCCTTACGCGGCCCGGATGACCCGGAAGTCGCCACTCACGGTGTTACTGCGGATCACCACCGTCGGGCCGGCATCCTCGCCGGGGGCATCGGAGAGTGCGACCTCTGAGCTGAGGTTGCCCGACGCGGATCCGGCGTCAAGGTCGATGTTTGTACCGGAGGCGATGCCGAGCTCGACGTTCCCGGAGACGCTGTGGACGCTCACGTCGCCTTCACGCAGCGAGCCGACGCGCACGTCGCCGGAAACCGATCTGACCGAAACGGAGCCGTCGATTTTCTGGGCGGCGACATCTCCGGAGACCGTCTGTGCCACCAGGTTGCCGGCGACATGGGGGAGGCGTACATCGCCGCTCACGCTCTTCACCCGGGCATCTCGTTCGATCTCGCCGGTCGCAACCACATCGCCGGACGCGGACCGCATATCGAGCTCCCCGAAGTTGCCATCCAGCGTGACGTCACCCGCAGCGGTCACGATTTCAACCGCGCTGCCGGCCGGGACCCGCGCCTGCACATGCAGGGACTCTTCGAACCGCCCCCACAGGCCCATGAACGACTTCTTTCGATGCCCGACGACCAGACGATCGCCGACCAGCTCGACTCGAGTCGCGTCGACCAGCTTCTGCGACCCATCGAGCCTGACGGTTGCCTCGTTCGCGTCGCTCGTCGCTATTTCGACGTCGCCGGACGGAACCTTGAGCTCCAGCCGAACCGGGCGAGGGGTGGAGAAGTGCTGCTCGGACATCGAGACTCCTTTCAACTTTTGCCGTAGCCGGTGAGCCGATGGCGGGTCCGACCGGCAGAGGGAGGCTGCTCGAGCAAACGGGACAGCGTCTGCACGAGCCAGGTGTTAAGCGACACGCCCCGAGTGGCGGCAGCGGCCTCGAGACGCGATTTCAAGCTCTCGGGAAGTCGCAGCGTGATGCGAGCGTCCAGCGCCTGCTCGGCCGTGTCCAGGTCGGCCGAGCCCTCGTCGCCAACATAGACAAGCTCGGGATCACCGCCGACTATCCGGACCTCCACCCGGCCTCGCTCGAGCTGGGCCGATAGTTCGAGCGCTGCCTCGGCGAGCGCCTCCTGAAGGCGCCGGCTTAGGGACGACTCGAGCGCGACGGCGAGAAGCTCCGCGGACCGGGCGGTCTGCTCGTCGCCGATCGCCGCGACGCGAGCGAGATCCTCGCGGAGCGCTTGCACGTACCCGTCGAGTTGCATGCCTGCAGTATGACATCAAAACTGATGTCATGTCAAGCCATCCAGGCATCATGCTGGCGCTGGTGGGCGACCGCGGAGGGAGCGGTGCGCATGCGAGCTTCGCGGATGCGAGCTTTTATGGGGATCTCGCAGGTAGTCTCTAAACCGTGGAGACTGAAGCGGGGCGGCGGCCTGAAAGGTTGCGCCGGCCGTCGATTGGGGCATTCCGACAGATCATCGGGCGTTCACCGGGCGCAGACGCGGACCGGCGGATCGTTGCCGTTCCCCGGCCGCGGATTGGCCTGCTCTGGGCGTTCATGGCGGTGCTGGTCCTGCTCTACGCGCTTCATCAGGGTGTCGGGCTTGGGGGGCCGGGCAGCGACGGCATATTCGACCGGTGGCTTGACGATGCCCTGCTTGGGATATCGGCCCTTGCCTGCTTCGGTGGTGCTCTGAGCCAGACCCGGGGGCGCGTGGCGTGGCTACTTATGAGCCTTGCGCTCGCGAGCTGGGCCATCGGCGACACGGTGTTCAGCATTCGGTTTGGAACCTCCAGCTCAGTACCGACCACCACCATCTCCGATGCCTTCTGGCTCGCCTGGTATCCGCTGGTTGTGGCGGCGCTGGCGCTGCTGGTCCGCGATCGCGTTCCGGGCTTCGAGCTGCACCGTTTTATCGACGGCATCGCCGTGATGCTCCTGGTGGCGACGCCCTGGGTGACTCTGTTCCTGCAGCCCGTCGTCGAGCATTCTGGAAATTCAACGCTCAGCCAGGCCCTGGACTTCATTTATCCGCTGGGTGATGCCGTCCTATTCGGGGCAAGCATCGGCGTCTTCGCTCTCATGGCCTGGCGACCGAGCCGAATGTGGGTCGCGCTCGGTGTCGCGCTTCTGGTGATGGGGCTCGCCGACGCGTTCTACTCCGTCGACGCCACGGGGCACGCCCACGACCACGGCATCTACGACGTCGCCTGGGTCGGCGGCGCGGCGCTGGTCGCCTTCGCTGCCTGGGAGCCCCATCCGGGCCAACTTGCGCCGCGTAAGGTCACGGGCTGGCCCGCGATTGCGTTGCCGCTGGCGATCTCAGCCCTGGCTGCCGGGATCCAGCTTTACGCGTTCTTCCATGAGATCCCGCGAACCGAGCGCATCCTGACGGTCATCGTCCTGCTAATCGGAATGGTTCAGATCGTGGTCACGAGGCCTCGGCGGGAGTCCCAGAAAGCGACCGACTCGGACCTGCTCTCGCCTGCAAATGGCCGCGACCCTCCCTAGCGTGCGGGTTCGGGCCCGTTCCGCGCGGGACCGCGCGATACGCGGGGGCCGCGCGATACGGCGGGGTCGCGCGATACGGCGGGGTCGCGCGATGGTGCACCTGCGACGCGCGCGGGTAGGCGATCGGACGCGGGGGTCTGCGGCGTCGCGGGCGGCGAGACATCCACGATGCGCACATTGGTATCGGGAACCTTTGTGATCACGACCGCACGCCCCCCGTTGGCAACGACTTGATCACGTTGGGGTGAATCAGGAAACGCTCGACCTCGCGCGCCACTGAGCGGCCCGTCTGGCGATCGCCAAACAACGGGTGATGCTCGATCTGATGGCTCTGCTGCCATACGGTCTCGGTTCCGGCCAGCTTGGCGATCATCTCCGCCGAGCTCGGAACATCCAGGCGGTGTACGAGCTTCACCGCCGTTGAGCCGACGATCTGGTTGAGGAGGCCACGTGCGGCCCGTTCGAAGTCGGTGGGCTCCTGCGCCGATACCAGCGACCCGATCCCCGCCTCGCGGCAGCGGGCATTGAGCCCGAGCACGTGGTCACCCCGATCCAGCGCTGAGAACTCATCCACCGCGACGCTCGCCGGGTGGCGCAGATCCGGATTGCTCAACCGCTCTCCGGCGACAGCGATCACGTCCTGGATCGCGAGCGCCCCCAGCTGTGCCGCGAGCTTGCCGTACGAGCTGGAGTTCAGGCTGAACACGACCACCTGCTCCCCCTGCAGCGCGGCCCGCAGGTCGACGGCGTCGGTCCGTCCAAGCGGCTCGCCGCCGGCGGAGACAGAGCCAGGACCACCCAGATACCGACCGGTGTGCGACTCGGTGATGATCGCCAGTCGTGTGGCGAGGCCGCGGATCCCGCTCAACTGGTCGCCGGTCAGCGAACCAAGATAGTCGTGCACGCGGTTTGCCAGCTCGGGTGGCACGGCGCGAAGGAGCCCTTCCAAGCGCGTGGGCTCCATCGCGGCGACGACGTCGTCGAGGGTGGGAGGGCGTCGCGTGCCACGCGCCGCTTTAAGTACCTGCAACGCGCTCTGGAGGTAGCGCTCGGCCGCGCGCTGGTAGTGAATCTCGCTGAACCACTCGGTCGAGATGAGCTTGTCCTTCAGCTCCGTGGCGTTGCCGTGGGCGAGGGGGTTCCAGCGGGCCGGACCGTCCGGCGTCCACAATCTGAACTGACGCCCCGCGTCCTGTGCAGCCTGCGCCAACTGCTCGGCGAACGCAGGTGAGCCCTTGAGGTCGATCGCGACGACTCCCTTACCGCCGCGGATCTGGTCGGTGAGAATCCTCAGCAGGGTCGTTGACTTCCCCGACCCGCTGGCTCCGACGATCACCGTATGTGACTCGAGTTGCCTGTCGGTCAGCGCGGTCGGCTCCCCGTCTGAAGCCCTGCCGAGCACCGTGGCGACAGGGCCGACCTCGACCAACCTCGCTCGCGCACGACGCCGCGCGGAGATCACCGGCCCGGCGAGGATCACCCCCATGGCCGCCGAGGTGATCAGGACAGTGGCCCACAGGGGCGGCGAGGCGATGAGCACGAACGCTGCGACGGCGATGGCGAGCCACCGCTGCCATCGCGAAGCCCGCGGGCGCGAGGGACTCATAGCGTGAGCTCCTGAGCCCGCCTGACGCCGTGGGTGGCGCTGGGGCGTTCGGGTGTCGGTCCGCGGCCGGAACCGCGGGGGCCGTCTCGCGCCGCCACCGCCATCGGCGCCGGCACCTGTCCGGCGCCGATACGCACTCGCTGCACAATGATGGTCCGCTCGGAACCGAAGCGGCGGGCGGCCTCCTGAACCTCGCGCGCGACGCGCTGATCGCTGACCAGGTAGAGCACCGCGTCGACGCGGCGGTCGAATGCGTAGGCGCCGATGATCTGATGGCGTCGGCTGCGGCCCTTCGAGCTCAGCTCGAGCTCGACAGCGAGTCGGCGGCCCTGGCGATCAACGAGCAACAGGTCGGGGTAGTGGAGCCGCGGTGCCCCTTTCGGGCCTTGCCCCGACAGGCGCACGCCGAAGGGCTCGTGCTGGCTCCGACCGGTGACTCGTATGGCGTGTGCCTCGGTGCGATCCCGCGAGCGCATCGTACGCTCCGAGACCACGTCTGCGAGCGGGCCGAAAGCGCCGCGGCGCGCGGCCAGCCACAGCCAGGCCACGCCGACGTCGTGGGCCACGTTGAGGCCGCGCTTGGGCACTCCAACGCGGGTGCCGATGAGCTCGAGACCCCGCCGCTGAATGCGGTAGTGAGCTGGATAGCGATAGAACAGCGCCTCCCGGGCAACAAATCCTGCCTGCTCGAGCGCCCGCAGCCGCCTCGCGGCGGTCTTGGCGGAGACGCCGAGCAGAGCCTGTACGTGATTTGAGAGGACGAGACGGTGCTCGGCGATGAACTCGAGTAACAGTCTGTCCCGGGCCGTAACCTTGCGCGGGGCGTGCTCCACCCCGTTAAGAGCGTTCGGCCACCTGATTTTCGCCCCCCCCGGGGGCGCCGATTTAGCTCACGACGGCCAGGCCGCGCGGCTGCAGAGAGAAAGCAGCCTCCGCCGCCTCGCCGATGTAGTCG